>ERZ1032009.264-NODE-264-length-12236-cov-5.655119_pt1 | contig 12236 bp, 13 predicted proteins | sample MGYA00516700_ERZ1032009 | MGnify/ENA primary metagenome ERZ1032009 (study PRJEB33719, sample SAMN04261292) | wastewater metagenome | biome: rural village; feature: human; material: feces | host: Homo sapiens | place: El Salvador | collected 2013-01-14 ...
GATTAAACAGTAATATTGAGGAACAATAATTTCCTATATATAATAAGGAGCCATCGTACTATACCGTACGAATGGCTCCTTGTTTTTTGTTTATCTCTGTAATCCCCCCCTTGGGGAGGTGGTGCCCGCCCCTTGGCGGGCGGAGGAAGGGCTGTTAGTAGTCGCCCTCTTCCTCGTCGGCAATCTCGTCGGCCTCGAGGTTGAGATCCTCGGGTGAGGCATCGTAGGTGGTGCGATAACTCTCTTCGGTGAGTTTCTCATCGTCGAAGGTGTCGTCATCATCGTCATCACCCTTGTTGTAGTCATCCTCAGGCACCTCGGCATCCTCGTTCTCGTCAGCGTCGTTATCGTTGCCTGCCGTACCAGCTTCACCCTTCTTGTTCAGCTCCTCCAGATCGTCGAAGGACACCTTCGGCGTGTCGACCTCAGGCTTCTCCTTGGCGAAGATAGCCTCAGTCCAAGAGCCTTTGGGTATCTCGAGTACCTCATAGCCATCATTCACCTTCTTCTCATAGAGTCCTCCCGCCTTGTGCAGACGCTCTGTAGGCAGCGTGGTGGTGGAGATGTCGAAGCCATTCTCGATGATGTCCTGTATGCCTTGCGGCAGCGATTCCCATCCACCGCCGAAGTTGCGGTCGAGGACCTCGATTAGCTTCTGTGCAGAGATGTGGCGAATGTTCTCGTAGGTGAGGTCGGTGACGCGGAGGATCGGACGCTTCTTGATGGCCATCTTCTTCTTGTCGCCATCGTCGATGCGCAGCAATCCCACCTTGAAGCCACGGGCTTCATACTTCTTGATGACCTCCGGACGATTCAGTTTCACCTCCTCAATCTCGAAGGCGGTGTGGATGATGTCGGTGTAGCGACGCATGTTGTCCTTCAGTTCGGCATCTTTCTCGGCAGCTTCCCACATCCGGAACACGTCATTCTCCTGGATATCCCAGACATTGCTCTTGGTCAATGTCTTGAGGCTTATTGCTTTCTTATCTTTCATAATCTTAATCTTTATCTAGGTGCAAAAGTAATATATAATTCGTAATTTGCAAACTTTTCCCAATATTTTTTATGTCCAGAACTTTGAATCGCCCGTTGGCTTCATGCTCTGTCCGCATTTGGGACGTTGCATAATAGCTTATTATAGAAGTCGAGATATTGTTGCGCCACCTTATTATAGTCGTGGTAGCGACGGATGTACTCCACGCTTTGCGCCTTGAGGATGGCGATGCGGTCGGGGTGAAGGACGAGCTGCTCCAGCTCGTGGTAGACGCTGTCGTAGGTGGGCAGAACGTTGACGATGGGCTTCAGGTCGGTGTCACCGAGGATGGCATAGTTCTCCGGCTCTCCGCCTCCGATGCAGATGATGCCGTGGGCCATGGCCTCCAGAGGGTTCATCGAAGGCGTGTAGCTGTAGAGCTGGTCGAGGATGGCGTCGGCACCTTGCATCATCCGGACGTACTTCACGAAGGGGACGCCTTCGGCGACGCGGAGCTCCACACGGGTGGGGTAGCGCTGCTGCAGGGCGCGGGCTGCTCGGAGCATGATGTCGGTGCCCTTGTAGGCCGAGCGGGCGCGGGAGATACCGATGAAGAGGCAGAGGGGAGGCGGTGTCTGGCTTGGTAAGCCAGACGGTCCAACAGCGAACGACTTTTCCGTTGGCTCGGCGGGGAGCTTGATGGGGAAGGGGATGAAGGACGTCTTTGCGGGGAAGAGGGGATGATAAACGGCCCAGTACTCGTAGAGGCCGCAGACGATGGCGTCGCAGTCACGGGCAATGAAACGCGAGAGGCGGCCTTTTGGGGGAAGGGTTGCGCCGGAGGAGGGAAGGGTTGCGTCGGAGGAGAGAAGGGTTGCGTCGGTGGAGGGAAGGGTTGCGCCGGAGGAGAGAAGGGTTGCGTCGGTGGAGGAAAGGGTTGCTTCGGAGGAGAGAAGGGTTGCTTCGGAGGGGAGGAGGGACGTGGTGCCCAGCCAGTCGCGGCGCTCCTTTAGGGCCGCCTCATCGTTGCGGATGGTGGTGCCGATGTTGAAGTCGGAATAGCGCAGTGGGCGGCGAGTGATGTTCTCATGCACCCAATAGTAGTCCATACCGAAAGCTCCCAAAACCATGCAGCGGTTGTGGCGACGAAGGTAGCGATAGATGTAGCGCAGACGCTCGGCCTTCAGTTCGAGGAACATCGGGTTGATGAGTTGCACGATGTCGTAGCCTCGCAGCCGGGGCAGCAAGGTGAGGACCTTCGCCATCAAGGCTATGCCGCCAAGCTTTCCCGAGCGGCGTGAGACATCGATGTCACGAGGATAGTCCTTCCAGAAGTCGCCGTTGCTCACGACGGTAACCTCGTGTCCCAGCGCCCGCAGACCGTCGGCCAGCGTTGCGTGGACATTGCTGTATTCGCCAAGAAGGAGTATTCTCATTGCTAAATGTTTCAAACTCAGTGGAATCACGACACTACTTGATGACGACCTCCAGGATTCGTCGGCCGATGGCGGTGTTGATGAGCTTCCGGAAGGCGACATATTTCTTGGTGTAGCGCTTGTCGGGCAGGGGGAAAAGTCCCTTCTCCCTTAGCCGCCGGATGTTGTCCATCAGGTGCCGATGGCTATGCGTGAGGGCAATCGTGTTGTAGAGATAGTCCATCGACAGTTGTGCCACACGGCGGTTGAGCGCCACGCGGTCAATCTCCGGCGAGTGCAGCGCGATGTCATTGAGATGCAGGATGATGCTCAGCGTGTCGTCCAGTCGTCTGGCAATGTTGCGCTTTGAGGCATCCATGGTGATGGAGCCCTCTCGTGGCCGATAGTAGTAGGCCACTGCATCCGTATACCACACATGCTCCGCACGGAGCATCAGCTGCGGCGTGAAGTCCTCATCCTCATGCAGCAGTCCTGGTGTAAAGCACAGACTGCCCAGCAACGAGGCGCGGAAGATATATCCCCAGACAGCGGCCCGGAGGTTGTTCTGATGCATATAGGCAATGCCCGAGACCGGTCCCTGCGGCAGACATAGCTCACTGGGTTCCTCCTTCTGAGAGCTGCGGAAGAGCATCATGTCCAGATTCTGCTGATAGCGAATCATGTCGAGGCACTGGTTATAGGGCGTGGTGAGCAACCGATCGTCACCATCGACAAACTGGATATACCGCCCTTGCGCCAGTCGGAGGCCCATGTTCCTTGCTACGGACAGCCCTGCATTGGGTTGCCGAAGATAGATGACGGAGTCCCAAAGGTCAGCCAGGTCATTGACAGGCGACATCTCCGAGCCGTCATCGATGATGATGATCTCACGTTCTTCCGGCCGCAAGGTAAGCGTCATGATACTTTTCAGACACTCCTGGAGCATGTCCACCGGCAGATTATAGGTGGTGACGATGAACGATATCAGCGGTTGTGACGAAGCGTTTTGTGTAGTCGGCATAGCGTATGAAGTCCTAAGAGGTGAAGAAGCTTAAGTTTCCAGGTGCCATAGAACGGCAGGATGGGGAACGTCGGAATCGTCTCATTGGCAGGGCGGTCGGCTTGTGGGACGAAGAACTTGCCTGAGGCGTCGTAGACATCCAACTGAACATTGAGCACAGAAGTATAATAGGTGGAGAATACCTCAGCAAAGTCAGCGAACGATGCCCGCGGACCGAGCTCTGTCGCCAGGCGGCGGAGCACCGTGATGTGTGCCTCGAGCATGTCGCTGAGATCCGCCGCCGAGGCCTGATGGGTGATGCCCTGCGGGTTGTCGATATAGTAGTACATGCCCACATCCGTCGTGGCGACGATGTTGCAGTGCTTGAGCACCTGCGGGAGCATGAACACATCCTCAAACTTCCGGCCCACGGGGTAGTGCAGTCCACGGAGCACCTCATGGCGGTAGACCTTGTTCCAGGCATAGGTATGACGGTAGGCTTCAGCATGCAGCCAGTAGGCATAGAAGTCGGTGAATTCCTTCGGCAAGAAGCGCAACTGGCTCTGCTCGCGAGAGCCATAATGCTCAAAGACCGGGAACTCCAGCATGTCATAGTCAGGATGTATGGCGAGCGTCTCCATAAGTGCCTTCACCGTGCCGTCGGCGAGGTAGTCGTCACTGTCGACAAACATGATGTAGTCGCCATGGGCATGGTCGAGACCCTTGTTGCGCGCCGCAGAGAGCCCACTGTTCTGTCGCAGATGGATGACCTGTATGCGATGGTCGCGCTGGGCATAGTCGTCACAGATGTCGGCGGAGCCATCCGTGGAGGCGTCGTCGACAAGGATCATCTGCCAGTCACGGAATGTGTCCTGAAGGATGCTGTCCAGGCAGCGGCAGAGGGTATCTTTGACCTGATAGACAGGAATGATGATGGATAGTTTCATGCTGCAAAGATAAGGCTTTTAATAATAATGTGGAAAAATCAACGTTAAAAATATGATGGAAAATCAGGAAAAAGCCGATTCATACACCCATATCCTGAAGTACACCGGTCTCTTTGGCGGTGTGCAAGGGCTGAGCATCCTCGTGGGCATCGTCCGCAACAAGCTTGTGGCGATGATCCTCGGCCCGGAAGGCATGGGATTGGTGTCCCTGTTCAATTCCACCATCAAGCTGGTCAGCGACTCCACCAACTTCGGCCTGTCGATGAGTGCGGTGAAGCGCCTCTCCGAGGCCATTGAGGCCGACAACAACAGTGCCGTCCACCATGCCGTGCGCCTCATCCGCTCGTGGAGCTTGCTGACGGCCGTGCTGGGCGTCGTGGTGTGCGTCGTCTTTAGTCCGTTGCTGAATCGGTGGACCTTCACGTGGGGCGACCACACGCTCCACTTTGTGTTGCTCTCGCCGGTGGTAGGTTGCATGGCCATCACTGCAGGAGAGATGGCCATTCTTAAAGGTGCTCGCCGACTGCGGCATCTCGCGGCCATCTCGGTCTATAATGTCGTCTTGGCATTGGTCATTTCCGTACCAATCTACTATGAGTTTGGCCAGTCGGGCATCGTGCCGTCATTGTTCCTGTTGGCATTGGTGCAGATGCTGCTGACGATTTACTATTCTTTCCGGTTGTTTCCGCCACGGTTTTCATTCTCGATGAGCCAGTTGCGGGAAGGAAGTGGCATGGTGAAGCTCGGGTTAGTCTTTGTCCTGGCTGGCATCCTGGGCAGTGGCGCAGAGTTTGTCATCCGCTCTTTCCTGAACACCAATGGCAGTCTGACCGATGTGGGACTCTATAATGCGGGATATGTGATGACGATGACCTATGCCGGCATGGTGTTCTCGGCTATGGAAACCGACTATTTCCCCCGCCTCTCCGGCTTCCACGACCTTGGTGCAGACTTCAATCGGACGGTGAACCACCAGATAGAGGTGTCGCTGCTCCTCGTCTCGCCGCTGCTGGTGTTCTTCATGGTGGCGCTGCCGGTGCTGTTGCCGTTGCTCTATAGCGGGCAGTTTGTCCCGGTGTTGGGGATGATGAAGGTCACCGTTCTAGCGATGTACCTCCGCGCAGTCACCCTCCCGGTGGAGTATATTGCCCTGGCCCGCAACGACTCCCGTAGCTACTTGTTCCTGGAAGCAGCCTACGACGCGGTGTTCTGCTTGCTGGTTATTAGCGGCTACCATACTTGGGGCTTGTTGGGAACCGGCGTCGGCATCACGGCAGCAGGCTTGGTGAATGCGGTCATTGTCTTTGTCTACACCCGTCGAAAATACCATTACCAACTGTCAGCAGAAGTGCGCCGTTACAGCTTGCTGCAGATGCCATTAGGCCTGCTTGCCTTTAGTGTAACATTCTTCTTGGATGGCTGGCTCTATTGGTCGTTGGGATTGTTGCTTGCCGTCATGTCACTGATCGTCTCCGTTGTGATTCTTCGCTCGAAGACCAACTTGTGGAAAGCGTTGAAGAGTAGGGTGTTTGATAAGCTAAGCCGATGAAACAGCCGAAGGTCACCATCCTCATCGCAGTCTACAATGCCGAGAACTATCTGCGGCAATGCCTGGACTCGCTGCTCCGCCAGACGCTGGCCGACTGGCAAGCCGTCTGCGTCGATGATGCGTCGACGGATGGATCGTGGAGCATCCTGCAGGAGTATGCCAGCCGTGAGGATAGGGTAGAGGTCTATCGCTTGCCGCAAAACCATGGGCAGGCGCATGCCCGGAATGTGGCATTGGCCCATGCCCGTGGCGCCACCATCGGCTTCCTCGACAGTGACGACTGGCTGGCCGACGACTGTCTGGAGCAGGCCATGCAGGTCTTTGAGGAACATCCGCGGACCGACGCCGTATTGCTCCACACCTCATATTATTATAGCGCTGACCGCGTGGAGGAGTTTCCCATGGATGCCTTCGAGGTGAAGCTTGGCCAAGAAGCCTTCCTCGACTCGCTGACCTGGAAGATTCATGGCGTCTACATCGTCCGGACTGACATCCATAAGCGCTATCCCTACGACGAGAGTGCTCATGCATTTAGTGACGACAACACCACACGGCTGCATTATCTGGCCTCAAGGGAGGTACGACTAAGCACGGGCACCTACTACTATCGTCAGCATTCCGACTCCGTCTCCCATCAGATCAGCGTGCGTCGCTTCGACTATCTCAAGGCCAATGAAAGCATGGTGCAGCAGTTGAAGGATATGCATGCAGACGAAAATGTTTTAGACACTTACGAGAATCATCGGTGGTTGAACATCATCGATATGTATCTCTTCTACTATCGTTACCGTCGACAGCTGGGTAATGACGCCGCAACGAAAGGCCTTGCCGCGATTCGTCATGCCCACAGCTCCATCAATTGCCGGCGCCTCAGTCATGCTTTGCGGTGGAAGTTCGGCTATATGCCCTGTCGGTGGTGTCTTTTCCGTTTGCAAGAAGAGCTTTATTTCACTTTGCGACGCCTGTTTCGTCGCCTGTGACGATGTGGTAGTTGATTTCGCTACAAACCTGTTGCAATTGTTGTTTTTGCGGATAATTATCGTTTAAAGGAAATTAAAAAACACGGTTTTCTTATGGATGTTTCAGATAATTTGTTATCTTTGCAACGTTTTATGATACTTTGAAGCATATTTTAAGAATCGAGGAATGGCTCTGATTATAGTCGTCATATTACTGATAGGATACCTGCTCATTGCAACCGAGAAGGTCACGAATGTCAACAAGGCAGCCGTGGCGATTTTCGTCTGCACCGTGGGGTGGGTGCTCTACATCAGCTACGGCAACGACTTCGTGATGAGCCAGCATCCGGCGGAATACGCCACATTCCTGAACGGTGGCGCGCCCTCGAGCATCAAGGTGAAGGAATTCATCGCTTCAAACATCTTCCTGAAATATGTGGGCAGAGCTTGCGACATCGTTCTGTTCCTGTTGTCGACGATGACCATTGTCGAGATATTGAACAACAACGGTTGCTTCGACTTCATCCGACAGCTCATGCGGACACGCAACAGCCGACGGATGCTGTGGACGCTGTCGCTGGCTACGCTCTTCATCTCTGCCAATCTGGATAACCTCACGACGGCAGTGATGATGCTCGTCATCATGCGGGGCATCATTCCCAATCGGCGTCAGAGGCTTATCTATGGCTCGGCCATCGTCATCGCGGCCAACTGCGGTGGCGCCTTGACCGTCATCGGTGACCCATCCGGATTGATGCTCTGGGACAACGGACTGGTGACGGCCTCGAGCTATTTCCTCTCCGTGGCGCTGCCGTGCCTCGTGGCATGGGCCGTGCCGACATGGTGGATTGGCCGTATGCTCCCCGAGCATGTGGACAGCCAGTGGATCACGATGCCCTATCGTGGCGACGACACCCGTCTGAATGTCTGGCAGCGACTGGTGATGCTCATCGTGGGTATCGGCGGTCTGTGGTTCTGCCCTACGTTCCATAATATCACGCGGCTCAGTCCCTTCCTCGGCGCGATGTGCGTGCTGGCCATCCTCTGGATCGTCAACGAGGCATTCAACCATAAGTTGCTCTCCATGGACCGCATGGTGCAGCGACGCACACCCCAGATGCTCATCTACAGCAGTCACCAGATGATCCTCTTCGTCCTGGGAATGATGATGGCGCTGGGCGTGGTGATGGAGACGGGCATGCTCACGCAGTTCTGGAACTTCCTCCAGGCTCATGGCTGTGGGCAGTGGATACTGGGCATTGCCGCAGGCTGCATCAGCTCGGTGCTCGACAACTTTGCCACGGCGTCCAGCTTCTATGCGCTCAATCCATCGACGGTCACCGACGCTGCCTACTTCAAGATCATCGCTTATGCCACCGCCGTGGGAGGCAATGTGCTCTGCATGGGCTCCATGGCGGGCATGGCACTGATGAAGGCGGAGCGCGTGCATGTGGGGTGGTATTTCCAGCATGTCGGCTGGAAGACGCTCGTCGGCAGCGCGGCGGGATTAGGCGTCATGGCGCTCACGGTATAGCATCTCAGCGAGTATATATAATAAGGTATAATCAATTATAAGGTAGTTTAGTTGTTATGGTTAGAAAAATGAAAACGATTGGCATTCTGACATCCGGTGGTGACGCCCCCGGAATGAATGCAGCCATTCGTGCCGTCACACGTGCAGGCATCTGCAGTGGCTTTAACATCAAAGGTATATACCGTGGCTACGACGGTCTGATCAACGACGAGATTGAGCCGTTCACCACGGAAAATGTTTCAGGAATCATCATGCAGGGCGGTACCATCCTGAAGACTGCCCGCTCCATGGAGTTCATGACTCCCGAGGGCCGCGATAAGGCTTACGAAACAATGAAGAAGGAGGAGATCGACGCGCTGGTCGTCATCGGCGGCAATGGCTCGCTGACGGGCGCTATGGAATTTGCCCGCGACTATGACCTCTGCTGCATCGGTCTGCCGGGTACCATCGATAATGACCTCTATGGCACAGACTCGACCATTGGTTACGACACAACGATGAACACCATCGTGGAGTGCGTGGACCGCATCCGCGATACGGCGCAGAGCCACGAGCGCATCTTCTTCGTCGAGGTGATGGGACGTGACGCCGGCTTCCTGGCACAGAACTCTGCCATTGCCAGTGGCGCTGAGGCAGCCATCATCCCGGAGGACTCCACCGACGTCGACCAGTTGGCACAGTTCATGGAGCGTGGTATCCGTAAGTCGAAGAAGAGCTGCATCGTCATCGTCTCGGAGAGTCCGAAGTGTGGCGCACTCTACTATGCTGACCGTGTGAAGAAGGAGTTCCCGGGCTACGACGTGCGTGTGTCTATCCTTGGACACCTGCAGCGCGGCGGTCGTCCCTCGGCTCACGACCGCATCCTCGCCAGCCGCACGGGTGTGGGCGCCGTCGACGCCATCCTGCAGGGGCAGCGCAATGTGATGGTTGGCATCCGCAACAATGAGGTGGTCTACGTGCCACTGTCGGAGGCTATCCGCTCTGACAAGCCGCTGGACCGCCAGCTCATCCGGGTACTCGACGAATTGAGCATCTAAAAGAACGAGAAATTCTAACTAAATATTTAAAAGCTTATGTCACAAATTAACGGACGCATCTCTCAGATCATTGGCGCCGTGGTCGATGTCTACTTCGACACACAGGGCCAAGACCCGGAGAAGGTGCTGCCAAAAATTTATGAGGCTCTGACTGTGAAACGTCCCGATGGCCGCGACCTGGTCCTCGAGGTGGAGCAGCACATCGGTGAGGACACCGTGCGCTGCATCGCCATGGACTCCACTGACGGCCTGCAGCGTGGCTTGGAGGTGACGCCTACGGGCAGCCCCATCACGATGCCTGCCGGCGAGCAGATCAAGGGCCGCATGATGAACGTTATCGGTGAGCCCATCGATGGTATGACGACGCTCGACAAACAGGGCGCCTATCCCATCCACCGCGAGGCTCCTAAGTTTGACGACCTCTCCACACACAAGGAGATGCTGCAGACAGGTATCAAGGTCATCGACCTGCTGGAGCCCTACATGAAGGGTGGAAAGATCGGTCTGTTCGGCGGTGCCGGTGTGGGCAAGACGGTGCTCATCATGGAGCTCATCAACAACATTGCTAAGGGCCACGATGGTTACTCGGTGTTTGCTGGTGTCGGCGAGCGTACCCGTGAGGGTAACGACCTCATCCGCGATATGCTTGAGTCGGGCGTTATCCGCTATGGCGAGAAGTTCAACAAGGCTATGGCCGAGGGCAAATGGGACCTGAGTCTCGTTGACCCTGAGGAACTGCAGAAGAGCCAGGCCACGCTGGTCTATGGCCAGATGAATGAGCCCCCAGGGGCTCGTGCTCGTGTGGCCCTGTCCGGTCTGACCGTTGCCGAGGAGTTCCGTGATCATGGTGGCAAAGGTGGTGCCCCTGCCGACATCATGTTCTTCATCGACAACATCTTCCGTTTCACGCAGGCTGGCTCTGAGGTATCCGCTCTGCTCGGCCGTATGCCGTCTGCCGTGGGTTACCAGCCGACTCTGGCCTCGGAGATGGGTGCCATGCAGGAGCGTATCACCTCTACCAAGCGTGGATCAATCACCTCCGTGCAGGCTGTGTATGTGCCGGCCGACGACTTAACTGACCCTGCTCCTGCCACAACATTCTCGCACCTCGACGCCACCACCGTGCTCGATCGTAAGATCACCGAGCTCGGTATCTATCCTGCCGTCGACCCGCTGGGGTCCACGTCTCGTATCCTCGACCCGCTGATTGTGGGCAAGGACCACTACGAGTGTGCACAGCGTGTGAAGGAGTTGCTCCAGCACTACAATGAGTTGCAGGATATCATCGCCATCCTCGGTATGGACGAGCTCTCCGATGAGGATAAGCTCACCGTGGCACGTGCCCGTCGTGTGCAGCGTTTCCTCTCGCAGCCGTTCGCCGTCGCCGAGCAGTTCACTGGTGTGAAGGGCGTGATGGTCGACATCCAGGACACCATCAAGGGCTTCAACGCCATCATGGACGGCGAGGTCGACGATCTGCCGGAGCAGGCCTTCCTGAACGTGGGCACCATCGACGATGCCATCGCCAAGGGCAAGAAACTTCTTGAGGCAGCTAAAGGATAAGGCTTATGCTGAAACTGAAGATTGTTAGTCCCGAGAAGGTGGTCTATGAGGGCGAAGCTGAGAACGTGAAGGTCCCCGGCACACTGGGAGCCTTTGAGATTCTGAACGACCATGCCCCCATCATCTCGTCGCTGGGTGACGGCCGGGTGGAATACACCACTCAGCAGGGTCACGAGCAATTGGATGTGCAGGGCGGCTTCGTCGAAGTGAAGAAGAATGAAGTGATTCTCTGCGTAGAGGTTTAATAAAGCCGACCGCAGAATATCATTGAGTAAGACTCCAACGTTGGAACATTAGAATGATGAACATCAGTAAGATACGGAAGATTGGCCTATGGGTCATCGCCTTCATGGCGTTGATGGGTCTCTTGGCAATGAACATCGCCGAGCAGACCAGCCAGATGGCTACTGTCGCCTATGGCGCACTTGCCGCTCTGCTGGGTTGGTTCATCGTGACGGGTATCATCGAGCTATGGCAGCGTCGCAGATAGGTCTGCCGGCCATAATCCTGTCGGCAAGCATCTTTGTGCTGTTGGGCTATGCATGGGTGAGTGGCTACGACATTGTCAAGGCACACGCTCCTGAGAACCTCCCGCGGTTCTGGATGGTATTGGCCAGCGTTCGCCTGATAGTGGTGAGTGCACTCGTTGCTGTCTACGTGATCTTCTTCTCCTCTGGAATAGAAGAATCGAAGTCATTCGTGCTGATGATCCTTGCGATGTACGCACTAATGATGACGATTACGCTCATCTTAAGACATTGAAGTCTGAAAAGACATTGATCAGTCTTTAACGAATAAATGAATAAATGAAAAATATCAAGCAGTTGCTTTGCATGCTGATGCTGCTTCTCGGAGTCCTGCCGATGAGCGCGGCTGATGAGAAGGGGTCGTCGGTGAATGCCTCTGAGATTGTTCTTGAGCACATCGAGGACAGCTACGAGTGGCACGTTACCGATATTGGCGACCGCCATATCGTCATCAACCTGCCCGTCATCGTGAAGTCGTCTACCGGGTGGCACGTGTTCAGCACAGCAAAGTTTGCATACGATCCCGATGAGAAAGGCTACCGCCAAGGACCTTTCAACCTCGCCATCGCCACGAAGGGTGACCACGCAGGGAAGATCGTTGAGCTGCAGGGTGGGGCAGAAGTGCTGCCGTCGATCGACATCTCGATCACGAAGACGGTCATGGTGCTCTTCATCAACGTCTTCCTGAACCATACAGATCGGAAGAGCGTCGTGTAGGGAAAGAGTGTAGAT
>ERZ1032009.266-NODE-266-length-12226-cov-6.312135_pt1 | contig 12226 bp, 8 predicted proteins | sample MGYA00516700_ERZ1032009 | MGnify/ENA primary metagenome ERZ1032009 (study PRJEB33719, sample SAMN04261292) | wastewater metagenome | biome: rural village; feature: human; material: feces | host: Homo sapiens | place: El Salvador | collected 2013-01-14 ...
ATGGTACATACAGCTATAATAATAATTTGGGAATTAACCTACGGTATGGCATGCCAGGTGGTGGAGCTACTCATATAAGTATCAATAGTGTAGGAGAATTAAAAAGCTTCTCTACCCACCCTTCGGATCTCCTTTTAGTTGCAGGTGGTGGAGGTAGCAGTGATATGGTAGGAGATGTTAGTGCGGGAATTGGTGGCCATGGAGGTGGAGTAAATGGAACAACAGGATCAAATTCAAATGAAAGCTATAATAAAAATGGAACAGGATAAGACTCGGGTGTTTAGCTGAAATTTTGAGATTAGAACTTTTCCATTAGTACACACAAAAGAAGTTTAATAAAATTCTATACAACTATGAAGCAATTTATCTATCTCGCGCTACTGACCTGCGTTATGGGGATGATCTCCTGCGGACCGAGTAAGGCGGAGCGCGCTCAGCAAGAGCAGGCCATGAAGGATTCTATTCAGCGTGCTCTCACCGATTCCATTCACCGTGCTGACTCTATAGCCAAGGCCAAAGCCGACAGCATTGAGCAGAATGCCAAGTTCTCAGAGAAAGCCGTGCTGAAACGTGTAAACGCTATCTATTCTAACGTCTTTAGTAAGGAAGCCTTTGATGAGAATTCTGATAAGCTCTATTTCTCCCAAGCATATAAGAACATTATGAAACAAATACACCGTATTGCCTCTCAAAATCCTGGAGAACTCATCGGTCTGGACTATGACCATTGGACTCAAAGTCAAGAACCGTGTCAGGCTTCTTTCAAGGTTCTCTCTGCAAATGTAGATTCCAAACAAAAGGCAACGGCAAAGGTTAAGGTTAATGTCTTTGGAGGAAGTTATAGACCTGTAACGCTCAAGCTGGTCTACGAGAACAACAATTGGTTTATTGATGACATGATAGTCAACGGCAATAGCGAGGTTGGGGATCTTAAGCAAACTATTAAAGAATACAGATAAAAGTATGAGAAAGATTAAGTTTTTCTTTGTCGCCCTGTGCTGCATGGCCCTGTGCCTGAGCAGCTGCTTCTCCTGTGGCGGGAACTCGGAGAGCAGCGAGGAGAGCACAGAGAGTGTTTCATCAGAAGGCTCCGAGTCTGATAACTCCGAACAGGAGGAGCAGACGACAGTGGAGTTCAATTCCGAGACCGATCTTTTTGCCTATCTCAGTGGCAAGACCTTTGTCTGTGACGGTACAGAGCTCTCCATTCGCCCGGACGGCATCTATCTTAATGGTAACCAGATTACGGGTGCCGTAGAGGTAGTCAGCATGTCGGGCTCCACCGCCAACATTCAGGCTGTGTCGCCTCAGACCAACGCCATCGAGCAGATTACCGTAGATGCCGCTGCCGGCACACTGACCGACCACGGCGATGTGTACACACTCAAATAATCAACTTTTATACAGATACACTAATGAAGAAACTTGTTTTTCTGGCACTTATTGTTTGTGGCTTGGGAATCATCTCCTGTGGCCCGAGCAAGGCAGATCTTGCCAAGCAAGAGCAGGAATTGCGTGACTCTATCCAGCGTGCTGTCACCGATTCCATCCATCTTGCCATACATTAAGCAATTGAACCAAGCAGACGATGAACCAACTCTATAAAGTGTTTTGCATTACCGGCTGTGTGGTGACCATCTTCCTCTTTATGGTCGCCTTGCCAGCGCCGACAGTAGGCGGAACAACGTTAAGGCCCATACGCATCCTAAGTGATCTCCTTCCTGAGAAGGAAGCCACGGCCGATGTTCTGCCAGCCCCGCGTCCCCCCAAAGTGGCCGTCGACAAGCCTCGCGGCAAATACCATCCCTATCTCCCGAAAGGTGTGGTGATGATAGACGACTATTCTGAAGGCAAGCCAGGTGGCATGACACATTTCTATCAGATGCTTGCACAAGTGCGACAGTTGAAACGACCAGTGCGCATTGCCTACTACAGCGATTCGTTCATTGAAGGGGATGTGCTTACTGCCGACATCCGAGAGAAGATGCAACAGCAGTTTGGTGGCTGTGGCATTGGCTGGATAGACTGTGAGAAAGGAACCAACGGCAATCGTCCTACCATATCCTTAAGTTCCAATGGTTTCAATGGGCATGTAGTTACACAGAAGTCTTTCCAACCCGAGCGTCAAGGTATCAATCAGAAATATTTCCTGCCCCAATCAGGTGCTACGCTTAGTGTCAAGGCGACAAATTTTCGGAAAGGCACATCCCGTTGGCAAAGTGCAAAGTTGTTTCTGAAGTCGCCATCTCCGATATCCATCACTTTCAATGGAACTGACAGGGAGATTGGCGGCCGCGACGAAGTACAGATGATAGAAACAGCATCCAGCGCAAACCACGTGTCGCTAAAAGTCAACCACGGAGCAGGAGCGGCGTTCTTCGGTCTGGCACTTGAAAGCCAGAAAGGAGTCATCGTCGACAACCTTGGTATGAGGGGTATTCCTGGCTATTCCTTGAGCCATCTGCCCGACCGCACACTCTCGCAGTTTGCGAGGTTGCGCCCTTACGATCTCATCATCATTCATTATGGCCTAAATGTATCTGCCGATGGAAACCCGAATGCCTTTTTCGAGTCGTATAAGCAACGCATGAAGACTGTAGTTGAGAAAATGCGTCGTGCCTTCCCGGAGGCTTCAATATTGGTTGTCGGCATCTCAGACCGCGACCAGCGCTATGCCGATGGCATCCATACCATGCACTCCATCAAGCGGCTGGAAAGCTACCAACGGCTCATAGCCTCAGAGAGCCATGTGGCATTCTATAGCATGTTTAGTGCTATGGGCGGTGAGGATGCTATGAAGCGGTTTGTTGATAAGAACATGGCCAATAAGGACTATACGCATATCAATTTTGAAGGAGGCCGGTATATAGCCGATCGCTTCTGCAAATCTATAAACGCAGGGTTGGTAAATTACAAACGCAAGAAGGCTGCGGGGTTAATAAAATAGCAGAACGGCATGATTGATACATATTTTTATAGCACTCTGCATACAGCATGGCAAAACCTATTGAAGGAATTGTCCTACGATCCTCATGCGCCGTTGATTTTCAGCAGCGGACTCTTCCTCTTGTTGTTTGTAGTCTTTTCGCTGATCTATTACTTGTTGCGCAACAGAAAGACTCCGCGAATCATCTTTGTGACGCTATTCTCTTACTACTTCTACTATAAGAGCAGCGGCATCTACTTTCTGTTGCTTGCTTTTGTCACGACGTCCGATTATCTCATAGCTCAAAAAATTGGCCGAGAACGACGACAGTCGATTAAGAAACGGCTTCTGGCATTGAGCCTCTTCATTGACCTTGGCCTGTTAGTGTATTTCAAGTATACGAACTTCTTTGCAGGAATGATTGCAGATGTCGTTCATGCGAACTTCCAGCCATGGGATATCTTTTTGCCGGTGGGCATTAGCTTCTTCACCTTTCAGAGCCTGAGCTATACCATCGATGTCTATCGGGGGAGAATAAAGCCGTTGCCTCGTCTGCTCGACTATGCTTTCTACGTTTCCTTCTTCCCTCAGCTCGTGGCGGGACCTATTGTCCGTGCAGTTGATTTCGTGCCCCAAATCCACCGCCGGCCCTTCGTCAGCGAGACGATGCTTGCCAGGGGTGTATACCTCATCGTTTGCGGCCTGATGAAAAAGGCCGTCATCAGCGACTATATCAGTCTAAACTTCGTTGACCGGGTCTTTGACAATCCATTGTTATACTCCGGATTAGAAAACCTTCTCGGTCTCTATGGCTACACTTTGCAGATTTATTGTGACTTCTCGGGCTATAGCGACATGGCCATAGGCCTTGCCTTGCTTCTTGGTTTTCACTTCCAAGACAACTTCAACAGCCCTTTCAAGAGCGTCAGCATGACGGAGTTCTGGCGTCGATGGCACATCTCTTTGTCTTCATGGATTAAGGATTACGTCTATATATCATTGGGAGGTAACCGTAAGGGGAAGGTGCGAACCTATATCAACCTGCTGACGTCAATGACGCTGTGTGGTCTTTGGCATGGAGCCAGTCTGAACTTCGTGGCATGGGGCGGCATTCATGGAATATTGCTTGCCGGTCAGAAGTTTCTCAGGACCAACATCCTCCATCACGGCAAACATTACCAGTCGGTTGGGTGGAGAAAAGTTGCAGCTATGTTCCTCACGTTTCAAGCAGTAGCCTTCACCTTTATGATCTTTCGAATGTCATCCTGGCAAGGCTGCTTGAATATGTTGCAACAAATTTTCGGTAACTTTCATGCAGAGTTGCTTCCGCAAGTTGTCAATGCCTACAAATATGTCTTGATGTTCATGTTGGCTGGTTACCTCACCCATTTCCTTCCTGACCGCTTCGGCACGTGTTTCGTCTGTCTGCTTAAGCGGGGAGGCGCTATTATTGATAGCTTGCTCCTGGTCGTGGTTATCTATATCATCATACAGGTGAAGAGCAGCAATATCCAGCCATTCATCTATTTTCAGTTTTAACAGCGCCATGATAAAAATTGGTTATACAGCAATCTTAGCGCTATCAGTCTTGTTGTTGCCTAACGCTTGCTCCAAATCGCATCAGCAGGAACAGAAGGCCCCAACAAAGCGAGTTATTGTCAAGAAGACATTCGTAACGCTTCCGGACACGGCCTATCCTTCTGTGCAGTCGGTTCGGTGGTCTGTGGATTTGGCAGACAGCTTGCCACAAGACATCAATGGCTACACTAATTACTACAATGGTAAAGATGTACTGACCTTCCGTAAGACTTTGCTGCGTGATGCCGATTTCCATGGCACTGTCTCTGGCTCACCGGATACCATTGAGGTGGCATGGCGCTTTGATACCGAATATAATAAAGAGAAAACAAAATATGGCATCTGGGGTGGCGGCTCCGGGTGGACGGGACAGCCTCTCTACCTCAGCAAGATCAACGAGATAGTAGTTGGCTCGCTTGCCGGAAAAGTATATTTCATCGACTTCGCTACGGGTAAAGCCTCACGTGACCCACTGGATGCAACGAATACTATCAAAGGTACCGTATCGAAGGATCCTGTGCTGAATAATCTCTATGTAGGGCAGGGCGTTCCCAACCACCAGCCTTTTGGCAACATGGTGTTCGATCTCAATAAGCATCAGCTTACATGCTTTAATGGCCGGGATCCGAAGGCGCTGCGCGGCTGGAACGCTTGGGATTCTTCGCCCGTGGTTGTGGGTGGTTACCTCTTCTGGCCTGGAGAGAACGGTAGTGTTTACAAATACAGGCGTACTCAAGGGAAAATTACGCCTGCGGCTGTGCTGCGCTACACCGTTAACGGCTGCGCTCCAGGTATAGAAAACAGTCTGTGTGTGTATGCCAACTATGGATTCTTTGGGGACAACCATGGTAACATCCTCTGCATCAATCTCAACAACATGCACCCCATTTGGTATTATGACAATTCTGACGATATCGATGCCACCATTGCCTGCGAACCGCAAAAGGGTGTGCCTTATATCTATGTGGCAAGTGAAGTTGACAAGCAAGGTATGACTGGTGTCGCACATCTGGCAAAGCTTAATGGGCTAAACGGGAAATGCGTATGGAAACGTGACTTCCCTTGCAAGCGGCTGACCATAGGCAGTAAGACATTAGATGGCGGCTTCTATGCAACGCCATTGTTAGGAAAAGGCGATTGTAAGGATATGCTCTTTGCCAACATTTGCCGAAATGGCGACTGGGGCGGACAGATGCTTGCCATTAGCAAAAGAGATGGCACGGTCAGCCACACCACACAGCTCAACCAGTTTGCATGGTCATCACCAGTGGCCTTCTACAATGAGCATCATCAGATGTATATCTTAACAGGTGATTCTGGAGGATACATTTATTTGATAAAGGGCAAGACGGGAGAGATCATCTACAAAAAGCGAATCGCCTACAACTTCGAGTCTTCTCCCGTCGTCATTGGTAATACTGCCGTAGTGGGCTCTCGTCAAAATGGAATATTCAAGTTGGTTGTTAAATAAGTCTATTATTCTGGCAACGTTTACAAGAAAGCATCTTATGGCACGTTATTAATAAATATGAAGCATATCCTTCTCCTCATACTAATCATTATTTGTCCAACAGTAGTGATGGCTCAGCATGTTGAACCAGGAACATTCGACGCAAAGCGTAATATTGCTGGTACATATAACTTTTGGCTTTACACTCCCGCTGAGTATAAGACCGACAAGCATCCTTTGCCAGTGATTATCTTCCTGCATGGAGCGAGCCTCTGTGGCAACAATCTGGCGCGTGTGCGCCGCTATGGACCATTGGATGCCATAGAGAAGGGAAAAATTATAAATACTTTTGTGCTGGCACCCCAAAACCCAGGTGGAGCGTGGAACCCAAAGAAAGTTCTCGCCATGTTGGAATGGGTGGAGAAGAACTATGCTGTTGACACCACGCGTGTCTATGTTTTTGGCATGAGCCTTGGCGGCTACGGCACTCTCGACTTCACAGCGACCTACCCGGAGAAAGTGGCGGCGGCGATGGCCTTATGTGGCGGTGCATCAAAAAGTGATCTGTCTGGCCTCGGGAAGGTTCCTCTATGGATTATGCATGGCACAGCAGATCGTGCGGTAAGCATCCAACAGTCGAAACGAGTTGTGAGCTATCTACAGGGCCACCATTTGGATAGTCTGCTACGATATGATTGGGGCAAAGGCTACAACCATGCTATCTATGCCCGCTTCTTTTATCTACAAAAGGTGTACGATTGGTTGGTTGCCCACTCTACAAAGGACAATCCTCGAGAGGTAGACCGCAACTTCTCCATAACAGATAGCGATATTCGCAGTACCTATCAGGACCTAAAGCGTTTACCGCACATGTTTGACAATGATTGACCCAACTCTGCATGATCAAACATCCTCCATAGATAAAAATTGCCGATGACAACCATAGTCACCGGCAATTTTCATTAGTTCATGGTGCAGTGTTCATAATCCACGCCCTCTGCTTCTTCGCTCTTCCGGCCACTCCGGATTCTTCCAGATGTGGCGGAGCTCGAGGTCAAGTCGGGTCATCTGCTCTTTCATGAGGGAGGTGAGACACTTGATGGCTATCTCCTGCGCTGCTATCTGGTGGTGGCCGATGACCAAAAGAAAAAACAGGTTGCTAAAGTTGTGAGATTGATGGAAATGCACTATCTTTGCACCATCAGCAAACTAAAGAAAGGAGAACGAGTCTGGGTACAGGATAATCTCGTAAGTTATTGATATTCAATACTTACGAGATTTTTCTTTCCTCTTTTGAGAACCATTTGAGAACCATTTCAAATGGGAATCAGAGGTCCTATTACTTATTTAACGTTCTTTATCTAAAAGTTTCTGCTGCACAAGGGCCACGAGACTGTCAAGCGAACGGAAGTTTTTCGGGGTTGCATCGGCAGCCTCCAGATCGATGCCATATTCCTGCGACAATGACATGAGAATAGCAGTTACGCCCAGCGAGTCCAGTTCTGCAAAAAGGAAGTCTGAGTCAAGGTCTACAAGAGGAAGTAACTCTTCCAAGATGGAACGTATTCTTTCTTTCATAATTATAGTGCTGTTTTGTCGATGACGGGGTTGGCGTATATGGACAAGAAGATATCCGTGAGGCGTTCAAGGTCGCAGGTGTCGTAGCGTTGAAGTTCTGCAAGATGATCATTGAAGTTCTGAAAATCCTGTACGGTGTAATTGTCCTTATACTTTGTCGTTCCAAACAGCAGGTCGTAGGCAATGAAGTTGTTGGGAAACAGCCGATAGCCGCTGATGATGCGCTGATCCAGCAGATGAGCTACGGAACGATGGTATTCGTTGTTAGTCTGCAGTTCGAAAGCTGACAACTCATTCTGCGTCAGTGGTGCTCCGACCTCGAAATGCACGCGCCCCTTGGGCTGTAGCACACCGGTGAGAATACTATTGAGATCTTCGCCTGGTTTCTTAGTATATTTGGCAAACTGCGACTCATAGAGTTCAAGGGTCTTGAGCACATCGCACGTCTCCCACTCATAGGACACCGATACCGGCACGACATTTAGCTCGGCGATGGCTCGAATTTTATCAGTGGGCATGCTCATGCAGAACATCTTGATGATGCCCTGATCGGTCCGATCTTGTCCATTCTTTGTGCGGCCGTTGCGCTGAGCTATCCATGCGGACTGTCCTTTTACAGTGATGCATTGGCGTATGTAGTCAGACAGGTGGTGCGAGCTCTTGTAGAACTCACGAATGCTACCACCAGGCCGCTCCACCTTAAACATCTTGTTCGACCTGCCGATGTCCACTACCAGTTGGTTCATCATGAGGTTCGCACCAAAGGTGATCTCTGACGTATCCATCCCATAGTCAGCTAACACGTTTTGCAGCAATGAGGCGTCAAGCATAATGTCGCGGTGATTGCTGACAAACAGATAGGCCTTCCCCTTCTCCAATTGTTCCACGCCATGACAGGTGAATGCGGTGATGCTGTCGTGGATGATTTGCTTGTTGACGTGATACATTACACCGAGTTGGAAATCTCTGATGGTCTGGAAACTGCATAGCAATTTCCGGACATCATCAATTGGCTTGTCCGGGAAAACGTAGGATGCCAATATCGGCAGTGCTGACGACTCAGCAATACTCTTCATGGCAGCAGGTATCTCGCTATCGTAATAAGGACGAATGTCGTCGAAAGATTCCATCATATTTTGCGAATTAATAGATTTTTGAAAGGTTGATGATATGAGTGTTTGAGGCAGTAGCTATAGCTTCAGCCTCGTCTGTACTAAGGATGATATGTAAATTCTTGGGTAGCGGCTCGCAAGTAGAAGCCAGTGCTGCGTCATCTGCATCATAGACATAGGAATAGATTTGCAACTGCGGATGCACAAGGGCCATGAGCAACGAGAACTGTCCATGGCGTGCATTAATGACTGACACCGCCCGCTCTTCGTTATTAAGTCCGTCAATCCATTGGCTGAAGTCATCATATTGTTTGAACAAACGCTTTGTCTCACGCTCTATTTCTATGCCTTTATACATATACTTGTAGATTACGTGATGGTGGAAATAGTGCGTATTCTCTATCTTGCAGCACAGTTGCTCATAATGTTTAATATAATGCTCATGGAAATGGTGGGTAATCTGTTGGTAGGTATTGCCAAAGGCTGCGTGTTCGCTAGCCGTTACACGCTTGCCGATTTCTATGTCAATCTGTCCTCGTGCTGCAAAGCCACTGCCTTTGGGCATTATGTCGGCGATGCCATGAATATAGACCGGCAAGATGTCGGCATTCAGCTGCTGTGCCATACTGAAGGCACCACGATGAAAGCGTGCTATCGGTCCGTCGGTCCGTCGTCCTTCAGGGAAGATTACAATGTTATAGCCCTTGTCCACGGCTCTGCCTATTTCCGCCTGCAAACTCTTCATGGGTTGGTCGAGGCAGATAAATCCTGCTACTCGGAACATGCCGTGGACAATGGGATTGCGCCACACGCGCCCACTGATGCAGACCAGCACTTTTGGATGGAGGGCGAGCATATAGATTGGATCGAGAATGGACTGATGATTGCTGATGAGGATGCTGCCGCGGGAGAAAGTCTCTTGGTAAGGATTGTGGATGACTGATTTTATGCCTTGAATATGGGTGATGTTGACTTTCATGACCCGCCAGATGAAACGATGCATCCAGTCTTCAAATTTTGTTTTATTCACGGGCAACAGTCTACCCATCATCCCCAGAAAGCACCCTAACGATAGTTCGAAGAGATAAACAATGGCACAGTAGGTCGTGCGGACTATTTGCTCAATCGTCACTGGGAACTGGCGTTGATGACCATCCGTTCGTACAATCCATCCAAAGACCAAAGGCGGCACCACCCACGCCATGAGCACCACAGTGGTCATGCCCACAATGGTCACCTCGGCCAGCGAGTGGAGTGCCGGGTGGCGTGCCACGATGAGCGAGCCCATGCCGATGAACATGATGAGTGCAGAAATGGCAATACTGTTCTTGAACGATGGCAAGAGTTTCTTCCGGTAGCCATACTCGTTGATGAGACCATCGGTCATGAAGATGGTGTAGTCGTCACCCTGACCGAAGATGAACGTAGCCAAAATGATGTTGACAATATTGAACTGCATGCCACAAATGTACATGATGCCCAAAATCCATATCCAGCCCAGTGCCATAGGCAGAAAGGCCAGGAGACTGAGCTCCAGCCTGCCAAACGACAACCAGAGGAAGATGAAAACGATGAAACTGCAGGCAAAGCCGATGTAGTTGAAGTTATCCGACAGGCTGTTGGCCACTGCGCTATTCATGCCCATGAAGTCGAAGGCGAAACCACGACTGCCGAGCGACCCTTTCAGCCGTTCCTCCACTTTGGCTATATTGGTTTTGGGCGTAGCGCTCACCTTGTCGACCACGGCACATGCCCCCGTACTCGTGGAGAACGATCCTGAGAGCAGTGTGGAGCGCAGTGGCTCAAAATGGCTAAAGTCGTGTGGGACGTATGGCTTACTGATAATGGCCTCAAAGCCTTGGAACGCATCGGCGCTGAACCCATAGAGCGGTGATTCGTGGGCGAGCATCTCCTTCACCTGTGTGCTATGACGAGTCCAGAAATCATTCCACAGATGGATGCGTCGCTGTTGCTCCTTCTCAGATGGAATGAAAGAGGTGACATCGCTGAAGGTTTTCACCTCTCCATTGTGCTTCATTGTTTCCAATTTATCAGCCACATGCTGTCGGCGAGCGAGAGCTTCATCCCATGTCTTGCCCTCGGTGACCACATAGATCGTTGCTGTGTCGTTGATGCCTACAGCGGCATGGAGGTCGGAGAGTAACTGCTCCTGCTTCGTGCTCATGTAGTTGATGTGATGCATATTAGAGTCGAACGAGGTCTTCAGACTGAACCATGCCAGTATGATGGTGGGGAGCAAGATGACCCAGAGCACCCACTGATGACGGTCGGAAGACATCTCTGCCAGTCGGCCGAAGAAGAGACGTTCCTCTTTTTGCCCGCCCGTGGCTTTGACCATGTGTGGCAGGAAGATAAGCACAAAGAGTATGGTGCCAATGAGCATAAATGCCGCGAAGAATCCCAGATCGCGCAATGCTGGCGCGTCGAGAGGTAACAGTGCGGCGAAGGCGCCTACCGTCGTAATGTTGCCAATGAGCAATGGTTCCACCATATCCTTCAAGATTTCACGCGCAGATGTGCCATGGCTGGCGTGGAGTACGAAGTGTAGCGGATAGTTTACGGTAATGCCGATGATAATCGACCCAATGCCGAGCACGATGAGTGACACTTTGTCACTGACCACAGCAATGGCCCCCATGGCGAAGAGCCAACCGAAGACGATGGCAAACCCCACAAGCGCCATGCCCTTCATGTTTCGGAATGAGAAGATGAGCAATAGGAGGATAAGCGTAACGGCGATGGAGATGGCCCATACGCTGTCGGTCTTGATCTGTCTGGCGTTGCCCACGGCGATGACTGGTGCCCCTGTAAGGTCTATCTCCACGTCCTTCATTTGTGCCATCGTCTGACGTGCTACACTGTCGACATGACTTACCAGCTCTGCGTTTTTTGCCGACTCCATTGCTCCATAGGGCGAGGTGATCATGACGAGGGCATATTTCCGGTCGGAAGTGAAGATGTAGCCATTGTCAATCTCGAAAGGCATAGATCGCTGCTCAGTTTGCAAGCGTTCGAGCACTGGCGTAAAAAGTTGCAGGGGGTCGTTGCCAATGTTGGTGGTAAAGATTCCTGTAGCCGGCATCATAACCATCTGCATGTCACGCGCCAACTGTTCTCCTGCATAGTCAGGCTCGGCCAGTGCGTGCTCCATACGTATATAGTCGCTGTCGGTGAGCATCACAGGCATATTGGCATAGACGAAATCGGTCAGTCCAGCATACTTTTCAAAGTCAACTTGTGAAGTAACCTGACTGATGTGGCGCCGTCCCGATCCAGTCCTGACTTTTTCGGCAAAGAAGTCGACGGCCCGGGCCAGACGATCTGTGTCGATGCTGTCGCCCGCAGCCTTGCTGAACATCGCCACGATGCGTTGCCCGCCGGAGATATCTTGATAAATATTGATGGCTTTCTGGTCATCTCCACTCAGTGGCAGGAAGTCATAGATGTTCTCATTATACTTCAGCGTCGACATCATAGCTAACAGCACGCCCACCATTGCGGTGAGCAATGCCATACAGAGCCGTCGCCGATCCTGGAAAAAGTCATATAAGCGAAGGAAGA
>ERZ1032009.274-NODE-274-length-12133-cov-6.211210_pt1 | contig 12133 bp, 11 predicted proteins | sample MGYA00516700_ERZ1032009 | MGnify/ENA primary metagenome ERZ1032009 (study PRJEB33719, sample SAMN04261292) | wastewater metagenome | biome: rural village; feature: human; material: feces | host: Homo sapiens | place: El Salvador | collected 2013-01-14 ...
TATAGAAATCGTGAAAGCAAATGCGGACAGGGTATGTTATCCCGAACTCACGTTAATACATCAGTCCGATGACAATAATGCTGTATTTATTAAGCAAAATAAGGGAGAAAATGCTTAATGCAGGCAGCAATTTTAGCTCTATCTATCCTTTAATATCCAAAAATGCTGTTTCCATGAAGCAGAAACATTCTGTTTTTGCTTCATGGAAACAGCAACGCCGTCGTTCTCCATTGTCTATCGTTTTGTGGGTTTGCCGAAGGTCTTGATACTGGTGTATTTGCGCCAGAGGTTGAGGTGTCGGCGCTCCGGCACGCCATGGCGGCGGATGTAGTCGCGGGCACCCTCGAGCATGCGATGGGCGCAGCGGCCATCCAGATGTGGGTCGTAGTTGTCCACCACCCAACGGCGGCGCTCCCTCGATGCCGTGTCGTGCAATGCCTGCTGCAGCGCGGGCAGGAGCTGCTCTGGCTCAGTGATATTGTCCCAATAGAAGTCCTTGGATATGGCGCGGAAGGTGACCACGGGCTTGTCCATGAGCAACATCTCGTAGATGGCCGATGAGGTGTCGCTGATCATGATGTCGGCCATGAGGATGAACTTCGTCAGCGACATGTCGCCCATATAGAGCATGCGTTCCTCTGTGTCGGCCAGTTGCTGGTATTCGTCCTTCCACTCCTGCCGAGTCAGTGGATGAAACTTCATGATGACCAGCGTGTCACCCCGGCGTGCCAGTTTGGTGAGCTCCTCCTTCAGATAGGGCAGCGAGGTGAGCTTTGGCGAGAATGTCGGCGCGTAGAGCACGATCTGCTTCACGCCATAGCGGTCGAGGAGCGCCTGCCGCTCAGCGTCGTAGTCGTGACGGTGCTCGTAGACCCAGTCCTGCCGCGTCCATCCGGTCTCCAGCACTTCAAAGTCACGGTATTTCTCCGCCAGTGCCTTGAAGTGGCAGGTGAAATAGGGTCCCTGGGTGAAGTAGGTGTCAAAATAGCGCCGGATGACCCAGTGGTCCTTCTTCTCGGCGGCATAGCCATGGAAAACCTGAATCTTCACTCCCGAGAGATAGTAGGGCACAATGTTGCCCGGCACAAACACTGCGTCAGGATGGAAGTCGAATGCCTCCTGAATGCTGAAGGTGTAACGCACCTCGCCCGCCAGTGGAAACTGCGGGATCTTCTTCTGGTGCACATACCACAGCACGTCGTTGCCACCCTCACGGTCCGCTTCACGCTGCAAGGGCTGCAAGATGTCTATGGCGTATTTGTTTTCGCAAAATAGTAGTATCTTCATCTTTTCCGTGCAAATATACAAATTATTCCATACAGAGCGACCACATCCGGTTTTTTTTATTAATTTTGCACTCTAAATCAAAGCAACCGTTCAAAAAGAGATATGTCAGACGATATAATATTAAAGGAGATGCAGCATGTTCTCCTTGACATCTTAGTGAATATAGACCGTGTCTGCCGTGAGCATGGTCTGCGCTATTACCTTCTGTCGGGCACGATGCTTGGCGCTGTTCGCCATAAAGGCTTTATTCCCTGGGATGATGATGCCGACGTCGCCCTTCCCCGCAAAGACTACAACGAGTTGATGGCCCACGCCAAAGAATGGCTCCCCGAGGATTATGAGCTCGTCAACTATGAGAACAGCAGCGACTATCCCTATGCCTTTGCCCGCATCCAGGATCGCCGCACCACCTATATCCTGCGCCGGCACTTCAACTTTGTGGGTGGTGTGCCCGTTGACGTGTTCCCCCTGGATGGCATGACGGCCAACAAGCTGATGCAGCACTATCTCTATCGCGTCCGCCGCATCCTCATCAAGCTGTCCTATTACACCCAGCGCGACCCCTACAAACATGGTCATGGCCCAAAGAGCTGGCCTTTCCTGGCTTGCCGCAAGCTGATCTCCAGCCATTGGGTATCCCGACAGATCGAGCGTGTGGAGTCGCACTACGACTTTGACAAGAGCCCCTTGGTCATCGACCACGACCTGCATTGCCAGCAAGGCATCCAGCCGAAGGCCGTCTACGGCACACCCACGCCAGCCATGTTTGAAGGCCACACTTTCCTTGGCATGGCCGATCCTGATGCCTACCTGCGTCACGTCTACGGCAACTATATGGAGCCGCCAGCAGTGATGCCGCCGTGCAACTACCGCTACATGGATCTGCATACCCCTTATCGTGAATACCTCAAAAGCCATAAATAGAAGATCATGGAAGAATTGCTCAATTTCACTGTAGGCCCCGTCAACAGCGAGGAGGCCATCCTGAAGATTGGCGGACAGCCTACACCTTACTTCCGCACCCAGGAGTTTTCGGACGTGATGCTCGACAGTGAGCGCCTCGTCAAGAAGTTTGCCCATGCGCCAGAGGGCGCCCGCGCCGTGTTCCTCACCGCGTCGGGCACCGGCTCCATGGAGGCCACGGTGATGAATGTCCTTACGCCTGCCGACAAGGTGATCGTCATCGATGGCGGTAGCTTTGGACACCGTTTTGTGCAACTCTGCCAGCTACATGACATTCCCCACGACGTCATCAAGATGGACATGGGTCACCAGATCACGGCCGAGATGCTGGCGTCCTACGCTGGCAAAGGCTATACGGCGCTGCTGGTGAACATGCACGAGACGTCGACGGGTGTCCTTTACGACATGCCGCTGCTGGGCGAGTTCTGCCGGGCCAATGGCATGCTGTTCATCGTCGATGCCATCAGCGCGTTCCTGGCCGACCGGTTCGACATGACCGCGCTGGGTGCCGACATCATGATCACCGGCTCGCAGAAGGCACTGGCCTGCCAGCCGGGAATCTCGCTCATCATCCTCTCACCGCGCGCCTTGCAGCGGGTGGAGCAGGGCACCACAACGTGCATGTACTTCGATCTGAAGGATGCCCTGCGCAATGCCGACCGTGGCCAGACACCGTTCACCCCTGCCGTGACCATCCTGCTGCAGATCAACGAGCGCCTGCACCGCATCGACGCGGCTGGCGGCGTAGACAGCGAGATCAGTCGCATGCATGCCTTGGCTACTGACTTCCGCAGCCGTATCAAGCAGTTGCCCCTGCAGATTGTGTCGCAGTCGCTCTCTAATGCCGTCACACCGTTGCATCCTACCAATGGACAGTCGGCCTACGACATCTTCCTGGCGCTGAAAGACCATTACGGCATCTGGATCTGCCCCAATGGCGGCGACCTGCGCGACTATGTGTTCCGCGTGGGACATCTGGGCCATCTGACCTTGGCCGACAACGAGCGTCTGGTCAATGCCCTGACCGAAGTGCTGAAATAACCATCACTCCAAAGCATCCAACTTATGATCAAAGTCATCACCTACGGAACATTCGACCTGCTGCACCGTGGACACATCCGCCTGCTGGAACGTGCCAAGGCGCTGGGCGACTACCTCATTGTGGGCATCACCGCCGACACCTTCGACCGTGAGCGCGGAAAAATCAACGTCCAGCAGTCGCTCATGGAGCGCATCGAGGGCGTCAAGGCCACAGGACTGGCCGATGAGATCATCGTCGAGGAATATGAGGGTCAGAAGATTGACGACATCAAACGCCTGGATGTCGACATCTTTACCGTGGGCTCTGACTGGAAAGGGCATTTCGACTATCTGAACGAATACTGCAAGGTGGTCTACCTCGATCGCACGCAAGGCATCTCCAGCACCGATATCCGGTCGAGCAAACAGGAGTTTACCATGGGGCTGCTTGGCACGTCGCCTATATTAAATAAGGTGGAACGCGAGAGCCATTATGTCAATGGGCTCAAGGTGACTGGCATCTTCGACGAGGCCCACTATGATGACCTGCTCAGCCAGTCGCAGGCGGTCTATATCATCACGGCGCCGTCCTGCCACTATCAGCACATCCGCCGTGCGCTGGAAGCTGGCAAGCATGTGTTGGTGGAGTCGCCCGTCGTCACTGACACTGCGCAATGGGAGGAGTTGCAGCGACTGGCCAATGATCGCCACCTGGTCCTGGCCGATGGCATCAAGACGGCCTATTCCACCGCCTTCGAGCGCATCCTGTTGCTGGTCAAGACCGGTGTCATCGGCAGCGTGGTGAGCGTCGATGCCACCTGCACCAGCTTGCAGAACAATGAAGCGGAGACCGACAGTGATGCCGAGAACGTGTGGAACAGTATCTGCGCCTGGGGACCGACCACGCTGTTGCCCATTTTCCAGATTCTGGGTACAAAGTATACCTCAAAGACCATTGCCACCCATCTGCGTCGCAACACCAGCTATGACGAGTTCACCAAGGTGAGCTTCATCTTCCCCAATGCCGTGGCCTCGATGAAGGTGGGGCAGGGCGTCAAGTCGGAAGGCGAGCTGATAATCTCGGGCGCCAATGGTTACATCTATGTGCCGGCACCCTGGTGGAAGACCGACTATTTCGAGATACGCTATGAGAACCCATCTGAGAACCGTCGCTTCTTCTACCCGCTGGAGGGTGAGGGCCTGCGCTATGAGCTCCTGACCTTCCTGCGCGCCATGCAGGGCAAGGGCCACAACGCGCCTTTCTCTACCGATGTTTCGCGTGCCATCGTCTCCGTCGTGCAGGACTTCTACCAACATCGGGATGTAGTGACCATCTGACTCACAGGAACCGTCGCTGTATCCACAGCTGCAGGACGGGGTCGGTGATATAGATTTTCTTCATCTCCGAATAGATGAGGTCTTTATCGATCAGCGCATCTTTCAGACGGACTATATTCGATGGGCTGCCGAGGTCGTAGTTGCTTCGCGTCTCCCTATCCGTGAAGCCATCATGGTTTCCGGCAGCGATGGCTTTCAGGAAGTTGAGCTGGTAGGCCGACAGTGGTTCTATCTGTTGCATGAAGAGCATCTCGTTCGCTTCCAACAGTCGGCCGACCGCTACCTCGAGCATTGCCTCTGTGGCCTGTCCGCCATCGGGCACTTGCAGCACCAGGAAGCGAGCCAGTTGCTGGACGTAGGATGAGTAGCAGTCGACAATCGCACAAATCTTGGTGGCCAACACTTCACTAATCGTCTTGCCGACCGCGCTGAACTGCTTGATGATGTAAGGCACCCATGTTTCTGCTGGCATGCGCTTGAGCCAAACGATGTCACCAAACTGATAGAACGGCATGCTCTTGCTGGCAAAGATCGACGACATCAAGTGCTGCTTGCTGCCATAGAGACAATAGGTTACATGTTCCTGTTGTTGCCACACCGAGCGCAGCCGGCCCTGGATGAACCGACTGTCAGGCCACTCGCCTACTTGCTGAAACTCGTCGATGCAGACGACGACGTGCTTGCCTTTGCGCTGCGCGATGGTCTCAGGCAGTGACAACACTTCTTGGTAAGTATGGGTCTTGGGAGTGATGCCCAGAGAAACACGATACTCCTGATTGGGATCTGGCGACAGGGATATCTTTGGCGTCAGCCTGAGCAGGAAGTCCTTTGCCTCATCCAGCCATAGCTCTGTGCGGCTTGCCGTTTGCTGAAGAACGGAGGAAGCCAGGAGGTTATAGAATTCGTACTCACTCTTGCAGCCGAAGATGTCGAGCTTCACGATGAGCAACTCTGACGAGGATAGTTGCCGGCATACGTGGTTTACCAGTGAGGTCTTGCCCCACCGCCTAGGTGAAATGAGAATGGTGTTGATGCCTCCGCGGAAGTTTTCGGCCAGATGGCGACTTTCCTCCTCCCTGCCGATGAAGTTGTCCTCAGAGACTGCTTTTCCATAAACAAAGATTTCTTTCATAGACTTGATGCTCGTTATCTTTGCTGCAAAGATAGCTCTTTTTTCGGTTTTTCACAAGTTTGTGATTCACAAACTTGTGAAAAACTAAAAATAATCTGTTTATGAAGTACTTATCAGCTACAACTCGAGCTTAAACGCCACCTGATGCTTGCGCTGATAGCGCGTCCAGAAGCGGCGGCGGGCGTCCATCACAAGGCTGACGGCAGACGCTTCGTCGTAGTGGCGCTGGCGGGCATACTCACGGACGAGGAGCTCGGTGAAGCGCTTCGGACCCCAGAACTTCTTGAGGTTGAGTAGTCCCTGCCGCTCGCTGACGGGACCGAAGTACATCCGGTTGATGTCGACGACGGCAAAGTGGTAGCCATCATCGTCACGACGCCAGAGCACGTTGCCGGGCGTGAAGTCGCGGTGGAGGACGCCACGCTCATGCATCTGTGCGGCATAACGTGCCAAGGCCACAGCAATGTCCTCATATTCCCCTTCCCGTGCATTGCCAAACTCGTAGAGCGTGTGGCCCCAGTCGAGCTGCTCGCTGATGAAATAGGTGTAGCCGAGCAGGCCCAGGGCGTTGCGCTCCTCGATGAGTGCGATGGGCTCAGGCGTCATGATGCCCTTGGCCAGGAGGCGCGAGGGATAGTCGTAGGCGCGGCGTCCCTTCGGCTGGCGGATGCCCCAGGAGTAGATGAGGCGGTTGGGACCATGAGGAACGTGGAAGCGCTTGACGTTCAGGCGGAGAGCGGCGCTCCGGCTTGGATGCCGGAGAACAGGCTCAGCCGAAGACAGCTGGAAGACCTTGATGATGTTCCTGGCATGGTAGATCTCCTCACCTTCATGCGCGAAGCGGGCAGGGAGGCTCTCGATGAACGGTCTGAGTGCCTCGTATTTCGGATTGATGGTAATGGTCGTCATGCAGCTATAGAAAGCTTTTATGTAACTAAACATCCCCTCCTTCGGAGGGGCTTGGGGAGGATTTTTCAATCACCTTGCCGTTGACGACGCGGAACCTTCGGTCGAACTCCTCGTGGGTGCGCTTCCATCGGTTGTGCGTCCAGAGGTAGGGCACGGGGTCGCGCTGGATGGTCTCCTCGAGGCGTTGGAAGAAGCGGCGCGTGAGCTCATGCTCCGGCAGGGCGGCAGGGTTATCGCTCAGCAGGTGGTAGGTCGCGGTGTAGTAGCCACGGCGTGGGCGCGCCATCTCCACGTAGATGGCCTGGTTGTTCAGCTTCCGCGTGATGCGCTCTGCACCGGTGAAGACCGGTGTGTCGTGATGGAGGAACGGCAGCCAGCAGTGGATGTTCTTCCACTTCGGTGCCTGGTCGGCGATGTAGCCGGCCACATAGCCCGTGCCCTCACGGCGCCAGGTGAGGAGCTGGCGCAGGATGTCCTTCTTCGGGATGACGGTGCCGCGTGGCTGTGAGGAGCGTAGGCGGCGGAAGAGGTAGTCGAAGGCGCGGCTGTGCAGTGGGTCGTAGATCAGGCCCATACGCCAGTCGATCCGGGAGTAGACGCTCACCGTGGAGAGGTACTCCCAGTTGCCATAGTGGCCGAGGAAGGCGGCAACGTTCTGCCCTGAGGCCACGCCCTGGTCGAAGACCTCCGGGTTGGTGACGCGGAAGTGCTGCCGTAGCTCGTCGTCGCTGATGCTCAAGAGCTTCACCGCCTCGAAGAAGTAGTCGCAGAACCAGTGGTAGAACCGGTGCTCGATGTCGCGCAGCTCCTCCTCCTTCTTCTCCGGGAAGGCCGTGGCGAGGTTCCGTCGCACCACCTTCCGCCGATAGCCGAAGAGCCGGTAAACGAAGAAGTACTCGATGTCGCTCAGGATATACAGCCCCCGGAACGGCAACAGCGAGATACAGTAGAAGATATAGTAAACGAGTTTGGTCATTGTTCACACAGTAAAAGTTATTGCTTGGGTTGAGAGAAAAACAGTTGCCCTACTCTGTTGACATGTTGCCCTATAGGGTCATTTTGATGTTTTCTGAAGTCAAGTAAATCGATACCGTATAGAAGCCCGAGGTCGTCAATGTCAATACTGACTTTTTGCAAAAACCGTTGATCAATGTCTGTCCCTTCCAGGGCAAGGTCAATGTCAGACCCCGAGCGATAATTACCTTTAGCCCGTGAACCGAAGATATAAACTCTATGGATGTTGGGGTATCGACTGAACACCCCACAAAGATCATGAATCGTTGCGTCACTCAGTCCGTATCTCATACGCTATAACCATATTGAATATGTTCTGCTTCTTTTTTCAGAGATTCATCTAATTGTTGAAGGAGAGGTGCAAAAACACTATAAATCTCTTCACTGATGGCCAAAGCGTCTTCCTCATCATAGGTGTGTGATAGCAGGTTGCGGGCCTTTGCCATCTGCCTCCAGGCATCTTGATCTTGGATCAAACCGTCTTCAAGTGCTTGCTTCATGGTTCCATTAGGGCCAGCCTCAAACAGATAGCCCTTATAGCGAAGGTAATCTTGCATTACCTTCCATGCTAACTCGAAGGTGTATTCGAAACGTTGCGTGAGGCCTTCGCGCTCCAGCTCGGTAAGGTCGACCGAGCTTCGTCCGGAGGTGGTCACTGCCAGCAACCGGGTGCAGGCGCGGTGATAGTTGTCGTAACGCTGAATCCAGCGGATGTCGTCATTTGCCATAATCTATGATTTATGGTACAAACTTACTCAAATTTAAGTAAAAATGCAAGAGAAAAGCAGAGGAATATTACGAAGAGCCGGGAAAAAGTTATTTACCCCTCAGGCGGCAGAGCAGATAGACGAACCACAGGCGGGGCAGCACGTCGGGCGAGGCAAACTTGGAAGACCGTGTCGTGCTTCTTCCCTTCCACATTTGGCTTGAATGGATACATCAAAGCGATGAGCATGGGCGACAGCCTGACGCAGATGCGCACGGAGATGACCGGCCTGTTGGTGCAGTGCGTGGTCTATTTCACCACCGCCTGCCTGATGTACCGTCACGAGACGCACAAGAAACTGAAGGCAGAGGAAGCGAGTCTGTAACAGACAGTTTACTGTTGCATGTCGTGCAGTTTCTTGTAGTAGCCGCCGAGGGCCATCAGTTCGTCGTGGGTGCCACGCTCGACGATGCTGCCCTCGTGGAGGACGCAGATCTCGTCGGCATTCTTGATGGTCGACAGTCGGTGGGCGATGGCGACGGTGGTGCGCGTCTTCATCAGCTTGAAGAGGGCATCCTGCACAAGGCGCTCGCTCTCCGTGTCGAGTGCCGACGTAGCCTCGTCGAGGATGAGGATCGGCGGGTTCTTGAGGATGGCGCGCGCGATGCTCACGCGCTGGCGCTGTCCGCCGGAGAGGCGTCCGCCGCGGTCGCCGATGTTCGTCTCGAAGCCGTGCTCGCTCTCCATGATGAAGTCGTAGGCATTGGCAATCTTTGCCGCACGTTCCACGTCCTCCTTTGTCTCTGAGTCCACGCCGAAGGTGATGTTATTATAAAAGGTGTCGTTGAAGAGGATGGCCTCCTGGTTGACATTGCCGATGAGCTGCCTGAGGTCGTGAATGCCAAGGTCTTTGACATTGATGCCGTCGATGAGCACCTCGCCCTTCTGAACATCATAGTAGCGGGGGATGAGGTCGACGAGCGTGGACTTGCCGCCGCCGCTCTGTCCGACGAGGGCGATGGTCTTGCCCTTGGGGATGACGAGGTTGATGTCCTTCAGGATCCATTGCTCCTGATACTTGAACCAGACATGGCGGAACTCTATCTCGTGCTCGAAGGACGCGATATGCACGGGGTTCTCCTTCTCCTTGATCTCCACCTCGGCCTTCAGAATCTTGTCGATGCGCTCCATGGAGGCGAGGCCCTTGGGAATGTTGTAGGTTGCCTTGGAGAAATCTTTCAGCGGGTTGATGATGCTGTAGAGGATGACGAGGTAGTAGATGAAGATCGGTCCGGAGAGCGAGTGATAGTTGAGCACGAGGATGCCGCCGAACCAAAGCACGATGATGATCATCAGCGTGCCGAGGAACTCGCTCATCGGATGCGCCATCTGCTGACGGATGTTCACACGCATGATGTCGTTGCGGTAGCGGGTGTTGACGTCGTCAAACTTCCGGTTCATCTTCTCCTCAGCATTGAAGGCCTTGATGATGCGGAGGCCGCCGAGCGTCTCCTCCACCATGCTCATCGTGTCGCTCCAGAGAGCCTGCGCCTTGATGCTCTTTGCCTTGAGCTTCCGGCCGACGAAGCCCATGAACCAGCCAAACACCGGCACGAAGATGAGGGTGAAGACGGTGAGCGGCCAGCTGATGATGAGCAGCGTGGTGAAATAGAAGATGATGAGGATGGGGTTCTTGAACAGCATGTCGAGCGACGCCATGATGCTGCTCTCCACCTCACTGACATCGCCGCTCATGCGTGCGATGATGTCGCCCTTTCGCTCCTCGGAGAAGAAGCCGAGGGAGAGGCTGGTGATCTTCTGGTAGAGCTGGTTGCGGATGTCGCGCACGACACCGGTGCGGATGGGGATGACCGTTGCCGAGGAGAGGAAATAGGTTGCCGTCTTGAAGAACGTCATCAGGGCGAGGAACAGTCCGATGAGCAGCAGCGTCGTCGTGGCGCCGGAGGTGTCGATGAGTTCCTGCACGTAGTAGTTGATGTTGTTGGTCACCACCTCCTTCACGCTACCGTCACTCCACTGCATCAGTCGGTCGGCACGTGCCGCCACGTCCGTGGCAAAGATGATCTGCAGGATGGGGATGAGCGTTGCAAACGAGAAGATGTTCAGCACCGCGGAAAGGATGTTGAACAGCACGCTCAGCGCGAGATATTTCTTATATGGCGGGATGAAGCGCCGAAGGACAAGCAGGAACTCTTTCATTGTTGTTATTGTTTATTAAGAGGCTTAAGGGACTTAAGAATCTTAAAGGATTTCTTCACCGAAGAGTGTGGCTGACGAGCTGCCAGTGATGCGCACACGGACGAGGTCGCCGATGTGGTGCGTGCCGCGGTCGATGATGACGGCTTTGTTCTGTGGCGTACGCCCCATGAGCTGGTTGCGGCTGCGCTTCGACGTGCGCTCGAGGAGGATCTCAAACTCCTTGCCCTCGTCGAGCTTGTTCTGCTCCTCGCTGATCTGCGTCTGCAGGTGGATGAGCTTGTTCAGGCGGCAGATCTTCTCCTCCTCGGGGATGTTGTCGGGCAGGTGCTTCGCGGCGTAGGTGCCGGGGCGCTCGCTGTATTTGAACATGAATGCCGAGTCGAATCTTACCTCCCGCATCAGTGAGAGCGTCTGCTCGAAGTCGTCCTCGGTCTCGTCGTGATAGCCCACGAAGACGTCCGTCGTCAGGCCGCAGTCGGGGATGATGCGGCGGATGGCGGACACCTTATTCAGATAGTCCTCACGGGTGTACTTCCGGTTCATGAGCCGGAGGGTGTGGTCGGAGCCGCTCTGTGCGGGGAAGTGGATGTGGTGACAGAGGTTTGGCTCCTCGGCGATGACGTGGAGGATGTCCTCCGACATGTCCTCGGGGTTCGACGTCGTGAAGCGCACCCGCATGTCGGGTACTGCACGCGCCACCTTTCTTAATAGCTCGGCGAAGGAGCAGACGTGTAGCTCCTTGCCACTGATCTCCTCGGTGATGATGCCGTTCTCCGGTCGCTGACCGTTGGGCAGGAGGCCATAGCTGTTGACGTTCTGCCCGAGCAGCGTCACCTCCTTGAAGCCCTTGTCGTGGAGGTCGCGCACCTCAGCGAGGATGCTCTCGACGTCGCGTGAGCGCTCGCGGCCGCGGGTGTATGGCACGATGCAATAGTGGCAGAAGTTGTTGCAGCCACGCATGATGCTCACGAAGCCGCTGACGCGGTTTCCGCTGATGCGCTGGGGGATGATGTTGCGGTAGGTCTCCGTCGTGGAGAGGTCGGTGTCGAGGCTGTTGTGACCCAGCTCCGCAGCGGCTACCATCTCCGGGAGGTTCAGGTAGGCGTCGGGTCCGCAGACGACGTTGGCATGGTGGTTGCGGATGAGGTCGTCCTTCACACGCTCCGCCATGCAGCCGAGGACGCCGAGGATGAGGGCAGGCTGCGTGGGTGGCTCCCCCGTCAAAGATGACGACGGGGCACGGTATGCTGCCCCCTTTGCCTCTTGGCTGCGCTTGCGCTGCTCGGCGTAGAGTTGGTCGCTCATCAACTTCGCCGTCGGAATTGATAAAAGTTCTTATATCATTTCCCAAAATCAACGGAGCGGCCATCATACACCACAAAGAAAAATGGGATTTATTCTCTTCGTACGTAAGCTTGCCGTTCCCGACTTCAAGCATATCGGGATCGTTCCACGCACCGACACTTGCATACTTATAAAGCCTGACATTTGCTTCATAAATAGCTAAAACCGATGGCCATATAGGTTTTATATCCGGTGTAGTT
>ERZ1032009.276-NODE-276-length-12120-cov-6.377953_pt1 | contig 12120 bp, 9 predicted proteins | sample MGYA00516700_ERZ1032009 | MGnify/ENA primary metagenome ERZ1032009 (study PRJEB33719, sample SAMN04261292) | wastewater metagenome | biome: rural village; feature: human; material: feces | host: Homo sapiens | place: El Salvador | collected 2013-01-14 ...
GTCACGGAGAAGCAGTAGCACTGGCTCTTGTACTCCCTCTGGTGCGTGATGCGGTAACGCTTCGTCAGTTCGGCGAGCTGCTTGTCGCCCCTGATGATGTCCACCATTTGCTGGAACTTGATGACAGCAGGCACGGTAGACTGGTAGCCATTGAAAATGTTAATGTTCATAATTGCATTTCCTATGTTTTGTTAATTAAAAAAATATTGTTAGTTGTTTTCACGAATTCATCGTTGTTTTTGTCTAACGCTGGCAAAATTATAAAAAGTCGGTGACAAATCATCGCATTTGTTTCCTAGCTAGGGAACGAGTTTTAAACATAAATAACGTTTGAATTCATGAGTAACCAGAATGATTATGTTCCAGTCCAGCTCATCATCAAGATAGGTGATTGCCTGTTGGCAGTGGATGGCTTAGGTCATCAAGTTTATAGTGCAAGATATTTAGAGAAAAATCATCTCAGCAGCAGGGCGCAGCATCATTTCCGTCACCACGAGTCGGTGTCAGTGATGCAGCTGTACGCCGCTATCCGCATCCTTCTCATCAACACTTCTTCTGTTTGGGAGCGCATTCTTCGGATGTGTCGCATACTGGATATATTGGAGCAATGTTTCTGCGACTGTTATTCCGATGTCACCCTCCATCCCTTTGAGGGTGGCATGGCGAAGATTGTCCGCGAAAAGATGCTCTCCGTGGCCGGCTACGACTTCGGGGCGGTGATAAGAGATGTAGAGGAGAGGGTCATAGGGACAGGTACCGCTGACCCGCTTCATCATTAAAGGGTCATAGGGACAGGTACCGCTGACCCACTTCATCATTAATAATCTGATTAATTCATTATACATCGTATGTCAAGGCAGGCGCGAACAGAATCGGGAACTGGAGTATATCACGCCATACTTCGAGGAGTGAACAAACAGCAGATATTTGAGTGTGACGAAGACTATGCACATTTTGTTCGCATTCTCCGTCGTCAATGCGGAATTGCAGTCAGTACCCGTCCCTCGCAAATCGACGAAGAACCAAACGAACCTGCAGAACGTCACTGCTACATATATGCATGGTGCCTTATGGGTAACCATGTTCATCTCCTTCTCAAGGAACATGATGAAAGCATAGGTGATGTGATGAAGCGTATTTCGTCGTCATACTGTAGTGGAGCCACCAACGCTACCGAGTTTCAAGCCTTAGAACGTCCGAAACAGAAGCATTACCTTTATATGGTACATGAACAAGGTGTAGGCCCCCGAACGCTTTCGCGTCTCACCGGTGTACCTTATTCCGTTGTGCAGCGCGCTACAAGCAAAGCAAACGAACAAAAATTACAGACAGAAGTTGTGAGTGAAGATTCTCCTCTGGACGAACTCTATTATTCCTATTGTGATGATGGAGAATTTGAAAAGTACCCAGAATACTGAAATATAAATAAGTGGGTCAGAGGTACCTGTCCCTGTGACCCTTCTGTGACCCTTATCCTGACATGACGAAGGCGTAACTACTCAGCACCCCTATCATGGATTGAATCAAAGAGAAGTTTGAGCGATTTGCAAAGTCGAACTACAAGGGCTTGGGTGTGTTGACGAAGAAAGCTCTCAAATATATAAAGACAGAATGGTCGGCAATGCAGACCGTTTTACAGGATGGCAACCTTGAGTTGTCCAACAACTTAGCAGAACAAATGATGAGACATATCAAGATGAATCTGAAAAACTGTCTGAACATAGGCAGCGAGGATTCTGCGCTTGATTCTGCCTTTATGTTTTCTATCATAGAAAGCTGTAACATGAACAAGTTATCTCCTGGGTGGTACATCAAGGAGCTGGTTAGTCGTCTTACTGCCAAACAATGTAGCGATGTAGAAAAAGTGGCGATTTTGCCTTGCTTTATACAAAAATAAATGTTAAATCTAGTCCTTTTTTATTTTTAACATCTCGTGACTCGCCATAAAGGCGGTTCAGAGGGTGTGTGGAAATATAGATGGTTACAATTCTTGGAAATATGTTTTACCTCCAGTAAACACTGGGGGTAAAGCTATATTGCCATAGGGGTTAGATGCTTACGAAACATTGGAAGGTATGTTCAAGATAATTGCGATACAGACATTGGAAACTCCTGTGGGGAAGTATGGGCAAAGAAATGCCTTGTTCTCAAAGCGTGATTTTGAGAGCGACCTAAAGAAAGCACGTCACGACAGCGTAATGAAGGTGCTGAAGGAGAATGCGTGGTACTGGATAGAGAATGGCTACAGATGGGACGGAGAGAAAGTCGTGACAACAAGCGACGTGCTTGCTGACGATTTTTTCTCAGACAAGATGCCAAGCATCAGCATCAGTGCCATAGTTGGAGAGAACGGCATGGGAAAGAGTTCGCTGCTGGAACTGCTGTTCAGGATGGTCAATAATGTTTCTTATGCCTTGAAGAATGGCCTGGAAGTACAAAAGAATGCGCTACACTTTGTGAGGGATATATATGCCAGAGTGTGGTGTTTGGATGACGGACGGATATACTACATAGAGCAGCTTGATGGGAGAGTGACGATAAAAGAGCAGGGTAAGGATAACGCTGACCTTGCATTCGATGTTGATTCCCAGCAACAGACCGCTCCACAGGCGAGCGAGGCAAAGGCCAAGCTGAAAAGCTTGTTCTATACCATAGTAGTGAACTACTCGCAATATGCCTATAACACAGGTGACTATATGGCGGAATGGGACGCACCGTCGGACGATGCGGAGTCGGCAGACGACCTGTGCTGGCTGAGTAGTCTGTTCCACAAGAATGATGCCTATCAGACACCGATAGTGCTCAATCCCTTCAGGGAGCATGGCAACATCAATATCAACAGAGAGAAGGAACTGACGCAGACGAGGCTATATAACCTGGTGCTGAACGAGGCATCGCCACTGAAGAAGATACTGCGAAAGAAGGAGGCACAGTCATTTGTGTTTGACGTTGATGATGACCTGAACCCTATACCAGGCAAACGTTACTATTCGAAGAAGGTGGTGATGCAGATGTCGCAGATGAGACTATTGCGTTCTACGGATGACTATGAGATGGTGAAATACATTGGACGGAGGATAACAGCAGCCTGGGGACATATGCTGGGATACACAATAGAGAACATGGATAGCAAGGAATACTGGGGGAATATGGACGATGTGAGGACAGTGAACTATATCGTGTATAAGACGTTGAAGATTTCGCGGACATACGCCAGATATACCCGATACCATGACTGTTTTAATGATGCTAAAAAAGTGCGGGAATATGTGGCAGAGCTAAACAAAGATACGTCGCACGTTATGCTAAAAATTAGGCGGTGTCTTGCTTTCCTGATGTTTCACCACTACAGTACGGGCATTGTAAAGGACGGCGTGACAACGGGGAATGTAAAGACTGTGGAAGAACTGAGCCAGACAATAGGCAACTGCCTCACAAAGGCTGATGAGTATTTTTACGAAAAAATAAAGAACCACTACACTACATATTACTACGGTAATGAGATAGCTTCGCCAATGTGGATGCCAGATGAGCTGATGCCGGCACCATCGTTTAAAGCAGACCTGCTTCTGGCAGACGAAGATGGTGAGCCTGTGAGATTCAGTTCGCTGAGTTCAGGTGAGAAACAGATGATATTCAGTATATCGACGGTGCTGTATCAGTTGAGGAATATCGACTCGGCATGGAGTGCCCCCGTGAAAGATAGCGACGTTTGCTATAGGAATGTATGTTTGGTGTTTGATGAGATAGAGCTGTATGCACATCCGAAATATCAGTTGATGCTGGTAAACCTGATGATAGAAAGCATCAAGTCGCTAAGCCTGATATATGTTCAGAATGTACAGATTATACTGGCTACACACTCGCCATTCGTGCTGAGTGACATTCCGGCATCGAACATACTTGCGCTGATTGACGGCAAGCCGTCGAAGTTGGAGCAGTCAATAAATTCGTTCTGTGCCAACGTGTATGACATACTGAACAATCAATTCTTTATGGACAGGTTTGTTGGGGATTTCGCCAACAACAAGCTGGATGAATTGATTGATAAGGTGAAGCGAGGAGGAGACAATGAAGCTGAGAAGCGGAGGCTGAAAACCGTGGTAAGCAAAATAGGCGATAGCTACATCAGGAAGATGCTGACAGACAAAATAGAGACGGGAGAATGATAAAGATAGGCTATAGCGCAGTGCCACAGGAGTATCTGGACTTTATACAGAAATTTAAGGGAAAGATGGAAAAGTGGTTAAGAAAGGGCGTAATAGGCAATCAAGGTACACAGGTTGCGCTGACGGATGAGGGTCGGCTTATATTCAGATACCTCAACAAGGGGGACAATCTGAAAAAATATCTACTCACTGATGCAAAGAAATACAGAGACCTGATAGACTATGTGGAGAAACGATTCCCCGACTTGAAGAAATTGAGAGATGGAGATAAGACAGCGAACAAAAGTCTGTACCAGTGTTTGTCGAAAGCTTTTGACGCATTAGGCTATGGCGATGCAGATTTCCCAGGATTCCCTTTGTGCAATACGCTTGGGCTAAAATCCTGCCCATACTGCAATGCGGAGGAATTGACGACGCAGGAGTTGGAGGACATAGGCAAGGAATTGCGCGACTCAGAACTGGATCATTTCTATCCGAGAAAGCTGTTCCCTTATCTTGCCATAAGCCTCTATAACCTGATTCCTTCGGGAAAACTATGCAATGGCGGCAACTGCAAGCATGAGAAAGATACTTATAAAGAGGGACTGACGAATCCGTTTGAGCTGAATGATTCAGAAGGGATAGAGTTTACGATGGATATAAAAGGCAAGGGCATCCTGTCGTATGACACCTTTGAGCAGTCAGTAGAGATTGAGACAAAGGTGGTGGATGACGCGCTGGAGGATAATTGCAGAATCTTTCTGCTGAAGAACAGATACAAGAAAGAGAAGAGACAGACATTGCGGATATGGAAGTTGCACAAAGAGTGTGAGGCGGAAGGCTACAGAAAGATGGTAGAACGCAAGAGTAGAGTACTCGGCACAAAGCTGGATTTCGAAAAATGGTTTGCAGCTGAGACAGACATCAATATAAATAACTACAATGACCATAAACTGTCGAAGATGTCGATGGACATCTGGAAACAGTTGGAGAAGATAAGGAGAGTGTATGTATGATGGGATTTGACGATATATTTATAGGCTTTATAGTCTCATACTTGGCAGGTTCGTTGCCTTCCTTGAAAGATATATTTTCAAGGAAGGATGAAAAGTCTTTGCCTGAACTCTTGGAAGAGAGTTACGAGAAAGCATTAGAGAGATGGTGTCAAAACGACATCGTCAGGGAGCATATTGCCCAACAAGAATATGCCACGATAGGACAACTGCAAAATGCAGAGTGGGAGAAAAACCTGGCATCGCTGAAAGATATTATAGAACTTTGGGCGGAGGAACTGAAAAAGAATGATGATAGCCGTAGGCTGATAGAGGAGCAGGAACATCAGGAAATCAGCGACAAACAAGACAGGCTGACGGACTTGCTGTTGAAACAGTCTGACAGGGAGCAGCGAAAGACAATACGCAGGGGGCTGACTAAACACAATGCAGTAGATGGATATATTCGCAGATATTGCTCGTCGGACAAGACAGGGAATGATTTCCTGTATTACTTGTTGGACAAGAAAGAGCGCAAGACACTGACGGACTATGTGATAGGCTGTGGTGACGAAAAAGGGAATAAATGGATTCTGTATGGAAGTGCGCAAACGGGCAAGACTACGGAACTGAAGCAGATGTGCTGGGAGTTGCAGCAGAGTGGCCTTTACCTGCCAGTGTGCTTTGAGGTGAGGCTCAATACACTGCTAAAGAGGGATGACATGCCCGAGTTCCAATATAGTGAGGGGAAGGAAATAGTGGTTGTGATAGATGCTCTTGATGAGGTGAACGGACAGAAATATGATGATCTGCTGGAAGAGATAGGCGGCTATGCATACGACCATCCGGATATGAAGGTTGTGCTGTCGTGTAGGAGTAACTACAGGAGGGAGAGCCAGTTAAATCAATTCATGGAGTTATACCTACAGGAATTGCGATGGGAGGATGTGAAAGAGCATGTGCTTAACGTAGTAGGGAAGGGAATTGGCCATGCTCTTTTGAGGCAGATAGGTGAGAATGGGCTGGGCGATTTTGCCAAGACACCATTCTTCCTAAATGTGATGATAGACGCATACAAGGAGAACAACAAGCAACTGCCACGAACGAAAGGAGAGATATACAGGCTGTTTATAGAAAAGAGCTATAGGAAGGAAGCTGACGAGAAAAGAGTAAGAAAGCAAATGCATAGTTTTGATGAGTCGCTGGAGTGGTTGGAAAGAATAGCTCTGGCACTGTCGCTGATGAACGCACAGAGCATCAGCAGGAACGAACTGCGGCACTGCCTGCACGACAACGATGAGAACGTGGAAGAATGCTTGCGCTATGATCTCATCAGAAACGAGGATGGCAGATATTCGTTCGTTCACAATGCTTTCAGAGAGTGGCTGGCGGCCAACTGTCTAAAGAAAAAGGGACTGGCTAAGGCGAAAGAACTGGCCACACACCCTAATGGACGGATAAAACCTGAATGGTATAACATCATCATGCTCTGGGTGTCGATGTACGGACAGGATCAGAGGGCAGAAATAGCTGGCATACTGAACTGGCTGAAAGGAGCTAGTATGGAACTCGTCATCTACATAGACCGCGATATGCTGGACGAGAGTACGAGGAGTGAGGTGATGAAAGGCGTGATACTGGAATACAAGGCTCTGGGAATAAGAATGTCGCACATAATGAGCAATGACTACAAAGACTTGTTGGAATTCGGACAGTCGGAGGAGACAGTGCGATTTGTGACCGACGAAATAAGGCAATCGACAACGGGAACGGCCTATTATGCAGACCTGATGTGCTTGTGCTATTTCATGAAATGGGAGCTATTGGAGGCGCAGAATAAGATGCTGGCAGAGGACTTGTTTGAGGCTGTTCTGGACAAAACCAAGGAGGCGTTGGCCTCGGTGAAAGGCGGTGACTTGTCGTTCCTCTATTTTGACAACAAGTATTTCGCGCAGTCGCCACGCTTTGAGAAGATATTTGCAGTTGTAGGACAAAGCAATCACTATGAAGCTGTAAGGTCTATGACAAGGCTGATAGGCGAGGCAGACAGAGTGGATGAATACATAGACTATATACTGGAGAAGGAAAGAAATGTTCATAACCAGCATGAAGGGCACTCGACACAGATAGTGACACGGACTTCGGTATATCATACGCTTGCCAAAGTCAAGACAAAGGAGAGCGTGAAGAAGATGTTGTCGCATAAGTTTGCCAGCGGGCTACATTCATATAGCGATGAGCAGGATGCGGAGAACGAAATGTGGAAAAATGCCCTGGGACTGGCAAGCAGATATGTCAAGGAGGGCGATATGGAGCTTGAAGCTCAGATAGAAGATTATTACCTACAGACGTGCAACAACCACCACTTCCATTTTGAGAAGAATGAGCAACTGAGGAAGTTTATGAAGATGATGAGAATGTGGTATGCAGAGTCGGGACTGAGAGAACAAGGCAGAAAAATGTTCTATGAGAAAGTGGAGACCATCTTTTCGCCACAGGCTGACGGAACAACGAAGCATAGCGATGTGGAAAAAGTGTTCTGGATGGCTGCGTTGTGGATGACTAAGGATGACGTAGAAGCCGACTTTGAGAAGATGAAGACCGAGGATGGTTATGACAGGTCGAAGGCAGGATGGTATATGGAAATACCTGTGGAAGAGGTGTCAAACTGCGCTTCGAAACTGTATAAAGAGAAATACCCAGAGCCACAGGGCGTAACGAAGGCACGAGAGCGTAGGCAGAAGTCGTTTGAGGACTTTGCCAATTACGAAGCGTTCAGGCAGATGGTGCTGGAGATGGTGTCAGGAGTGGAGGAGCACACAACACGCAAGGCTCACTTTAGACAGCTGCGGGAACAGGATGGATACAGTCTGTATGCTTATCGATTCATGGTGAGTTATACAGACAATAATGACTGCTACGACAGAGAGGCTATAGTGAGAGACATCAAGAACAGGGAAGCTTATGAAGCCTTCTTTATGAGAGAGGTGATGGATATGCAGAGATACCAGAGCCAAGACCTCGTGCTGACTGATGATACGATAAGGAGAAGCGTGGATACGGCGAAGAAAACGGTAGAGAAACTGAGCCGAGGGGAACATCCTATATATTGTGCAGAAGCGGCATTGAAAATGATGTTGAACGGACATTTCGACGTTGCCCCAGAGGAATTAGCAGGATTGGTGGACTATGGAGCACTGAGCGTGTCGAAAAAAGAGCCTGATAGCTACTACAGCAAAGACTATTCACTATTTGACCATATCGCAGAGAACGTAGATGTAGAGGTACTGGCACCGCTGTTGATAGAAAGACTGAAGAAGAATGTGGATGAAGAACATTACAGGCTTTCATACGTATTCTTGGATTATCTGTTAGAGAACAGAGTGGAAGATAGTTATGAACTGGCATTGCGCTATGCGCTGTCAGGTTTTAGTCATTCGGGGTATGTGATGGAGATGCTCATTAAAGGACGTATCAAGATAGACGAAATAAGAACTGCCATCAAGGAAATGAATGATTCAGAAAAGGTGCATGTCTATTGGACACTTGTTAGGGAGGGTGTTGCTGAGTCGTGGGTGAAACAATCCTTAGAAGCGGAGTTCCGTTCTTTCAACGGATATGACATGAAGAGAGCCATACAGCTGCTGTTGAGTATTGGAAGCTTGGATGCATTGGACTATCTACACCTGCACGCAGAGCTGATTAGTGATGAAAGTAATTACAATTTCAACTATAATCAGGTGAATGCGGTTGCATCGCTGTGTTATTTTATTGCCTACTGCGATGAGCATAAAATGGAGAGCCATTTCTTCCTGAATAGTATATTGACCTCACTGGAAAGAATAGCAGTGAGCGACAAAGATGCTCTGGAAGAGGTGAAAAGGTATCTGATGAAGTTGACCCAGAGAGGAATACAGTTCAAATACCTGAACAGGTATATCATGTCGTTCGAAGATAAGTACTATGCTGCATACAATGGAATAGCTGACATTCGTGATGCTATGAGAATAGTTGATATGGAGAGGGATAATGATTATCAAGAAGTGAAGGACGGGACTGATGACCATGACGATGACAATGACTGCATCTATATCTCGTACAGTTGGAAAAGTGAGTCGATGCATACGGTGGATTATCTTTGCTTTGTATTGGAAACCAACGAGATACCCTATAAGTTGGATAGGCGCGATTGTGGTTATCTGGACAATATTAAGAATTTTATGGATGCTATCAGAAAAGGCAGAACAGTCATCGTGGTGTTCAGCAGACCATATATGATGTCGCAGAGTTGCATGTATGAATTGTCGGGCTTGATGGAGGACGAGAGCTACTTCAAGAGGATATTGCCTGTAGTAGTGGATGACACAATCAGGAACTCGAAATTCTATCTGGACTTGGTGAAATATTGGAAGGATCAGAAAGATGAGCAAGAGACTTTGGTAGCAGAGCTGAAGAAGATAGATGTAGGTGTGGCTGCCCCTGAGGAAGAAAAATTGAAGGAGCTGGAGGCTGTGTTTAAACTGCTGCCTTCTATCAAGAAATACATAGACTGGACGGACGTGGAGAATCTGGACTCAATGAGTGCCACAAGGTTCAATACGATTGTGAGGAAAATAAAGGAAAGGAGGGAGAGTGTATGAAGAATACTGTAGATAATCCTATATATCGCAGGATGCTTCGTCCTGAGAGTCTTGCGGATAGGCTGGAGTATCTTGACTATATGGTGGAATACTATTTCAAGGTGGCAATGGCTTTGAAACAGGTGCGATTCAAATCGCTTTTCCGAGCAGAGATGGCCACGTCTTTACAGATGATGTACACTAAAGGAAAGGCGATGCTGAGTCTTGCTCAGGGAATGGAACAGATGGTGAATGGACTTGTAGTGAAAACCAGTGCAGACCATACGCTGCTATATACAATCGTCAGGACAGCTTACGAACAACTGTGTGCCTTTGAACTGATTTGTGTGATACCTGACACGGAAGAGAAGAAGCACATTATGGAGAATATCTATATTGCTTCAGGCGAAGTGAACAGGTTGAAGTTTTTTACAGAAGAGCAGAAGGCGAGGAATTATGCGCAGGTAGCAGATGTTGAAAAAGAGATAGAACGCTGTCGCCGTGAAATAGAGCAGGCGCAGCTTTACCAGTCGTTGACAAAAGTGGAGAAAGCTGCCCTTGAAAAGACGATATTCAAGAAAGGAGAATACCAAGTGGTGCTTACTTCTGATGGGAAGTGCGTTAGCCATGTAGGTTGGAATGACGTAAGGAAGTATTGCGGTCTTGGGACTGACGCTCTGTATGGGATGTATAAATACGCCTGCAATATGGCACATCCTTCTCATTTGGCTCTTGGTCAGTTCTATGAGGCATATAAGGAAGGAGCCATTGATGAATTGAATGATACGGCAGTGATGCAGATGATTTCGATGATGAGCGTCTTTGCTATAGACTTTATAGAGGTGTTCCCAGAGGTGAAGTATGTATATGACAAACTGGATGAAGAATCGCAGTTTATGGTTAGGATGTATAGTGAAAGTTTTAGGAAAGGGACATAGCGCAAAGATGGTTATTTGATAGGGCGGAAGTTAATGCTTGTGGTCAATCCAATTGAGGGCATTAGAATGGTGGCCTTGGGTAAAAATTTCTATTGATAATAGAGAGGATGACATGAGCACAAAGAAAAAGGAAGTAAGCGTCCAAAAACGTATTTGGTGATTTGATAAAGAAGATGTAACTTTGTCGCCATTGTGTGTCCTGAGACAGAATGAAGTCTGATATTGGCTATATTTGATAGATTTCTGTCGTAACTTCTAAAGAGATGGTGGCAGATCTACTACATTCGGCATGCAGGTGCTGATTGCAAACCACTTTGAGCTGCTCTGATGGAAACAGATGGATAGTAAGAGCTGATTTTGCGGTAATTTGCTGGTAACTTGCAGATTTCTTGTGATTTTCTTGGTGGTTTCGAGAAAAAAACGTATCTTTGGCAGCAGATTGCAATCAAAGAATTTAAAAGGAGAACTATTATGGATACATTGGATAAAGAATTTTGGGAAAAACGTGAAGCTGCTATGAAAAGATTTATGGCGGCAAAAGAGCGTAAAAAGGCTCGTGTAGCTGAAATTACTAAGAGCCTTTGTGAGGAATATAAGGAACGAACGGGGGTATATCCTAAATATATAAATGTTTGGTAATGAAACCGCTTTCTTTGGATATAATTAATGCTTCTGCTCCTTATGAGGTTTATTGGCATGAAAAGTCTCGAACTTATCGCTTTAAAAGTGATTTTGGTGTGGTACTTGCTATTGACTTTGACGATGATGACATAATTGAAAATGCAGAATCATATGTCTTTTCTATCATCAATGTAAATAAAATACCTTCTCCACGAGACTTGAAAATGCGTGATACGGTGATGCTTATCATTGAGAATTTCTTTAATATGAACGAAGCAGCTCTCTTGTATATTTGTGAGAGTGGAGATGGTAAGCAGTATATGCGAAGCCGCCTGTTTGAATATTGGTTTTCCTCTTATCAAATGAAAGATAAGTTTATTTTAATTCCTGTCTGTATCGAAGATATGGAGGGAATTGAAAATTTTGCAGCTTTAATTATTCGAAAAGATAATCCGAATGTTATAGATATTGTTGCAGATTTTTCTAACACAGTAGCAATGTTTAGGGTAAAACCTAATAGTCATGACTAATTTCTTTGTAAGTATTCGGTGAAAGCCGTATTGTGCTCCGATATTTCTTAGAATTTACAGTAAGCATCCAACCCCTATTTTGGCGGTTTGCCAGATAAGGGCAGAGCGATACTGCAATGAGAAACAAAAATATAAAATCATGAAATCTTATTTCTCCATAAAGTCAGGAGCAACCTTCTTTTTAGGTAGCTCCCGCACCCTCGTCTATCATAAAGATGATGTCGAGATCATCTACAAGACCAAGACACCATCCGGCAAGACCTACTACGCCC
>ERZ1032009.277-NODE-277-length-12113-cov-6.433156_pt1 | contig 12113 bp, 10 predicted proteins | sample MGYA00516700_ERZ1032009 | MGnify/ENA primary metagenome ERZ1032009 (study PRJEB33719, sample SAMN04261292) | wastewater metagenome | biome: rural village; feature: human; material: feces | host: Homo sapiens | place: El Salvador | collected 2013-01-14 ...
AACTGGTGCGTTATCTTCGTGTCATTTGCAAGCGTTATTCCAAAGAGTATTATTTGAAGACGATTCTTTCCGAGACCTATAAGGTTATTGGGGATAAGGCAGGTTGCTTAACTTATGCAAAAGCAGCTTTTGAGCAAGAACCCAATGACCCTCTTGTTAAGTATGACTATGCTGTTGCGTTGATGTTTAACGGCTTATCTGAAGATGCTCTTTTGCAGTTAGAAGAATTTGTTGCGTTAGGGCTGGATTATATCGCATTCTCTGAACATGGTGAAGGAGTAAGATGGGCAAAGAAACTTTTGCGGAATGCGCAAAAACAAATAGACCAAATTCAAGCAAACCAGCAATGAAAAAAGCAGTTAAGCTATTTTTTGCTTAACTGCTTGATTTTCAAACTGGACCAGCCTGGGCTTGAGACTTGTTGACCACAGGGAGACCCTCTGACCGTAGGGAAGAAACCAGGGACCTCCAGATTATGAGGCTATTTGATGGTTATTACATGAAATCACAAGTAATGTTAAAGTTCAGAAAATGCGACAGCATGGGGCATAGCAGAAGAGGAACGCCAGAAGCCCACGCTGGTATGTAATGTAACTAAGTATGCACACCTTATAAGAACAAAGCGTTTAGTAAACGCCTTAATCATATATGGTATCCGCTCCACAGTCCTCAGACTGCATCATCACGTATACAATGGCAAGGATAGGAGATTATTTTGAAAGTTGCAAGAGAAAGTGAATGATTTTTGTAATTTCGATGGAATATTAAGAAAAAGGTATTATCTTTGCAACTGAGATTTCTAATTTCCATCGATTATGACAGCAGCAACAGAAAACTTATACATCGACCTTCCCAAGAGCGACCTGTCGTTCTTGCGCAAGCTAGCTGTGAATATGGGCTGGACGCTTCACCGTGAGCCGAAGTCTGGCATTGAGAAGGGTTTGGAGGATATTAAAGCCGGTCGAGTGTTTGAGGCCAAGGATGCCGACGACCTGATGAAACAAATCTTGGGCTGATGTATCAACTGAAGTATTCTTCCCAGTTCAAGAAATTGCTGAAAAAGTTAGAGGAACAGGTGAAGAGAAAAGGACTTAATGTTACTTTGTTCCAGACTTCTCGAAACTTCTACAACTTATACCCACAAATGGGAGGACTATTCGTTCCAAATGAAATTTATTCAACGCTGTCGAATAAATCAGGGAGTCGTATTCCTTTGATGGATAAATCTGCAGATGTCCAGTTTAATACAAATAGAAAATCGGTAAGTTTCTCATAGAAAGTACGATTTGGGATAAACCTTGCCAATAAAGAAATAGGGGGTGTGCAAGAATAGAAATGCACACCCTCTCATTGTTTTTATTCGGTCTTGATGCTCTCTACGGGGTTGGCAGTAGCCACACGCCACGACTGCACCACAACGGTTGTTATGACTACTGCTGACACCGTAAAGAATGCTACAGGCAGCAGCCACCAGTGTATTGGCGTATGCTCGGCGAAGCTCTGCAGCCACCCGTTGCTGAGCCACCATCCCACAGGCGCTGCCACTACGAACGAAAGCACGAGAGGAACGGCGTAGCGCATGGCGAACAGCCGCACCACGGCACCCGTAGAACTGCCCATAACCTTGCGGATGGCTATCTCCTTGCGGCGGTATTCAGTCTCGAACATCGTAAGCGAGAACACTCCTATGATGGTTATTATGATGCAGATGATGGCGAAGAGCTTCACCTGCGAGATGAAGCGAAACTCCTCGACGTAGGTTTGCTGCAAGTCGTCGTCAAGGAACTTCATCTCATACTTCTGCGATCCGTCCAGCTTGTTCAGCACCTCGGCTATGCGACGCTTTGCCTCAATCTTGTCCTGATTCTTGGCTACTCGCACAAACACCTGGCCACAACGGTCGCCCCATTGAGCCATGTCCGGACCGAAGATGATGAACGCCACAGCCACATTGCTGTTGTCGCAGCGCATAGACTTGAGCTTGAAGTTGTTGCAGACACCTACTATGTTATAATTCGACTGACTTCCCCAGTTGCTCTGACGACCAATAGAGTCGCCTACAACAAGCCATTTGTATTGCGCCATGGCAGCCTTGTTGAGCACGTAGGCACCCGTCTTCATGTCCGACTCGTGGAAGTCGCGACCCTCTACAATCTTCAGCTGCATGGTGCGCAGATATTCATAGTCGCACGGCAACACTTGAAGCACCATGTGATGGTCGTTATCGCCACGTCCCCAACCCATATAGCCGTCGCTTGTGCCGATGGCATTCTGCGCAAAGCCAACGCTCTCTACAAACGGCAATTTCTTCAGTTCGGCACGCACGGCATCCTTCTTGGTCTGTGCCTCTTCAGACAGCCCCGTATAGAACACTTCGTTCTTGTTGAATCCGTAGTCGCTATTGAAGATGTAGCTCGACTGGCTCGACATCACACCTATATATATAGTCAAGGCAAAAGCCAGGCAGAACTGCACAGCCATGATAGCCATGCGCAACCGACGGCCACGTGGCGAGAGTCCGAACGAGCCTTTCAGTACCATGGCAGGCGTGAACGACGTGCTGTAGAAAGCCGGAACAACAGCCGACAAGGCGCCCACGACGAGAGCCGAAACAGCCATTATAGCAGCAAGAACTATGTGCGAAGCGAAATGGATGTCGCCCGAAACGAGCTTCATGCAAGTCTCGTTACGCTGGAATGCAACAATAAGTAGGATGCCTATGAGTAGCGCGACAAAGGCGAACATAACGTTCTCCATAATCATCTTAAGGCGCAGACTGCCTACAGACGCTCCCATCACACGGCGGGTATTGATGCCACGCATGCGCATAGGAATCTCGGAGAGCGAGAAGTTGAGCAGATTGAGCATGGCAATAAAGAGCACGAAGACGGAAGCTACGGTAAGAACCCCCACCAAGTTGCGGTTGCCACGGTCGTTCGGACCTACGCCTGAGAAATATATGTCGTCAACGGGAGTGATGCGGATTTTCATGTTGACCTCCTTGTCAAACTTCTTCTCGTCTTTCTCGCTTACGCCATTGGCTTTCATAAAGGCGAGTTTTGTGGCACGCTCCACCTTCTTAGGGTTGGCACCATCGTCAAGTAGCATATAGACATTAAAGCTCCATTCGCTCTGCTCATTCATCACACTCTCGTTCTCGCATATATACACGCCGTTAGGCAGAGTGCAGTTGTCGGGCATGTCTTCGCTCACACCAACTACGGTAACGGTATTTTTGCTTCCATCGCCATTTTCACCCTCAAACGTCTTGCCTGCTGCGTTCGCCGTGCCGAACATCTTCTCGGCTGTACTTCGGCTTACAATAACATTATGTCCGTCTCCACATGTCTTGCTCGACCCCGAGAGCAGCTTGCCCGTGAAGAACTCTATGCCAGGTTTTCCCATATTTATCAAAGGAACATTTATGGTACGGTTGCCCACCTTGACATCTGTCTTGTTGATATACGGACTGATATAGGTTGCGTCCTTCACCTGTGGTATTTCCTTGAGTAATGTCACGAACGGGCGACAGATGTTGCAACCCCAGTCTTCGCCGAACAAGCCGCCATATATCTCCAGGCGATACATGTGCTCGTGGTCGTGGATGTTGTGGTTATAGGTGCGATTGTATATCACCTGCGTCATGAACAGATAGAACGTGGCTACGGCTACACCCAAGCCCAGAAGATTGAGCAGGGTGGCGAGGCGGTAGCGACGAAACATATATAATAGACTTTTCATAAAAGTAAAGTTAATTGCGTGAGCTATGGCGAGGGCACCATAGCCTCCTAATGTTATAATATTCGTTCGTTGTTGTTGTCTACTTGTCCGTCGAACAAGTTGATTATTCGGTTAGCCATCATAGCGTCGTGCTGTGAGTGGGTAACCATAACGATGGTTGTTCCCTCGGCATTCAGTTGGGATAGCAGTTCCATTACGGCAAGTCCGCTCTTAGAGTCAAGATTACCAGTAGGCTCGTCGGCAAGTATCAGCTTAGGCTTTCCTACTACGGCACGTGCTATAGCCACACGCTGTTGCTGTCCGCCTGACAACTGCTGTGGATAGTGCTTGGCACGTTGGCTAAGTCCTACCTTTCTTAATATCTCGGTTACACGTTCGCGACGTTCTTTGGTTGGAACACCTAGGTAGCGCAACTGTAGGTCTACATTCTCCTCAACCGTAAGCTCGTCTATAAGGTTGAAACTTTGGAATACAAAGCCTATGCGACCACGACGAAACTTGGTGCGTTCCTTTTCCTTAAGCTTGCCTACAGGTTCGCCGTCGAGCCAATACTCGCCGCTGTTGGGATTGTCGAGGAGTCCGAGGATGTTGAGCAGGGTAGACTTGCCGCAACCGCTCGGTCCCATAATGGCTACAAACTCGCCGTCTTCGACGTTAATGCTAACACCGTTGAGAGCAACGGTCTCCACTTCCTCGGTGCGGAAGATTTTGGTAAGGTTGTCTGTCTTTATCATAGTCAATCTTTTTTTTAAAAGCCTTCCTAAGCCTTGCAGGGCCTTGCAAAGGCTTGCTAATTACTTTAAAATTAATACTTCGTTGTCTTTAAATGCTTCGTAACCGCTGGTTATTACACGTTCGCCTGGTTCCAGACCTTGCGTCACCTCATAATATTGCGGGTTCTGTCGTGCAATGCTTATGTTGCGGCGATAAGCCTTCTTGCCCGAACGGTCGAGCACGAAAATCCAGTTGCCGCCAGTGGTCTGGAAGAATGTGCCGCGTGGGATGAGTGTGGCCTGCGACGACTTGCCGAGAGCTAGCTCTACATAATAAGTCTGTCCGCTGCGCATCTGTGCTGGACGTGAGCCTACGAACACAAAGTCTGTGCGGAACGAGCCGTCGCGCACTTCGGGATATACCTTACGCACACGCAGCTTATATACCTTGCCGTCTCTGGTGATTGTGGCTGTGAGTCCGGGACGCACGCGGTCGATGTAGTGCTCGTCGATTTTGGCCTCAATCTTGAAGTCGCTGAGGTCGTTTATCTGACCTATGTTCTGTCCTGCCTGAATGTTCTGTCCCAGCTCCACGTCGAGCAATCCAAGTTCTCCGTCGATGGCAGAGCGCACCTCCAACTTGTTCTTGCGCTCACGTACCAGCAGCACGTTCTTGCGCATATTGTCGAGATTGTCCTCCATCTGAGCCATCTGAACATGGCGGTAGAGGCTGTCCTGCTTCAGTCGCTGACCTATGAGTCGCTGCTTGCGCAAGGCGAGGTTGTAGTCCTCACGGCTTTGCAGAAACACCTCTTTGCTGATGAGTTTCTCCTTGCAGAGTCGTGAGTTCTGTTGGTAGGCACGTAGCTTGCGTTCGCAGTCCATGTCGAGCGAGGCTTGTTCGGTGCGGTTGTTCAGCCGGTCTTGCTGCATGGTCACTTGTGTGTTGCGCAGCAGGTTCTGCTTCTCGGCAAGCTCAGCCTCGGCGTTGAGAATCTGTAGGTCGAGGTTGCTGTTGCTCAGTCGCAATATCACGTCGCCTTTTTTTACGCGCGTGCCTTCCTCAACAACCTTTTCTCTCACGATGCCTCCCTCTTCGGGCGAGATCTGCACCACTTGGATAGGCACCACCTGTCCGTTGAGACGCACGTAGTCGTCAAACTTGCCACGTGTCACGTTGCTCACAGTCACTTCATTGCTGTTGATGGTCATGGTGCTTGCTGTGCTGCTTAAGACGAGCCACGCAAGCAGCAATGCTACTGCTACGCAAGCCGCAATGATGACGATGTAGCGGCGCTGAAATGATTTCTTTTCTATTGGTCGGTCCATAATTTTTCTCCTTTATAATATGCTAATAGTTTTTTGTTATAAGCCATGGTCAGCTGGCTCTGCAGCAGCTTCACTCGGCTTTGCAACAGCGTCACGGCAGCCGTTTTCACGTCTATCGACGAGGCAAGTCCCTCCTCATATTTGCGTGTGGTGAGATGAGCCGCAAGGCTGTCGGCTTCCACCTGCTCCTGCATCTTGGCCACTTCCTTGGTGCTGTTCTCCACATCCGAAGCTGCTTCGACAATGACGCGGTGCAGTTCCGACTGTTCGTATTCAAGATTCTCGCGAGCCTGATCGAGAGCAATCTTGCGTCGGCGGATGGTCGATGATGTTGAGAGTCGATTGAATATCGGTATCGATAGCGACAATCCGATAAATTCGCCGGCATTGTTCTTGAACTGAGAGGAGAAGGAGGCGTGTCCTCCTTTGTCCAGATTTTTATAGAACGAGGTGGACACGCCACCAGAGAGAGAGAGCGTAGGAAGCAATGCGCCACGCGCCGTTCGCAGACTGAATCGGGCTGCCTCTACAGCCTGTTGTGCCTTGACGATGCGCGGGGTTGCCATAGCAGCGTATTCAGATATCTGTGCGAGGCTCTCAGCAACTGCTGGTTCGGCTGGTTCGGTGCGGAATGACGGCTGAACAATGTTGAGTGTGGAGTCGGCAGAGAAGTTCATAAGCTGTTGCAATGCGAGGCGTGCCTTGGTGGTCTGGCTTTGCATGTGGGTCAGTTCATATTCGTCGGCAGCAAGCGTGGCTCGCATCTGCGCTACGTCAGCATCGCTCTTTTGTCCTACTTCGGCCATTACCTCAGTCTGATGGAGTAGGGCGAGGCTTTCGTCGCGTTTCTTCGATGTGTGGTCGATGGCTCCAAGACAATACGCGAGGTCCATATAAGCTTTGTACACCTTGAGTGCCACATCGTCCTTCTCTGCCATAATGCCACTACGCCCCATTGCCACATTCGCCCTAGCCATACGCAGCTGGTTGTAGCGTTGGAGTCCGTCGAAGACGGTGAGCGATGCCTGCAGACCATAGCCATTATATAATGTGCTGACGTCGGTGTAGGTGTTGGTCTCGGGATTGATGGCGCGTCCGAAGTTGCTTTGCACACTCGTTGAGCCATAAACGCTGGGGAGAAAGGCGCCAATGGCCTGTGTCTTGATGGCGCGGCTGTCGTCGAGGGCGAATTGCTGCTGACGCACGGTGTGACTGTGCTCGGAGGCATACTGCATGCAGCGCTCAACGGTCCACGGCTCGGAGGCGTAAATACTAATGCCTGCGCCAATGGTGAATAAGGATAGAAATAGTCGCTTCATATTGTTGTGAAATTGTTTGTATACCGCAAATTTAGGGATAAATCATAGACTCACAACAAGTGTTTGTGAGGGAAATGGAGTGTTTAAGTCAAATTAGTAAAAAAGTGTATGATAATCATACATTTATTTTGTACTTTTGTAGGAGATAACATATTAAACAAATAATATACGATGAACTATCCATACAATACTATTGTAGTAGTAGACGACAATAAGGCAGTACTCACGGCTCTGAAGATTTGTCTTGCTGCCGAGTTTGAACGCATCGTGACGCTGACATCGCCCGACACTCTCGTGGCTACACTGGCCAGCGAGGAGAATGTAGACGCTGTACTGCTCGATATGAACTTCTCGCTCGGAGTGAACACTGGGCAGGACGGACTGTTCTGGTTGCGCACCATCAAGAAGTTGCACCCGAACAGGCCAGTGGTACTCATAACCGCTTATGCCGACGTGCAACTGGCGGTGAAGGGACTGAAGTATGGAGCTGCCGACTTTGTGACCAAACCTTGGGACAACGACAAGCTGATAGGAGTGCTGCGCGATGCCATCGACAAGAACCGCAAGGTGCCGACGCTGGAGCAGATGGAGCAAGAGCACGTGCAAAGGGCTGTAGATCAAAGCCACGGCAATATGAGCAAGGCTGCTAAGATGCTTGGAATAACACGGCAGACGCTGTACAAGAAATTTAAGAAATAATGCTTGTGTAATCAAACTTAAGATATTGTGTAAATGACTCCTTATTATATAATAGCACTTATGGCGCTGATAATCGTAGCGCTGCTACTGTGGCAATGGCGTCATCAACGACTTCTGTCGCTAAGGGTAAGATTGATGCGCGAGGCCATACGCAATCGTGACTTCACCTTTAGGTTGCCAAGCGACAAAGTGTTTCGTGGCGAACGCGACCTTCAGACGGCACTGAACGAAATGAGCTGCGAGATAAATCGACTGTTGGCACGCAGCGAGGTGGAGTCGTGGCAACGGTTGACTCGTGTGCTTACCCACGAGATTATGAATGCTGTGGCTCCGATATCGAGCATTACACAAGCCTATATCAGTTCGCCTCTTGTGAAAGGGACTCCTATAGAAGAGGGAATGCAGGCCATTCGCGACACTACCATCAATCTGCAGGCTTTTGTGGACAACTATCGCAAACTGACACAATTGCAGGCTCCGCAATTGGGGGAGGTTAGCTTGGACAAGCTTATCGCAAGTATGCGAACTCTATATCCTTCAATAAAATGGCACGTTGATATCGGCGACCGACAGCTGACGCTGAACGCCGACGAGGGAATGTTGCGACAAGTTATGGTAAATATTACTAAAAATGCTATTGAGGCAGGTGCCCGAAACGTCGACGTGCGCACCAAATGCGACGGTACGTGTCTACAGCTGCTTGTAAGCAACGACGCTCCATACATTCCGCCAGAAGAACGACGTGGAATATTCGTGCCATTCTTCACCACAAAGTCGACGGGAATGGGAATCGGACTGCCGCTGGCCAGACAGATGATGATGGCTCAAGACGGTGACCTATGTCTTGCCAACATACCAGTGGCGGGCTATCATACTACTTTTGTCGTATTTTGCAAAGTCGAAATGCCATTATTGTAGATAAAAGGATGTAGGATAGTATAAAACATAAAAACGCTTTTATGCGGCTTGTTGCATTGAGTCCGAACCTCTTTACGTCAAGTCTGTGGATAATGGCCTTGTAGAAGAAGGAGAGCAGAAGTTGTAACCCTGCCTCATCGGCTACTCCACCTCGATGGTGGAGCCGTTGAGGTGTGCCTTGACCTTCCCCATGCGGTTGAGAAGGTCGAGGACGGGAGCGATGCCCTGCGTGCGGTCCGCTACGAAATGCGTGCGGAAGTGCATGGCGCCAAGGTTCCGGAAGTGTACTGTAAGGTTATAGTTCTTGCCGATGTCCTCGAGGATGTCGGCCAAGGGCATGTTGTCGTAATAGAAGAAGCCGTCGCGCCAGTTGGTGTAGGGCGTGGTGTCCACCTCGCGGGTGGTGATGCCCGAGGCGACGACGAGTGCCTGCTGGCCAGGGGCCAGACGGGTGGACTGCGAGCCAGTTGCGGCCGTCTCCTTACCATTGCTGCCGACATGGGCCACGTCCACGCATCCGTCGATGAGCGTCACCGCGATGCCGTGGGGCGTGCGGGTGTCGACATTGAATTCCGTGCCGATGTCGGTGATGTGCGTCTGGTCGTGGAGGTCGGTGACGACGAATGGGTGCTCCGCGTCGTGACGGACACAGAAGTAGGCCTGTCCGTCGAGCTTCACGATGCGGCGGCCGTTGATGGGATGGGTGTAGAAGTTGATGGTCGAGCCCGCACGGACGTAGGCCGTGGAGCCGTCAGGAAGGGTGATCGTCGCGCTGTTGCCGTAGGGCACGGTGACGACGCGGTCGACGGTGTGCCGGTCGAAGTAGCGCAGCATGTCGGCAGTGATGATGACGTCGGAGCTCTCATCGTTGACGGCGACGGCCTGGTCGTGCCCGTCAGCGATGGTCACGCGGCTGGCCTTCTGTGCCACGAAGACGGTGCCACGGGACAGCGCAGGCTGTGTGGTCGTGGGCGCCTTGGGCGCCGTGGGACGGAGGACAAAGAGGAGGATGGTGACGGCGGCAGCGGCGAGGATGGCGGCAGAGACGACAGCCAGGCGACGGCGACGTGGCGCCCGGTGATCGGCATGGAACGCTGCCAGGCGTGCCTCCACGTCGACGGGCTGCTGCTCGCGGCGGAGAACGGTGCGCAGGGACTGCAGGGTGAGCACGTCCTCATCAAGGGCATGCTGCTCCTCGGCAGAAAGGGACGGGACGTCCTCGGCGGAGAGCTCCTGCTCCTCGCTCATCTGCTGCTCCAGCAGGTCCAGTGCCTTGATGTCGATCTGCTCCTGTGTCATGATTTGTCCTTTGTTCCTATTACGTTTGAAAGCTGTGGGAAGTTACTGTTTTAAGTTTTTTTTGAGGCTTAAGGCGTCTTTTGTTGTCGTTCCCGCAGCAGCTTCAGGGCGTTCGTCATGCGCTTCTTCACCATGCTCAGGCTGATGCCGAGGTCCTCCGCCACCTCTTTATATTTCTTCCCGTCGACGAGGCAGGCGCGGAAGATCTTCTGCGTGACGGCGTCGAAGGTGCCCAGCGCCCGCTGGATGGCGACCTCGCGTTCCAGCTGTTGCTCGTAGGCACGTTCCTCTATATATTGTTGGCTCTGGTGGACGACATAGTCGACGTAGCGTTGTTGCTGCCGCTGGTGGCGCAGAAGGTCGATGCACCGGTTGCGGACGTTGGCATAGAGGAAGGCGCGAGCGGTGTCCGGCCGCAGGCGGTCGCGCTGCAGCCACACCGTCTCGAACACGGCACTCACGATGTCGTGGCATTCGGCCTCGTCGCGGATATACTGGTTGGCAAACCGGTACAGCGGCTCATAATAGGTGCGGAACAGGATGTCGAAGTCCGTCGTCTCTCTCATCACTCAACGTTACAGAATGCTGCAAAGTTAACAAAAAATGCGCAGATAGCTTCCTTTCTCACACAATTCTGAAACTTTTTTTCTCGAAATAGTAACTTTTTGGAGAGCCGAGACGTACTAATAATAAATAGAGAGATAAAAACTATCCATTAATTATCGCTTATGAAGAAAACAGCATTAGCACTGCTTGTGACACTCGTCATGCTGCTCCAGGCGCTTCCCGCGGGGGCACAGGGTGACGTACGTCTCACGATGACGTTCCAGAACGAGACGCTGCCCGAGGCGTTACTCCGACTGGAAAAGAACTCCAGTTACAAGTTCCTCTTCACGTATGACGACTGTGCGAAGTACCGCGTGACGGGCAAGATGCGCAACGCCCGTCTGCTCGACATCGTCGCGTTCCTGCTGAAGGACACGCCGTTGCACTACTCCGTCAACGGGAAGTTCATCAACATCACCAAGAAGGGCAAGGATCCGAACAAGGTGTCGCAGACGAAGCTACAGACCATCGGCGGCTACGTCTACGACGAGCAAACGAAGGAGCCCATCATTGGCGCACAGGTGAAGGTGCTGGGCACGCCCGTCGTCGCCGTGACCGACGTTAACGGCGCATTCTCGTTTGAGTATTACCTCACGGGCGAATATCGCCTGCAGGTGTCGTATGTCGGCATGCAGACCGTCACCATGCCGATGCAGAAGCAGATGACGATTGCCATGAAGGAGGACTCCCACAACCTGAAGGGCGTCGTCGTGACGGGTATCTTCCGCAAGGCGAAGGAGAGCTACACCGGATCGGTGAGCACCGTCACCCGCGAGCAACTGGACAACTACCGCGGCTCGAACCTACTGCAGACGCTGAAGAATGTCGACGCGTCAATCAACTTCTCCATCGACAACCTCAATGGCTCGAACCCTAACAACCTGCCGAACATCAACATCCGCGGTAACTCCTCCCTGCCGATGAGCGTCGAGGAGTTTAACGCCGGCGAGAAGAGCAACCCCAACACCCCGCTGGTCATCATGGACGGTTTCGAGATCTCCCTGCAGAAGCTCATGGACTATAACGACGAGGAGATCGAGAGCATCAACATCCTCAAGGACGCCGCAGCCACGGCCATCTATGGTTCGAAGGGTGCCAACGGCGTCATCGTCGTCGTCTCGAAGCAGCCCGAGGAGGGTCGCCTGAAGGTGAACGTCGAGACGGGCTTGCAGTTGCAGATCCCCGACATCAGCAGCTACCACCTGCTCAACGCCGCCGACAAGCTTGAGCTGGAGCGCCGTGCGGGGCTCTACGACCGTGCCTACCAGATTGACGGCCAGCAGGAGCTGTTGCTGAAGGAAGCCTACCAGAGTCGTCTGCGCAAGCTCGCTGTCTGTGATTAAGGCTGCAATCAGCGGAAATGCCACAGCTTCCCAGTCGCTTGGAATTGCTTTGTCGAATGCCTTGATTTTTACAGGACCGTCAACTTCGATGTGCTTAAAGTCCTCTGACATTCTGACTTTTACTCCGCAGCTTTCAAGCCACTTTT
>ERZ1032009.286-NODE-286-length-11791-cov-5.807515_pt1 | contig 11791 bp, 5 predicted proteins | sample MGYA00516700_ERZ1032009 | MGnify/ENA primary metagenome ERZ1032009 (study PRJEB33719, sample SAMN04261292) | wastewater metagenome | biome: rural village; feature: human; material: feces | host: Homo sapiens | place: El Salvador | collected 2013-01-14 ...
AGGAAGCTATGAAGCTAGGAAAATGGATTTATATAAAAATATAAACCTATTTTTTTCTGATCTTAGCTGAAAGCGGTTTAAAGCATGAGAAGTGACTAATATTGATCTCAGCAAGGTTATAGCGAACCTTGTCCGGGGTATTTAGTTTTTCGTCATAGTACACATCCAGACTTTGAATAAACTTCAACAGATTCTCTTTCAGATCAATTAACTCGCTAACAAAATTATTCAAGCTAAAAGTAAAAGCACTCCATTGAGGTGATTTCACATCATCCCCTTTTGTTTCCGGCTCCACTTCCGGTTCATCCAGGGTCAGTTCTACCCGCAAATTAAAATTACGATACTTGTCATATCCAAAGAACACTCTGGTATAGATCGTCGATAGCGGATTTAACAGACTGGCATTCTTTTTCAGGAATTGTGCGATAGCTTCTTCAATAGACCATTGATCATCATTCAACATTGCATAAGCCTGACGCATTTGCTTCATGCGAGTTTCGGCAAGTCTGCGTAATTCTGGCTTATAGATAATCGGTAGGCTATCGCGGTCGTGCCATGCAAACAAGGTCTGACGACTTAGTTTCCCGCCCTGTTTGTTTTGCAGTTGCTCGCAGATTTGAGACTGCCAATTTTTTCCAAACAAACCTAATCCGATCAGTTCAATTTCAGAAGTCTTTATAGCGTTTTGCTGATTCAGTTTGATTATGTTCCCCACGGCGATTTTCCATGCCCTATAAAACTGACTATATATTTTGCATACATTTGTCTGCATTTAAACAACTATTCGCTTATGTAAAAAACTGGATAGGTGCAATGCCATTAGTGCAGAAATTGATAAAGCCAAAACTTCACCTGGTAAAAAATTTTTACTACGGCGTGAACTCTCCGGGAATACCGGATAGTTGCTTTGGATGGGTGAACACGGAAGGAATACTGCTTAGTTGGTTTAAGCAAGGTTAATCAAGCCTGATAACCAACTGATTTACTGTTAAAAAAGACAGATAAGCAAGGTTGGCGGTGTGATAAGCAAGGAATTATTTAAGCAATCCAAACACTCAGCCCTAGTAAAAAATTTTAACTACCCTAAGACAGCAACAAAAAATCCATTTTTCTTTTATTAAATTCACTGAAAAACTTGTTAATAAATTAATACCTTATTTATTGATTTGTCACGGATAAAGTCGTCGCAAAATTAGGCGAAATAAGGTATACAGAGGTATGGAAGGTTTTGTATATACAGCTCATTTTGTGTAGTTAATAAGCACTCTGAGCAATGCGCTAGTCAAGGCAAATTAGTAATATAAATCCTCTATTCGTGAGCAGTTAGCCACGGACCAATTTAGATCAAAAACAACCTATGTAGAAATAGGTGAAAGGAACCAAAATGCCAAAACCCCAATACGGCAATGTTGCGTCCGATCAACTGTACCTGGTTCGCGTTCAGGCGGGGCTTGAGGGTACTCAAGTTGATGGTGGCGATCTTCTTATTACTCGTAATCACGAAGCAGTCAGCGAAAACTCAATGCGCAATACAGTTCACTTCACGCTTAATGGTGTAGTGAGCAATCATGCGTATGGCGAGTTCAACCATTTGTTTGCTTTCGTTTCCCCTCTGGAACAGACAAATGAAAAGAACAAAGGGTTGTTGGCGGGTTTAAATCCATCAGACACCTTCTTTCATCAAAATGCGAATGACAGCCTACGCCTTCATCAGCCAACGCTCGTAGCACCAAATGGAGCTGAAATTCCTGCGCATATTCTGGATAGCGGAATCAATGTTGTTCGTTATGATGCACCGGAAGTAATTAACGGCGAAACCTTGCAAGCGACCCGCGATATTGCTGTTGGTAATGTGCTCAAAGAACTAGGTGCGCCTGTTAATCAAATCGGCATGTGGGGATGGGCTGACACACCGGACCCAACACCCGAACAGCGTAATGCACTGATCGAAAGCCTGGGCTATGACAAAGAGCATATTGCTACTGTGCACAACGGTTCACCAGAAGAAGAAATTGAAACACTGATCGGTCGATATGTTTACCACAACAACAGCATTTTAAACGGTGAACATTTAGAAACTCTGGATTCAGGCTTACAAATTCCACATATCGAGCAGATTCCACAAACTAGACAAGGCATCTTATCGACAATTGAAAAAATGCCGAATGAAGAAATCCGTCAGAAGATGACTGACCGCTTCAACCAGATTGATCAACGCTTTCAGCAAAAACTAGCTGATTACGAAGCTGCAAATACTCAGCAATTTGGAACCATCAACAACTTTGATGATGACGACGATTTTGAATTTACCGGCTTCAACTCCCCTTCTAATGATCAGCTAGATAACGATATTGGCATGGTGCAACCGCCCCCTTTTCCTGATGAAGCCAAAGTGAGTGTACCGCCACCACTGCCACAAGATTACTTGGATAGTTTAGACGCACGTTATGAAGATGCGGGTATGCCTTTGCCTGATCAATCGTTTGTGTCGCAATCCAATTCAGTTCCCCCACCACTGCCAATTCAAGAGGAAGAACCGAATATGGCTATGGAAAACCAAGACCGTGAGAACAGCAATGTTCAGCCACAGTCTGCACCACAAGCCTACGACCCATTCTGGGAGGTAGGCGTACAAGACCCTGTAGAGCCGGAAAATTTTGATTTTGAAATGGGAAATCAGAATTTTGGCGAACCACCTCCGGGTCAAAGTGGCTTTGAGGGCTTTGATGAAGCGTATATGTCGCAAATCAACTCTCAGCCTGAACCTAACGATATAGGAGTACAACCTATGGCTGAAACCCAAAACGATTCAGTATTTGAGGGTGCAACTGTTGATTTAAACAGCTTAACCCCGAATTACTTGCTGCACCCTACCCGCACAATGGCTGAAATCCATCAAGCATTTGACAGCTTTGCACAAGCTCCGGCAGCACAAGTCAAAGCTCATTTTGATAAATGGAAAAAACAGGACATTGAAGAACTCAACAACCTGGTAACGAATGATGCTCGTGCTTTGTTTGATCAAGAGCTGAATAGTCACAATGCCGGTAAATCTTTGAATGAAGCAAAGTTCCCGACATTAAGCGGAGCTTGGTACAACAGTCCGAATGGTGGTGATGCTGCACTTAAAGGTTTGGATAATAATGCGTTCCAACGTGTTCCTGTTGTTGCTTTCCAAAGCATCAATCCAAAAACTCGTGAGCTGCAAGAAGTAACTCGTTATGCAATGCAAGCGGTAGACCCTGCTCACCCAGACGTTGCGAAGTTCATTGATGCTCGTCAAACAATGGTAAATGACAAAGTTGCCAAAAATACGGCGACCAACGCTCAGAAAAAAGCTGATCTGGATAACCAGATTGCTACGGCTCCTGAAAATGGCATTTATCTGGGTATTGCTAAAGAAGGCTTACCGCTTAAATCAGCTTTGAATGTTGTTCAGCATCCATCTATTGCCGGTCGTGCAGAAGAAGTGAAATTGGGTGAAGATAACGAAATCGCTGTAGCACCAGATGGTCTTTCTTTTAATGAAACTCCACGCGAAGTCTATGGTATTCGTGGTACTGACCCGGAGCATCCGGTGACTGTTGAAGAACTGGAAGTAGCAGAAAATGACCGTAAGCGTGATTTTGCTGTAGGTATCACAGAAGGCTTAGATATTTCTAAACCTGAATTAGATGATAAAGAGCCGGAACAAGACCCTGCTAAAGACCCTGAAAAAGCTGTTGAACCTAAAGCAGAAGTGAGTTCAGAGAATAAAGCAGAAGAAAAGCCGGCTGTGAAGAAGCCAAATGGTCGTAATAACTTCAAGAAGAACACTGGTCCAGGTGTTGATACTGGTATGGCAAGTAACTTTGCCGGTAATGGTGGTCAAGGTGGTCAAAAAGCAAAAGGCAATAACTCAAAAGATTTGACTGATGATCTTGAAGAACAACCTCGTAAACCTCGTAAAGCGGGTTCAACTGAGATTGAAACTCCAAGTGCTCGTTATCTGGTTGAACAATTGCTGCAAGCTGCTCAAAAGGCATTCTTAGCCATTCTAAAAATGCTCGGCAAACTGCTCAAATTCCTCTTTAATGGTGCTAAAGCGGGTTATTTCGCGGGTAAAGCTGCTCTTCTTGGTCATAAAGGCTTAGACAACTTCGACGCAAAAATGAAACGCGATAATGCAATTATGAAAACTCTGGACACCTTGAGTTTTGATCGCACGAAAAACACTAAGTCGAAGAAGAATGGTAAGGGAGTCGCGGTCGCTAATTTACCGAACAGCTTAGGGGATAAAGACCCTGATAAAAGCATATCGGCGCAACTCGACAAACTTAATGCTAAGTTTGCCGAAGGTAAAGGACGTAAATACGATACGCTTGCGACAAGTATTACGGACGGAAAAGTTGTGCCTGTAGAGCCTGTGAATGAAGTGCAGTTAGCTGAGTTTGATAATTTGGCTACTACTGACACCATGTTCACAACCAAAAATGGAGAACGATATGTCATTCTTGGTGACGCACCTACAGAAGAAGGTGAAAAACCAAAGTATGAAGTAATCAAACTTTCTGATTCGACCATTATTCCTATTGAACGTGAATCACCAGACTTTCAGCGTAATGTCGTGGCTGTCTACAAAGATGAAGTACATGAACAGTTGGAAGGCGTATCTTATGGTTCCAAAGTATTGTCACCTGAAATTGCTGCAAATCGTAACGACTATAAATCCAATCCAGATGCCTTCTTTAAGAAGTACCCTGACGAAAAATCTAAATTGATCACTACAGATAAATCAATTCTGGATGATCGTGTTGGTCGTGTACTGCAACACAAAGAATCTGGCTTACCTCATGTGATCGTGGGGGTTGATACTTATGCACTCAACGATGGTACGCGAGAAATTAACTACCAAACCGTAGAAATGACTACGGACACCCCTGCTGACCTTAACTATCTGCGTGATGCCAAAATTCACACGCTGAAACCGAATGCGTTAGCAAGCAACTCCCTAACTATTCAGGATGTAATCGACCCTCAACTTAAAGATCGCCTAGTTGATCTACAGATGAATGGTATCGAGATTCAGCGCAATGGTATCGGTTTAGACCTGGCAGACCTAAAAACATTAGGTGCTTCATTCCTTGAACTGTCAAAACGTGGTATCCACCGCTTAACTTCTTCTGAGTTGGGTAATGTTACAAGCACATTAGATGACCTTGCCAAGATTCATCCGAATGTTGCTGTTCCTACTAATGAAATTAAGTTTGACCCTGCTGCTGTTCAAGAGAAGCTGCAAGAAAAAGAAGCTGGATATATTCAGGAATACTTGAGTAAGCAGAACATCGACGTTAATGACCCTAACATCATTCAAGGTATTAACAGTCGTGTTGGCTTCTTCGGAAAACAGAATCGACCTAACGCTTCACCTTTTAACACTCCATTGGATGCGCCAATTCCTGCGCTCTCTGCTGATCAGGAAGTGGTTGCTCCAACGATCAAGTCAAATAAACCTGGTCAAAAAGCAGTATTCAATCTGGATAGTGATGGTATCGACTACGTTGCCCCTGTTGTAACAGCAGCAGTACCAGTGATAGCGAATGCTACACCTCGTCCTATTGAAATTGACCCGGATGTGAATGTTGCGAATGAAACCTTCATTCAAAGCAACGACACTTCGCTGAATTTCAAAGATGAAACCTTTGTTGGTCCATTACCGCAAGAAATCGAATTTAAAGATATTGCGATCAATCCGCATAATCAGGTGTTTGTCCAGGCTTATGACAATTCAATTGACTACGACCGTGAGTATGACGGCGTTAAAGTCTTTGAAATGCCAGAATTTGAGCCTAAAGACCAAACCAATGAAGCATTCGTTAATGATGTTTGGAATGATGCCCCTCGTGGTGCTATCAATGAGCAAGTTCAAAGCAAGGAAGTAGAGCTTGTCCAGGTTCCTGACTTCAAATTTGAAATTCCACAAGCAGAAGCTCCGCAAGTTACTGATGCAACATTTGATGACTTGTTGAAAGATTTTAATGCTGCGAATCCTGTTGAAGCGGTTGCCCCTGCTGTTGAAGCTCAAAAAGAAGCTGAAATTGATTGGGGTGTGGACGCGCTCAAACTTGATCTGGCTGACTTGGTAAAACAAAACTTCGCACCAGAAGCAAATGTACACGCTCCTGAAATCTCGTATAACACCGAAGATTTGTTCAATCAGTTGTTGCAAGAGCAACCAGAAGTCGTTGCTGCGGAGCCGGCAGAAGTTCAACCGGTAATGCTTACACCTGAACAAGAGGTGATTCTCGATAATGCTGTTGAGGATATGAAGGCACGTATCGAGGTTGATAAACAAGTAATGCTGATGGAGCTTGAACAGGAAGCTCAAGCACTTCAAGTTGACGAACCAAATCTGGACACTGTGGCGCATATTGTTGAACAGCAAGAAGCAGCCGTACAAAAAGAAATGGGTCGTGGACCGCGTACTGTTATCACTGGTGAAGCTGCGCCGGCAAAACTGAATTTCAGTCTTTCTGAAATCTCAACCATGCCGACAATGGGCACTTCTGACCTTATTGCTAATATCCGTAGTCCAAACTTTGCAGAACAGATGCAGCTTAAAACCCTGTCTACGTTTGCTGCTCGTAATCCAGATGCACAGGCGTTGACTGCTGACGAACTGAAAGCTGCAACTGAGCATGTACGTTTAAGCGATACATCAAATCTACTTCGCTTACATCGAGACGAAGTGAATAGTCCGGGATATGAGCAATCTGCTCTGTTTGCACCTGGTCTACGCAGTATCAATGGTGTTGAAGGTGATCAAAGCCTGATGGCTCGCCGTAACCGCCATGAGCCATTTGAAGCATTGAAAGAACGTGTATTGCATGAGCTTGAAGCAAGTGATAACCACCCTGCTACAGTTAAAATGTGCGAGCAAGTTCTTCAAACACGTATCAACAGTGATGTGACCAAACTTGGTCGTGCATGTGAAGCTGTAGGTCTATCGTTGAATAAAGGCTTCACGCAAAGTAATAACTTTGAAAACGTGGCTCAATTCCGCGAAACCTTCAAATCACAGTTCCCTGACACTGATCTCAAGATCAATGACCTGGTACTGAACGAGAAAACTGGCGACATGCTGACAGTGGTAGGTCGTCGTCTGGAAGATATCGAGAACAACGGCGTAAGTTCTAAAGCGGAACGTCTGCTTGTTGCTAAAGCGTCTGCAATTGGTCTTGTGGGTACACCAGAAGCCATCGACCCTGCTGACGTAAAACTTGCAGCAGAAGCCGGTGGTCGTTTAACTAACCGTCAGATCGAGCGTTTTGAAAACCTGAATCTGAATGACATTAATGGTCTGGATATCAAGTCTGCCCCAAGCAAACTTGATCTTAGCCATAACGCTGAGTTGGATGGTGCTAAAAACAATATTCTGGCTATGCTGACCAATCCACAAGAGCATCCAGACGATTCACTTGCATGTGAATTACAGGATATGCGCGATAGTCTTAACCAGGACCGTGACCGCTTCTTCGAGATTCAGCGTGAAGTGATGCACAACCCGGCTGTAGTTCAGTTTATGGCGAATGTACAAGAGCGTCTGGCTGAATCCAAAATGGATGCTTCGCTTATTTCTAATGTACTCCCTGTTCAGAATGAACAAGGTGCACTGTTGAAGCATGAAAACGTGGTGAATTTTGACACCCTGAACATGCTTCGTGAAATGAACTCAACCAACAAGGCAGATGAAAACGGCTTCTACAAACAAACAGACTTTGCCAAAGTCCTGATTGAAGCAGATGACCCTAAACTCAACGCGCAAGTGGCTGAGTTGGGTCGTCTGAGCCGTAACATTGCTGACACTATGGGTAGCATTGACGAAATTCGTGCGGAAATGGTTACTCAGGCGTTCAACGATGCTGAGAATCAAGGCAACTTCACCAAAGAAGATATTACTCGTCTGCACCAACAGGTGACTAACGATACGATCAGCACTCGTGAAAGTCTGCCGGCAATTCTAGGTTCAGTTGCACAGTACAGTGAGGTTGCAAATACCATTGAACAAAACCGTAATAACCCTACTCCAATGACTAATGAGGAAATTGTGAATGAAGGTAAGGGTAAATTCGGCAAGTTTATGGATAAGGTCAGCTCAATGTTCAAACGTAGTGACAATGAGCAAGAACAAGCGATTACCGCTAAGTCGAATGATCTGTTTGCTCCGAAGGCAGAAGTGACAGTTAAGGTTGAAGTCGAGAAAGACAAACGCCGTGACAATAACAATGACAGTGCACTGTCTATGTAATGTCTAAGACATTGGAAGTATGGGGATGCAATATCCCCCTACTTTCGCTATAAATTACGGCGAGAAATTCAGGAAATAGAAATGGTAGATTTTTTAAAGTTAGCAAAAGGTCAAAGTCAAAACCGTGGTGGAGAACCACTTGTTACCAATAGCAATGTTGTTGGTGGTAGTGATTTATTCAAAAACTTTGACCAAAAAATGTCGGAAATCAATCTAGGCGGGTTTGACGGCAATCTTCACCCTGCGAATGCTTTAGAGAACCAATCTAAAGTAGCTCCACAGCCTGAGTATTATATTGCTGCCCTGGAAAAACAGGATATTCAACAAACGACCAATGAAATTGAAATCAGCATGGATTACATGCGCCAGAATGAACAATACATTCAATACAAACAGCGTATTAAAGACCTGTTGCGTGAGAATGATTGTGACAATGTTGGTGAGTTATTGGCTAAACATGGTGATAGCCGTAAAGTTCTGGATGCAATGGCTACATTGCAGCGTACTTTTGAAGCTGACCCTAAAATGAAACAGCATTACCAGAAAACACTTACAAGCTTTAAGCAGCTCAACCACCGTTTTAATTCAATGCGTGGTCATATCAATCGTGGTGAATGGGATGGTCATGGTGCTGTACAAAACATTGCCACCAATGAGTACAATGGCAATGTGGCACAAGCAGCAAAAGCCTATCAAAGCGATATGGCTGAACTGAATGACATGCGTAACAATGCGATCAGTAACATTAATGACACGATGATTCCTTTTGTGGATGATCATGGTAAGTATGTTGTAGATGATCTGCATGCTGATCTGAAAAAAGACCAGGCTTCTGTTCAAGCAGCAGCAGTGGCAGCAGCCAAAAATGATATGAATAAACCTGAACCAAAACCGGAAACTACTGTAGAATCAACTCCACCTACCCCGGAAGCGCGTGAGAAAAAACGCGAGAATGAAAATTCGGGTCCAAGTTTATAAGTGTTTCGTGATATCAAACCATGTTCGAGCTTTTAGCCGAATTTTGAAAAAGAGACAACAATATGAATCAAGCTACTAATGCTGAAATTTTAAGTCAAAAGTTCTTCATACACGAAGCCACTGGTGATCGTGTTGTTTTGAACCCTTTTGAACAAGAGCGCAGTGTTCTCAATCCACACGGATTTGTAGATATGCAGCCTACGTTTGAACTATTCAAATCCCTTTATGAAGAAGCTGAACGTGAAAACTTCCACGCTCACTTTGAAAATAATCGCAACTTCCTAACAATCAGCAGTCAGTTTGAACCTACTCTACAGGCATCAATCAGTCTGGTTGAAATCACTTATGGCTCTATCCGTCAGATTCCAAGCCGTAATGACCTGGAACCAATCGTGCGTGAGAATGTACTTGGTGTGATGACTTGTGCTTATTACCGCAAGTCTGACGTTATTACAGTGCTTGCATCAAAAGATGGTAAGGACCGTACACTGCTCCCTGCTTCCTTCCTCCGCTCTCTTAGCAATAATGGCATCTTGAATTTGCCCCGCAAAGAATTTGAGCAAAAGCCAATTTTAAGCCTGGTTTAAAACATCAAAACCTACAGCTCTGTAAAAGGAGCTGTACTTTTGTGCAACAAAAAAAATTTGCGCCCCCCGCGAAAGCCTTTTTGTTTTGTGCATTTTTTGTTTTAATATAAGTTGAGGGAATCCATGTCTATTTTTATAGTCGGGTGAAACCACCTTTTAGGGGTTTTTGAAAAAGCAATAAGAGTGCAATTATGGGCGCATTACAACAAGTAGCTGATACAGAGATAAAAGAGTTTAGTTTCGACTTGAAGCTAAACCAAGTAGCTCATGCTATTCGTTTTATCCAGGAATGCTGCGACAACAAATATCCGTTTTTAAAAAACCAGAATCATTATTTTGATAAAACCGGTAATGGTGACTTTACTCTCTCCAAAGCGAATTGCTTTAAATTCGTTGGTGATGTTTTTGGAAACATATCGCAAGCTGTATTGATCGCTGAAAGTCAGCAAATACCTAATAAATTTGACTTGTTTATTACTAAACAAGAATTTGAGCTGCGTAATTATCCAGTCAACTATTCCTTTTATCTGCAACAAGTCAGCAAGGTATCAAACTACCTCGTAGAAGGCTGTCAGCCGATCTTCCCTGACGAAGTTGTAAATCAAATTTGTTCTAAAGAAGTGAGTGAGATCACTGAATCACGCATTGATTTAGAAAAAATCGGTGAGCAACAAATTCACCAAATTCTTGACGCTGTTAATTACTTCTGTCGCCTGATGAATCTACTGAATAGCATTCAGTTCCTATTTATCGCGTCAGTTGCATTATCAGTGAATAGAGGTTTCGCGGTTTTAGTAAGTGAATTTTCAAAACTCGAAACGAGCGAATTGCAGAAATTCGGTATTAAAGAAGAACAGTACAAAGACCTATTTTTGTTCTCTACTAACTTGATGCGTTTCTTCAATCGCCTGTTTTCAGTCTTTCTACTAGACCATGAAAATACGTCGAAAATTCACTTATATATGAAAAACTTTAGATCAATTGGGTGATTGTATGAAACAACAACCGAAAAATATGCGTGAAGCTCGGCTTCAACATCAAACAAAAAAATCTGGCAGCCGTGTCGGTGTGGGCTTTAAGAAAAAAGCTGCTGCTTCTGCTGTTGATACATCAACTGGCAGCGATAAAGGCTTTGTAAAAACTTACCTGAATCGTGGCACAGTGATTGGCGCATTTGTAGGTACAGCTTTAGCGATTTCAGTACCAACAATTGCCGAAGAAGTTAAATACGTTGATACCCACGAAAACATTGTGGCTAAGACGAATCAAACAGGCTCTCAACCAGGTACAGGTTCAACCAACGTATTGACCACTGGTGGTACTTCTGCTGCCGATGGTAGTGAAACTGCACAAGCCAACCAGAATCAGGTTGCTCAGGTGACTGGTACTACTGATTCAACTGTAGCTGCCGATGCAAAAGACTGTGCTGAAAGTGAAAACGGTTTGGTGAAGGCTGCTGCTGATGCTCTAAACATCCGTACTCAGGTGCTTTCTAAATACGTGGATGTGAACCAGATTTTCCAACCTAAGAAACAAGGTGGCTGTTTTGCTGATCTAGGCGATATTCCTGACCTGTCTACAACAATCCCTACTTGGAGCGGTATGTCAGACAAGTTGATTGGTGCGCTGAAAGACTATGCAAGCAAGAAGGTTTGTGACGCTGTTTATGAAGCTTCTGAACAGGTGATTGGTCCAATCCGTGAATCAATGAATGAAATCCAGAACTATTCTCAATCTTATGATTTCGCAAAAGAGTTTGCGGGAGTAACTGGTGACAAGTTCTGTTTCCATGGTTTCAAGAACCATGCCGCAGGTTCCGCAGGTGGTGGTTGTCACACCTGCTTCTGTACAGGTTGCAGTGCTGTTCACAACATGAATCTGATGTGTACATTCACTGCCGGTTTCGTTAGCAAAGACCTGTACGGGTACATTGGAGAGT
>ERZ1032009.288-NODE-288-length-11769-cov-5.721701_pt1 | contig 11769 bp, 11 predicted proteins | sample MGYA00516700_ERZ1032009 | MGnify/ENA primary metagenome ERZ1032009 (study PRJEB33719, sample SAMN04261292) | wastewater metagenome | biome: rural village; feature: human; material: feces | host: Homo sapiens | place: El Salvador | collected 2013-01-14 ...
AGCTCCCATTTTGAAACGGTCTGCCGGGTCACATCCAGACGGCTCGCCAGCTCCTTAAAGCAACGGCGACCGGCACGAATGCTTTAACGAGAGTAAGTGAGCGATTGGTCCACATATTGTTTTCAAGGTGTTTAGCACCTTCTACGATGTAGTTGCACAACAAGCCAGACAGTTGAGCAGCGTCATTTTCTACAGACGAATTTTTTTCTTGCTTTGACATAAGTAACCCTTAAATAGTGGTTAATTCATTGGTGGAATTTTATAGCATGGCTGCAAATGCAATTGAATTACATTAGCTTCCATTAATTCCCATAATTTACGACATTTTTACCATATAAATTTATGGTTGGGTTAAAGAAAAAAGAGATCAACTAATTCATCAACCGTCTGGATTTTATTCATGGCCTTTTGATAAATCATTTCACAATAATATTCATCAATGTACGGATGCTTTGGCTTTGTCACTGCTATGCTGTCATCCAGACACTCAAGGAATTTCATCAGGTTGATATCAAGATTCTCAGCCGGTTTACCTTCTATGGTTCTCCATTGTGGAGCCTTACCATCTTTACCCACCTTCATCGTATAGTTTTCAAGGTTCGGTATATTCAGATCGACCTCATTACCATAGTACATTTCACGAAGTTGAATCATGGCGTAAATTGTCGATGCTTTAAGGTTCTTTACCGGTTTGCAGCCAAGCATAAAGCTTTCATAGATATACACGTATGACAGCCATTGAAGTGTTAAACCGGTATTTACGTCACTGCTGTAATTTAATAAGCCAATTTCATGTGCCTTTTTGTGCATAATGTAGCTCACTTGGATTTTAACCAAATCACCAAGCGTAAAGAGCCGTTGCTTGTTATCTAATTCCTGTTTGGAACACAGCAGGTCAGTATCATCTTCTAACCGGTTAATTTTGTTTTCTATAACCCCTAAGTTGATTGCTGTAATTCCAAAAGATTCTTCTACAGGGCAACTAACTAGACCTTTCAGACGAGTAAGGTTACATCCTCTGGTAAAGCGATTTTCTGGATTTACCATGTAACCAAGTTTGTGTGCACAATTCTTTAATACATGCGGGTTGAAGGCTTTAAATTCAAACAGATTCTTACTGATAAAATATTTGCTCTGATGAAAGTCTGTAAATGACAATAAATGATGTATATAAGCATTATCCACCATGTAATTAGCCATAGCTTCGGTGTAAAGCGGGTCTTGCTTGAAATCCCTATAGTTGAAATTGTTTTCTTCAACCACGGTATAAATCGGCTCCACTGGAAGCCCATAGCGCATGTCAAAGGTGTACTTCCAGAAATTTACGTCTGTCTCACCATCAATAGAGTAAGGCATGTTGCTTGGAGTAAAGAAGGCATGACTTCTTAATTCTTTAGCTTTAGTTCCTTTTGGCTGTTTTAGTTTAAAGACCAGTACCGGGTAGTGACTTTGAATAATAGTGTCACCAGTAAGTTCATCAAAGGTATTAGAAAAATGGTTGTATATACAAACTGTTTCATCCCCATTGAATGCTTTATTCATCAAGTCACAGCACTTCTGAGCAATCCCTTTAATTTCTACTGTAATCGGCTTCGGCAGCAGGGCAACTTTAATTAATTCTTCTGTAGTTTTCATATCTGGTTCCATCTATAGGCAAAAAACCACGGTTTTTACGCCGTGGCTGCATATTTACTTAGCTCTATGAACTGAATTACTGAGCAGATTGGGTAAGGGCTTGAATCATTGCTTGATGCGCAAAGACAATGCGATCTTGAATATCTTCAATGTCTAAATCATTAAACTCTTGCTCTGCCTTTTGCAGCATTTCCAGACTTGGTTGCATAGGCATCAGATAGTAGCCCTCAGGAATGGCTTTGGACTTGGCACACTCCAACCATGCTTGCAGACAACCGGTGACATGCTCTGCATGCTCCTGAATCTGGTCATCAAAATCAGGCTCGTCAATATTTGCTTCACCAATTGCAGTCCAGTCCGGCTGATAGGAGCCAGTGCCATCAGAACACTCGGACCATTTCAGGAAGTCCATTCGCCCACCCATATTGACGTAATTCTCTTCAAAGAGTGGACGTTCACGTTTTAACACAAGGATGCCAAACTCGAATTGTTCCTGTTGATTCTGTTTTGATTGGTTTTCCATAATTTTTCCTTTTAATATTCCACACGTTATTCCGAAATACAGATTTTTTATAAAGAGGTATTACTCGAACATATAGCGGTACTGATCTTCGTACTCTTCTGGCACAAAGATATGGCTCGCAAAGAAAGCATCATTGCCTGTCACTAGGTTCTTATCCTCACGGATGGACATACCACATGCTTTGTCACCAATAATCCATGACCCGATGATTGGACGCATACCATCTTCATACACCGGGATATCGTGCCATTTCTGGTACATATAGCCCCATTGCACATAGTCCTTAACGAAGTGACTACCTTGAGCCAAACGGTCCTCTACAGTCACGCCAAAGCGTTTAGCCACCTTGTTGATATTGCTTCCTTCGCGTCCGTGAATCGCCTTCTTACACCAGTCACCGCCCTGAATCTTTTTGAAATCTTCCTCGCAGTAGGATTCCAACAGGTAGGGGTGATTCGGGAACATTTGCCATAAGCGAACCAACATGGCTTTATTCGACAGCAGCATTTTCCAAGCCGGTTCCATCCAACGAGTAGGCGTTTCAACGATGTTGCGACCGAAGTTTTCTTGCGTCATCCATTCCCAGGGATAGAGCTTGAAAATGTTATCAATGGAATATCCCTCCATATCAATGAACAACTTGGTATCCGTGAAGCCAATATCATTCATCTGGATTTCTTTCACATCCATGCCGGCGCGAACTGCTGTATCCATAACATAGATCAGGTTGCCCCAATCCTCGTGACGGAACCCGCCACTGGCAGCAAAGTGAAGCAGGGTGTTTGGCTTAAATCGCTTCTGCCAGGTTTCAATCAGAGTTTCATCAATCAGGTTGTATTGAATCCGCAGCTCTTCCGGGAATGTCAGATCGCCATTAATGGCAAGCTGTGGCGGTAGCTCGGTAAGCTGCTCTACATAGTTCCATTGGGCTACAGAACATTCGAGAATGGAGACTGGCGTATCGCCGTTGTACTCCAACATTTTGATGCTAGGTGAGCCATTTACATTCTTATTGAATACCAGGTCAAAACGACCGTATAACGATGGGTCTTTACGGTTCCATGATTGTTCAATCAGGGGAATAGAAAATTCATCCAGACAGAAATAAGCAGGGTAGTCACCAGACTTCACCATCTGACCCACCATTTCCATCGACATATCATGCAGCTCTTGGGTCGCTTGCTGCATCAGGTCAATTTGAGTTTCAGACAGGATATAGACTTTGCCTTCTTGCCAGTACGGTAGCTTCTTTGGACCCGATGGAAGGTTCCAGTAGTTAAAGCCGATCTTTTCTAGCTGTTCCGGGTAATTTTGACGAATTGGGAAATAATACGGTTTCATGTTTTGTGTCTTAGCAAATATTTAGATTTCAGTTGTTATATGTTCAGACCGCCGTTTGACGGTCTGATTCAGGGGTATTAACCGCCTGAGCTAACGGCTCCACCAAAGCCACCGCGAGACACTGAGCTGTAAGACGCAGTAGGGCGAGAGCTTGAGTAAGATGACGTTGTTTTGGTTGATGCAGAATGCGAAGGTGTAGATTTAACCGTATTACTTGAACCAGAAGCAGTTGAACCGGAACGAACTGTATTGCTTGAACCGGCAACAGCAGCAGCCGTAGAACCGCCACGACCAACATAACCGCCACCTGAGCTAGAACTTTGCTGTTCATCCTTAGGACGGCTATAAGCATAGTTATTGGTGTTGTTATAGCGTTGAGCTGAATACGAGCTGCTTGCTAAACCTGATCGAGAGTTTGACGAAGATGCCAACATTGCACCTACCGCAGCACCGGCAAGCGCACCCATAATCATTGCGCCACCACTAAAACCCGATTCTTCGGCTTTGGCTTGAGCTTCCTCAGGATTGGTTTCATGCAGTTGTACCAAAGCAATCCAGTCGTCCATTGACCCGGTATAGCCATTGGCTTTTGCTTCCTTATAGCTATCAAGTAGTTTTTGATCATTACCCGCACTACCAGAAGTAGTAGATACATTTTCAGCACCTTCACCGCCCGGTGCAGCATCAACACTGTTTTCATCAATCGCTGCGACTTCTTGGCTGTATGAGCCATCATCATTTACCACGACTTCACTTTCATTATTTGGCACAACTAAACGCACCTGATCTTCATTGCTTGAACAGCCGGCTAAAACAAACACCGGAACAATAGAGAGAACAATACTTTTCTTAAAATGTTTTTTCATTTGGTTTCCCACCAACTTAAACATCAATATTGGAAAATTGAGCAATAACCATCAGCCCAATCACGATAAAAACAATGCCAATCCATGCAGCCGTGTCTAAACGCTGCCCTAAAAATGCTTGTGCCAAAAATGCGGTCGCAACTGCCCCGATTCCCGCCCACAACACATAAAGAACACCGGCTTGCATGTATTTCAATGCAATGGCACAACACACAAAGGACCCGAAATACAATAGCCCGGCAATACCCTGGCTAATTTTGTCCTCAAGACCATTCGCTTTCGCTGAAAAGAAGGTTGAGAGAACATCAGTAGTGATGGCTCCTAATAGCCAAATCACACCAATACTGGCTTTGGAAAGTTCCATTTAAAACTCCAATATATTTTTAAAATTTCTATCTCAATGCCCGAACACATCAGGGCGGTACTACCACGGCGCACAAGTGCACCGTATTTTTTAATATTGCTTATGCGATCTTTTTCTTTGAACTGGTCCAGACTGTTAGCTGATCTGTAGGTGTTGGCTTCCATGCAGCCAGTTCTTTTTCAAACTTCTCGTACACAGATTTAAGCTGATCTACAGTAGCTTTCTTTTCAGCTTTAGCTTTATTCAGCCGGTCATTCCAACTCATGTCTTTTGGGGTGAAGATGCGGTTTGAATGCTTACCCACCACCATTAGGCTTGTAGCAGTGTCTAAGGCTCTAAGCTCAAGCACGGCATGTTCATAGCGGGTTCTTTCAGATTCAGCCTTAATGCGTAGACCAGAATCACCGACCTCAAGAGGTGGATGCTTTTTACCAGGACAGATCGTTTTTCGCGGTGCGCCGTTGGTATCCGTAATCGTAATGTTGTGATCTACAACCACGGCTTTAGAGCTGCCAAATTTCTTATTGCAGTAACCGCATGTCCATGTGTAGAACACTGTATTTTCCGGTTCCAGGGATGCAGCAGATTTCTCAATATGGTGTGACAGATAGTTATAGGCAAGGAAGAAGCAGAACACATTGCCGATGAAGCCCTGTAGCTCAAACATCATTTTGCGGTGAGCTTCATTGTCAAATGAGTGTTTAATGTCGATTGCTGCGATCTGACGATTATGGCGACCAATCAAAGACACATTGAGGATGTTATTGCCTATCGCTTCGAGCTTATTCAGGATACTGGTATAGCGAATATTATGCTCTACAGTCGAATACGTTATTTTGATCTGGCGGTAGTAATAATCCCAACCATTAATCAGCATGGTTTCTAAATATCCATGTACCGCATTAAATTCTTGTTCGGTAATAGAATCGAATCGGAGTGATTTGGCTAATATGCGGTGAGCATTTAAAACAGGGTCATTTTTCTTGTGCTTTAATACTGCGGAACGGCTCACACTATCTAATAGATAAGGGTAGGAGCCAATATCCTTAATGACTGGTTTTTTGGCTTCCTTATCAAGAGCCGGTCTTTCACTGCGGGATTTTAATAAGCCTTCGCAAGTAGATATTACTCTACTGATATGTGTTAAATCTTCGAGTAGAAAGCGCAATATTTCATCATTATATGGGCGTAAATTGCTCGCTTTAAATTCTTCTAGTTTGGTAAATACGTGTTTATAGCTTGATATTCCACCAAACTCGATCTGATTAATTTCAAAAAAGTAGCAAGATTCTTTCTCAGCCAGGTTTTGAACAATAATATTTAAAAGACTACTGATTGCCAGAATATGTCGGTCGGCACAATCTGTATATACAACACCCTGGTTATATCCAAATGCAAACAATCTTAACGCCGTTCTTGCCGGCTCAATAATATTTTCAGGAGCATACTGTGATGCTAATGACAGAAATACAGGAATGTCTCGTTTACCAAAACTGGCTTTCATAACTTACTCTTATTGCTTTAAAAATGTTCGCACACAGCAGAACAATCAATCTTCATTGAAGGTTGAATAATATCATAATAAAGCTCATATCTTTTGGTTTAAAATGCCTTTTTTAAATCAATTTTTTAATGCTATTCTGCGTTTCGTTAATACATAAAATGCTAAGGTTTAAACTGAGTGGTTCAATATACAAAGGGCTTTAATTCTGAGCAGACTAGGGATATTAAAGTTAGTGTCCGTATTAACTCGACAATTAAAAAATGGCTAGATCGGCAAACTGAAAAAGAAAATATCTCGATCTCAAGTTATATCTACGAGATTATTAATTTCTGCCAAAGTGAATATGACCCAGATAATATTTATGATCTGCGCGTAGAGCTGCCCCATATCCAACAAATTAAGCAATCGTTCAGCAAATACATGAACCTGTACAATGTAAAGGGCAGTTTATTTGAGGAAAGAATCTGTATCTATCTGGACCCGGAGAAAATGGCAGAGATTAAGGTGGGGTGTAGCATCTACCATCAGGAAATGAGCGAGATTATCCGGTTATTCGTGCATTTTTTCTTTATTGCAGATAATTACTTTAAAACCAATTTTGATATAGCAGATGATCTGCATGACGGTCTGGTACTGAACACTATCCGTATGCGTTATTTCATGTACGATTTGATTAGTCCTGAATTTTGTTAGTTTTTTAATTGGTAATTCCTGATTGTTTGATTAAGATATGGCTATTCGAGCGTCACGCTAGAAAACAAAAAGCTGTAAATATAGCCCGATTTACTGCCTTTCAGGAGTAACCCATGAGAAAGATAATGCTATGCGCACTTGCATGTGCCGTAAGCGTGTCTGCTATTGCTGACGTAAATACTGCAAATGACGGTAGTTCAACTGTTGAAGAAAAACACTCAGCAGAACACCTGACCATCAAAGCAGAAGTTAAACCAGATGATTTCTTTCTGCCCTTAGAGAAAAGCCGGGCAGACGTTAGCCCGAACATCAATTACGACCAGGTAAACCTTTTGAAAAAAGGCTTGTCTAAAGACGGCGTAACACTGGCAATTGGTTCACCGAATTTCCCTGCATGGTTTAATTCAAAATCATGGCAGTACCGCATGAACATCAGTACCCCGGAAAGTGAAGCAAAAGACTGTCTGTTGAAGATCGACTTTGAAGATCGCAAAAACGTGTCTCAGCTTTACACCAATACCGATCAGTGTGCTGATGTAATTGCCTACAAGCTGAAACTAGGTGGGGATGTAATCAACAACATCACCAACAACAATTCCAATGTTCGCTTGCCAATCCGTCAGGAAGTTCACTTTGCTTTCAACAAATGGCAGCAACGTGACGTAACCAATGAAGTGAATTGGGATGATCTGGCAGCTCGCATCAAAGCTGAAAATGCTGCGCGTGTACAGATTATCGGTACTACGGACCAGAAGGGTTCATACGTGTATAACCTGGAACTGGCATCTAAGCGTTCTGATACGGTTGCAACCAACCTGATCAAACGTGGTGTTGACCCGAACATCATTGAGATTAACAACCTCGGTCGTACTAACACGTACAACGAGCGTAAAGTTACGATCTCTTGGTAATCTGATTACCAACAAGAAAAGCCCTCGTTTCCGGGGGCTTTTTTTATGGAACCATTAATCTTTAAAGTGATCGTCCAGTGCTTCTATGTCGAGCTGACTAAGTGGAACAGTATCGCGTAATTGCTTCCATTCAGGGGCGGTCAATGCCATACCCTGAGCCAGTTCAATGATGCCTAACCCCGATTTTGCGTGTGCAAAACCAATAAATTGTTGTTCAGCCATTTCTAGTTCTTGTTCACTACTCATAAGCGGTCCTTTTTCTATTTTTTTAGGGATGCGCGAGGGTGTGCTCGGTCGTAGACCGAAGCCAGGTTATCAAAATCCAAATGGGTATATATCTGGGTGGTGGAAACATTAGCATGTCCAAGCATTTCCTGAACAGCTCTCAAGTCTTGGCTGTTAGATAGCATGTGCGTGGCAAAGCAATGTCGTAATAAGTGAGGATGCAAATGTTCTTCAATCCCGGCACGTTCAGCCTGGAATACAACCCGGTTACGGATTTGACGGATAGAGAGAACCCGACCGTTTTTAGAAAGAAATAGAGGACTATTCGGATTCAGAACCCCTTTAAAATCCCCATAAACTTGCAGCCAGGTCAAGATCGCATCACGCGCTTTAGTTCCCATTGGAATAATGCGGGTCTTATTCCCTTTACCGGTAACACGCACCAGTAGCCGTGAGTGGTCTACATCCTTAATGCGTAGCCCTTGCAGCTCGGAAATACGAAGTCCACTGGAATATAATAGTTCCAGAATTGCTTTATCCCGAACCCAAAGCAGCTTCTCTTTTTCATCCACCGGAGCCGGTTGGTCCATGACACGGTTCACCGTCTCAATATCAAGCATACCAGGAAGTGATCGAGGAGCGCGTTTAAGCTTAATTTCCTCCGTTGGATTATATTCAAGCAGATTATTCAGCACCGCCCACTTCATAAATTGGCGTATGGCATTAAGCTTTTTACTGAGGGTTTCATTCTTGTTTTCATACTGCTGAACACGGACACCCATGTAAGAACGCAAGTCTGATTGCTCGATATCCTGTAGATCGAGTTCATTCTCTTCGCAGTAGTCAAAAAACTCTGTTAAGGCTTGTTGATACGTCTCAATTGTCCGGGCAGACAAGCTGCGTATTTCTTGCTCATTACAGAACTTTTCAAGTAAATCCTGGATATGTGCTTGCATTATTTTCCTAGCTAACCGTTAAACAACAGGTCTTTATTTCTCAAGAGTTTAGCAAAACTACGGCGAAAAACATATTTGATTTATAACGGATAAGTCAGTTACAAAAAATGTGACCAATTTTTCGATTTATAACGGATAAAGTCGAGTAATTTGGTTGCTTTACAACATATTGATACATAAACTTTACTCAACCTTTCTTGACGAGTTGTAAACCGTCTATAGGTGATGAAGAGTAAGAATAAACAAGTTATGTATTTTTTTTAGTGAATCGGGCTGATTTATAGAATTTCACTTGTCTTTTTTCTCTTCATGCAAATTGCCCCGGACGATCAGTTAGACGTTTGGTGGTGTCTTATAAATCTTATAAAAGAGAATCGCATGAATCGACTATATAAGAGTTTTTTCAGTAAGCAGCTTGGACGCTTTGTAGTTGCGTCGGAAAATGCTCGTACTAAAACTAAATCTTCTAAAACAACCACTGCTGCTGCTGTTGTAGCTGCTATAGGAATTACATTTAGCTCAGGAGCGATAGCTGCCCTTGATAGCTATGTCATAAGCTCTGACGGCGAAGTTTCAAGTACCTCACGCCTAAATAATATTCAAAACCAGGCACACATCATTGCTGATATCCCTGTTCACATTAGTTGGAATGCCGATATCGGTATGTTCGCCAATAATGGTGATGCGACTGAAATTCTTAAACTCGAAGATGCAGCGCGTTTAGCTCAAGCAAATTTCAAGTATGCCGAATTTGAAGATGACTCTCAACGCGACTACTTCAAGCGTTATTTAACAAATATTACTGACTTCGCTAATGCTTACTATCGCAACGGCGAGGTAGTGACACAAGAAGCTATGAACCGCTATGACAATGAGTTGTACGCAATGCGTATTACTTATCCTGGTGGTATTACAGACCAGAATGGTAATGAGATTAATGGCTATGAACAGATCGCAGGAATATTCAAAGACCTGATCAATGTTATTAATGGCAATCTTCAAACACCTGATATGAGTGGATGGTCTGATGAAGAAATCGCTTCTTACACGCGCTACGTTCAAAAGCAAAATGAAATTGCAGTTGGTTTGACTGATGGAAGTTATAACACTGTACAAGGCATGAATCTGGCAACGATAGGCAATGCAAACACCAATATAGGTAATCGCAACCACGTACAAGGAAACGGCATCAGTGTTATTGGTGGTAATAACTTCGTAACCGGCTTTGGCCTATCAACAGATTCATATCTCTCTGGTAACGAACTTGATGCACAATTATCTGTTGTTGGTTATGGCAACGATTTAGAAGGGTTCGCACAAGGTTCTGTTACTGGTAATAATAACGGACTATATGAAGGCTCAGGTGCAGTTGTAGGCAATTCAAATCTTATTCAAGGTTCAGGAGGTGCAAACCTTCTAGGTGACTACAATGAAATCACTAATGGTTCAGCTATCACTATCACTGGTAACAACAACTACTCTAATGACGAGTGGAATGTTGGCTATTTTGGTGATTCTAACGGAGGTTCTGAAAACGAGAATACTGGCATCTTCGGTTCTGGTAACAATGCTTATTCTACAAGCTACAGCAATGTGATCGGTCGTTTGAACAATAGCGAATATGACTATAAAGTGACTGTCACCGGTCTGGTTAATAACTCATACTCGAACTACAACTCGTATATTGCCGGCAACTTTAACGAAGTTAATAATATTTATGGTGCAACAGTTGTTGGACGCAACAACTCTGTTCAACAAAATTACAGTGAATCATCTGATTACTGGTTTGAAGGACCTGGGTATTGGGACGGGGAATCGCCTTATAACTATTCTTATACCACCGGGGAAACAAATGTATTTGGTGGTGACAACATCATCAACTCGTCTAATACCACTGTAGTCGGCAATTACAACATGGGGCAAAATGCTAGTCCACGTTATGAAGCGATGACATTAGCATCTTTTGGTCCAGAAATTATTGATAGCGATCACGAATGGCGTTCTCAGGAGTTGATCGCTGATTATTTTGGTTGGCAAAACTCTGATAATTCTGTCGTATCCGGTAACGACAATATCTTTGGTGGAAATACCAGTATTCATGGCCTGGCTAATAAAATTTATGGTGATAGCCATAACATCACTGGTGCACAAAACATTACCTATGGTGAAAATAACAATATCCACGGTTCAGGCAACATGGTGGGTGAGGTTCGTTATGACAACGTATGGGGTGAATATTACGACTGGTCTACTGGATGGACAGAAGGTGATATTTGGACACCAGTAGATATTTCACAATCATACAATAATAATGTCGTTGGTTCTCACAATGCAGTGGTCGGGGATGATAACTCTGTTCTAGGTAATAATAACCGCTCGCAATACACTACCGACCCAGGCAAGCCTATTTCTTCTGCACCCATGCTCGCTATGGCTTCTCCGGTGGGTGAAAACATCACTGATGCCATTAGCAACGGCGCATTCGGTTATGAACAATTCAGTGAAACCACAACCGCATCTGCTGTAGTCGGTGTCGATAACATTTTCGGTGCTTATAGCAATGTGGTTGGTATCGAGAATGAATCATACGGTTGGAATAATAGCTCAGTCGGTAATCGCAACAGCTTGGCGGGTAGTTCAAACAACGTACTCGGCTCTGACAACTTTACCGGTGGTGTATATTCGGAAGAGTTTTGGGTGTATGACCAAGTCGTCCGCAGGTACATATACAGCCTGTACGGAGGTGATGGA
>ERZ1032009.289-NODE-289-length-11738-cov-6.141145_pt1 | contig 11738 bp, 13 predicted proteins | sample MGYA00516700_ERZ1032009 | MGnify/ENA primary metagenome ERZ1032009 (study PRJEB33719, sample SAMN04261292) | wastewater metagenome | biome: rural village; feature: human; material: feces | host: Homo sapiens | place: El Salvador | collected 2013-01-14 ...
ATCCCCTGCACTGGGGGGGCGACGCGGCAACGAACAACACCGGTATGATGGGTGACCTGCGTGGCGGACTGAGCCTCGGCCTGAGCGGTTTTTCGTTCTGGAGCCACGACATCGGCGGCTTCGTCACCGCCTCACCGGAGGATATCTATCGTCGCTGGTTGCCGTTCGGCTTCCTGAGCAGTCACACCCGTGCCCATGGCGCACCTCCCACGGAACCGTGGCTCATCAGCAAGAGCTTCACCGATGCGTTCCGCGACTGCGCCGAGATGAAGTACAAACTGATGCCCTACGTCTACGCTCAGGCGAAGCTCTGCACGGAGCAGGGCCTGCCGATGGTGCGTGCGATGTTTGTGGAGTTCCCTGAGGACCAGGGCGCATGGCTGTGCGAGGACCAGTATATGTACGGTTCGCAGATCCTCGTAGCGCCACTGATGGAGACCGGTACACACCGCACGGTGTACCTGCCGAAGGGTAAGTGGATCGATTACCAGACGGGGAAGGTCTACGACCAAGGCTATCAGGACATCACCGTGGGGAAGATCCCGTGCGTCATCCTCGTACGTGACGGCAGCCTCATCCCCACCGTCCCCGTGGCGCAGAGCACGTCGGAGATCCGTTGGGACAAGATGACGTGGACGCCCTACCGTGCCGCTGCCACCGAGTGCACGGGCTACGAATACAAGCCCGGCGATGCGCAGGTCAGCGTACGCAAACAATAACAACACAAATATTTATGGAAAGGAAAATCGAAGAAGGCTACATGCCCTTTAAGGGCTACAAGGTGTATTACCGGATGGTGGGCGAACGACACGAGGACAAGGCACCACTGCTGCTCATCCATGGCGGTCCGGGCAGCACGCACAACTATTTTGAGGTGCTCGACCAGTTAGCTGAGACAGGGCACCAGATCATCAGCTACGACCAGATTGGTTGTGGCAACTCCTTCGTGGAGGGGCATCCGGAGCTCTTCACACTGGAGACATGGACCGAAGAACTCGAGGCGCTGCGCGAATATCTGCACCTCGACCGCGTGAGTCTCCTCGGACAGTCGTGGGGCGGCATGCTCGTCATCAGCTACCTCATCGACCGCAAGCCACACGGCATCGTCAGCGCCATACTCTCGAGCACGCTACCCGCCAGCTGGCTATGGGCAAAGGAACAGCACCGCCTCATCCGCTACATGCCCCAGAAGGAGCAGGACGCCATTGCAAAGGCAGAGGCGACGGGCAACTTCAGCGACCCGGCATACATCGCTGCAGACAACCACCACACCCTGCTCCACGTCTGCGACCTCGACGGCGACGACCGGCCGGAGTGCGTGCGGCGGCCGAAACGCTCGGGAACGGAGAGCTATCTTGTGGCATGGGGACCGAACGAATACACGCCGCTGGGCAACCTCCGCGACTTCGACTACACCGACCGCCTGGGCGAAATCCACACCCCTACCCTTATCCTCAGCGGCACCGACGACGAGTGCACGCCCTACATCGCCAAGACGATGAACGACGGCATACCCGGCTCGCAGTGGCATCTATTCTGGCAGTGCCGCCACATGACGTTCATCGACTGCCACGACGAATACTGCGAAGTGCTCAGCCGATGGCTGAAGGAACATGAATAAAGATGAGTTATCGAATGTTAAAATTCGAATAACGCAGAAGGGCGAGCCCGTCCGCGTGAAGTACACCATTCCCATCAAGTTTGCACTGCAATAACTCTCTACCAATAAATAACTTATAGAGCCCCATTGTCCACTTTGGCAATGGGGCTCTAGTCGTAAGTTCTGCCGTTTTTATTATAAATTATCCATCTTGGATAATTGCTTAGAAGCAGAAGCCAAAGGACAGCGACTGGAACTTCGGACCGTACTTCGTGTCGAGGACGTTGCAGGGGCTATACTTGAAGTAATAGTTCAGCACGGGCGTGTTGATCTGTGCCAGCAGGTCGACGGTGACTGGCGTGGCATGCACATCCCTGAACTTGACCTTCTGCTTGGAGCCATCGGCCTGGGTGTAACGTGTCAGGGCGCTGCTCTTGATGGGAGAACGATAAACACAGCCTGATGTTTATTGTGCGGCGTACGCAGTCCACATTGCGGGCGTACGCCCTCCATGCTGCGGGCGTTCGTCGTCCGTGCTGCGGGCGTACGCCGTACAATGAACAGAACACTAAGATTCACCAGTACCGACGACCTCGACCTTCACGCATGACCAGCCTTTCAGGCCGGCGGCGCCCTTGTTGACGATGTCCTTAAGCGTTTTGGCTTTGAACATCCGATAGTTGTTGCTGATGCAGGCTTGTTGTCTAAGAAGAACATCAAGGAGCTCAAAGAAAAAGGCTACGAATACATCATCGGAGCCAGGGTGAAGAATGAGAGTCAGTTCATCAAAGATGCTATCCTCGGCTTGAAGCTCCAGAACGGGGACATCAAAGTCATTGACAAAGGCAGCGGCATACGGCTGATTGCGTCCATGAGCGACAAACGGGCCAAGAAAGACGCATACACTAGACGAAAAGGCCTTGCCAGGCTGCAGAAGCGTTATGCTACGGGAAAGCTGACGAAAGCGAACATCAACAACCGTGGTTACAACAAGTATCTGAAGATGGAAGGTAAATACAGGGTTCTATTGGGGATTTACCCCAGTTTGTAGAGTACTACTGATTGGGAAAGTTGTATTTAATACTCATTTCGCTTCAGCATTCTTTAGAAAAGGTGTATCTTTGCACCGCAGATAAGAATGATGAGACGATTGGACCATAAGCGCAGATTGGCGGCATGGATACTCCTTGGAGTGTTCGTGCCGATGCTGCTGATGGTTAGTCTGCACACCCACTCCTATGGCAGCGTGGCTGAGGAGACGTGTGCGGAGTGCCTACACCATGTTCATCATCAAGGGCATTTCTCATCCTCCGCCTCACAGATTGACCATTGCGTGCTGTGCCAGTTGGCCACGGTGTCCTTCTGTGCCGCAGCAACGCTTTCACTCTGTCTTTTCACCAGCTTATTCATCCTGCGCCGCTACGAGTGCCTTGCCGCTGTGGTAAGCATCCGTCAGCGTGTCTATGCTGGTCGTGCGCCTCCTGTTTTACTGTAGTTCCCCATTATTATTAACACACAGTAAAACAAGAAATTATCGCAATGAACAAAACCATTCTTTCGTTGCTGATGGGCATGACATGCTTGTCGGCGACGGCACAGAACGTGTCGGACTCTACCGACGTGTTCTATAAACACATGAACCTGAATGAAGTAGTGGTGACGGGCGTAACCGGTCAGACCAAGGCAAAGGAGTCGGCCATCCCTCGTGCCACGCTCTCTGCCCAGCAGTTGCAGACCACTGCTGCCACCAATCTCATCGATGCTGTGGCCCACGTGCCCGGCGTGTCACAGATCACCACGGGCGGCGGCATCTCCAAGCCCGTGATCCGTGGACTCGGCTACAACCGCATCGTCGTCGTGGATGATGGCGTACGGCAGGAAGGCCAGCAGTGGGGCGACGAGCATGGCATAGAGATCGACGAGCAGCGGGTGAGCCACGTGGAGGTCATCAAAGGTCCCGCCTCGCTGATGTATGGCTCCGATGCTCTGGCCGGCGTGCTCCTGCTGCAGTCGGACCCCACGGCACCGCTGAACACCATCCGTGGCAATGTCTCTACGGAATATCAAACGAACAATGGTCTCTTCGCTTACTCGCTGATGCTGAAGGGCAACAACCATGGCTGGCTGTGGAACGCCCGCTGGAGCCAGAAGCTGGCGCATGCCTATAAGAATAAGGAGGACGGCTACGTACCCAACTCGCAGTTTCGTGAGCGGGCACTGAGCGGAATGATTGGCCGCAACTTCCAGTGGGGGCACAGTTATCTGCATCTGAGCGCCTATCAGCTCACGCCGGGCATCGTGGAGGGTGAGCGCGACTTGGCGACGGGTGAGCTCCTGTCGCCGGTAGCTGATGTAAAAACATACGGCCACGGCATGCCCTACCAGCAGGTGCACCACTATAAGGCAACATGGGACAACAGCGTCGCTCTGGGCCAGGGCATAGTGAAAGCCTTAGTGGCTTATCAGCAAAACCAGCGGCAGGAGTTTGAGGAGGCAGAACATCCCGATGAGTATGGTCTCTATTTCAAGCTCCACACCTTATCCTATAATCTCTCTTACGCCATGCCGCTCTCCAACGAATGGAAGCTGAACATAGGCGTCGGCGGTATGTATCAGCGCAGTCTGAACAAAGGCTCGGAGTATCTCATCCCCGCATACAACCTCCTTGACGGCGGCATCTTCATTTCTGCGTCACGCTCTATGAAACGGTTCTCGTTGGAGGGCGGCGTGCGTGCGGACCATCGTCATCTGCACAGCGAACAGTTGATGGACGACGGCGAGGAGCGCTTCAGTCGCTTCAGCCGCAACTTCACCGGCGTAAGCGGTAGCCTTGGCGGTGTATGGCATGCTGCCGACAATCTCGACATGCGAATGAACCTTGCCAGCGGTTTCCGTGCACCGGGCATCAGCGAGCTTGCCAGCAATGGCGTCCATGAAGGCTCCGTGCGCTATGAGTTGGGCAACAACAGCCTCAATCCTGAGCATAGCTATCAGGCCGACTGGGGACTGAGTTATCGTGGCCGTGTCTTCGAGGCACAACTGTCGATCTTCGCCAGTCGCATCGACAACTATATCTTCGCCCGCCGCACAGAGCAGGTCATGGAGGACGGCTATCATACCTATCAGTTCACCAGCGGCGATGCCCGTCTGCTGGGTGGCGAACTCTTCGTCGACTGTCACCCTGTCCACCGCTTGCACCTCGGCACGACGTTCTCTTATGTCGATGCCCGCCAGTTGCACCAGCCGCGCGAGACGCGGTGGTTGCCGTTCACGCCCGCCACGCGCCTGACAGGCGACGTCAAGTACGAGCTCACCCACAACGGCCGCACATTCAACAATGCTTACGTCGGGCTTAACATCGAAGGTTACTTCCGGCAGAGCCACTACTACATGGCCGACGATACCGAGACTGCCACGCCTGGTTATGCTCTGTTGAACCTCAAGGCGGGAATGGATATCTGCAGCCATGGCCGTCGCCTGTGCACTCTTACGGTTGTTGCCAACAACCTGATGGACAAGGTCTACCAAAGCCATCTGAACCGACTGAAGTATACGGATGTGAACCCTGTCACCGGCCGTATGGGCGTCTACAACATGGGGCGCAACATCGTCTGCAAGGTTTCCGTGCCCATCAGCATTATGTAAGCTTTAACATTCTTTTAAATGATCGTTATGCAAGATTGACCGACTATTGACATTTAGTCGATAGAAAGTTCAAGAACATAACAAATTATTAAAAGTTTCAAGCAATGCAATTCAAAAGTGCAATTAAAACAATGATGCTGGCAGCATGCTGCCTCAGTGGTGTAATGTTCGCTTCATGCGGCGACGATGACGACGACAGTGGTCTGAAGTTCAGTGCTACAACTGTAACCGTTGCACCGGGCAAGACGCAGAAGGTTGTCGTCAAGGGTGGCACACTGCCCTACACCGCCAAGTCGGCTGACGAGAAGACAGCTACGGTAGCCGTCTCTAAGGACACGCTGATCGTTACCGGCGCGAAGGCGGGCAAGACAGCTATCACCGTCATCGACAAGAATAAGCTGTCGGGCAGCGTGGCTGTGAACGTCAGCGAAAGTTCGAAGGAGAAATAATTATCTCTGCTTCTTTTCTATCGAACAGATAGGACTACGAAAAAACCAATAGAGCTGTATCGAAGGGTTTATCCTTTGACACAGCTCTTTTGTATTTATTGTTCTATAGCCTATGGCACTATACTAACCCTTGCGTCTCTTCCAACAAAATTTTCCGACCTGTATGGATGGATTTCTCCATTTTTGCCTCAAGGCCTGCGTTAAACTAATATAAAAGCGTGTCTCGCAAACGGTTCGACATAGCATTACGAGGATGGCAGGATAAAGGCAATTAGCTAATAACCAACACCTTGTGCAACATATAACACCTTGCATATGCGGCTTTAGAAGATAGGGGGGGCAAGGGAGGGGGGGCAATTCTCGGCTGCCGTGGACAGAGAAAACGGCGATGTTGATAAAGTTGTTGGCGAAATAGCCACAATATTGGAATAATTGTGTAAATTTGCAGCATAAAGCATCAACCGATATGAGCAACGAGAAGAATTACTTCGTATCATCCACTCTGCATAAAGACGAAGACTATGTGAAGTGGTTGAAGCAAATCAAAGCGCAATACCGCAGTAGCCAGGCCAAAGCTGCTGTGCGGGTCAACGATGCCATGATTGAGTTCTACTGGAATCTCGGACATGACATTGTAGACTTGAAGGCTGAGGCCAGATGGGGAGATGGAGTAATCAAGCAGTTGAGCCTTGACATGAGGGATGAGTTCCCTGATGTGAGAGGGTTCTCGACAACCAATCTTTGGTACGTTAAGCAATGGTATTCCTTTTACAAGGGAAATTATTCAAAACTGCCACAACTTGTGGCAGAATTCATCCCGCAGGAAAAACTCCCACAAGTTGTGGGAGAATTATCCCCGCAGGAAATATTAGTAAGGAGAAGGTATGCGAATTCATTGTCGACAAATACGTGAAGGGCAAAGATTATGACATGGCCATCGAATTGCTTGAGTTAGCCATCAAGACTGGCGAATACTATGACGGTTGTCAGTGGATGCGCAAGGAAATTTTCGAGAAGCAGAAGCGGGAGGATGATGTTATTAAAACATACCGACGGCTATTTATCTCTTGCCCTGGTGACATAGACTGTTATCACGAATTGAAAAAATACAGAAAACCTCGTTAGCGATATTGTGGCAGAATTCCGAAACTTATACCGCCGCCGGCCGTCGTTTATGAGAGAACTGGATAAAATAAAAATGTATGGTTGAAAATAACAAACCACTTCAATTATTGAAGAACTATTTCGGGTATTCTTCATTTCGTCCACTGCAGGAAGAGATCATCAGCCAAGTAGTGCAGGGTGGAGACAGTCTTGTTCTCATGCCTACCGGCGGAGGCAAATCTATTTGCTTCCAGATACCGGCTTTGATGCTGGATGGAACAGCTATCGTGGTTTCTCCACTCATCTCACTGATGAAGGACCAGGTGGAAGGATTGCGAATGAACGGTATTGCGGCCGAAGCCTTGAACAGTAACAATGATGAAGCAGCCAACAGAGCCATCTATGAAAAGATGGCAACGGACCAGTTGAATTTGCTCTATGTTTCTCCCGAGCGGATGATGGCTGACATCGAATGGCTGGCACTACAGAAAGTCTCATTGATAGCTATCGATGAGGCACATTGCATTTCTCAATGGGGTCACGACTTCCGGCCAGAATATACTCAGTTAGGCTCATTGAGGGAACGTTTTAAGAATGTCCCCATCATTGCGCTCACTGCGACAGCAGACAAAATCACCAAGGCAGACATCGTGGAGCAACTGCATCTGAATAATCCGAAGATGTTCGTAGGCTCTTTCGATCGGCCGAACCTCAGCCTCAACGTCAAAGCCGGGCTCAGGAAGAGAGAAAAACTAAGAACTATCCTTGACCTCATTCGCCGCCATCAGAACGAGAGCGGTATCATCTATTGCCTTGCGAGAAAGACAACCGAGTCGCTAGCCGAAGACCTCCGCAGGGAAGGCATTGTTGCCGAAGCCTACCATGCTGGGCTGACGGCAGAGCAAAGGAATAAGGTTCAGGAGAATTTCATCAACGACCGTACACCAGTAATCTGTGCAACGATAGCCTTTGGCATGGGCATCGACAAAAGCAATGTTCGCTTCATTGTGCATTACAACCTCCCCAAAAGCATCGAGAGTTTCTATCAGGAGATAGGGCGCGCCGGCCGTGATGGTCTGCCAAGTGAGACGATCCTTTTCTACAACGTGAGCGACCTGATGACGCTTCAGCGGTTTGTGAATGAGAGCGGACAGCAAGAAATCAATCAAGAGAAGCTGGACCGCATGAAGGAATACGCCGAGGCGCAAGTATGTCGGCGACGCATTCTCCTCAACTATTTCGGTGAGCCAAGCGATAAGGACTGTGGCAACTGCGACATCTGCAATAATCCGCCGACACATTTTGATGGAACAATCATTGTGCAGAAAGCATTATCAGCCATTATACGAACCAAGGAGCAAATAGGATTTACGCTGCTTCTCGATATACTGCGAGCCTCAGCCAGTGCAGATGTTCTCAGCCATGGCTATAATAAGATCAAGACATACGGGGCTGGACGAGACATCCCTGCCTCCGACTGGCACAACTATTTCTTGCAGATGCTGCAGATGGGGTTCATCGAAATCGATTACAAAGAAGACCGACACCTGAAGGTGACAGCACTTGGCCATAAGGTACTGAAGGGAAGACAAGTTCAACTAGCTACCATATCCTACCAGGAGTTCAGGCCGACCAAACGTCACCGGAGCCAACCTGTTTTTACTGAAGAAATACCTTGGGAGGATTCCACTCTGTTTGAAGAGTTGCGAGACTTGCGGCTCAAGATTTCCAAAGAGATTCAAAAACCTGCTTATATTATCTTCTCCGACAAGACGCTCCATGAGCTTGCTGCTAAAAAGCCGACCGACCAACTCCATTTCTCACAGATATGGGGCGTAGGGCAAAGCAAGGCAGAACTTTTTGGTGAGCGGTTTATCGAGGTCATCAAACATCATGTCTCTGCCGGAGCCATTGCAACTGCAAAGGTTGATAGCATGCCCTTTGAAGAAGACAAGCCCGAAAAGGCTTATTCGGTAGAGCAGATTCGCGCACAGCATCCGCAAGCAAGACCATGGACAGAAGATGACGACGTCCTCCTTGCTCATTATTTCGACAAGGGCATGTCTGTCAGCGAGTTGGCTAAAAAGTTCGGAAGAAACGAAGGAGCCATTCGAAGTCGGTTGAAGAAGATCGGCAAACAGGTATAGGGGCCCAAATGGGCGATTCCTTAATATAAGTACGAGCAGCCGATCTATGAGTTCTTCTGGCGAAGCAACGTCAGCTTCACCCGCTATTGGAACTCTGCCTTCACCGACATGCAGATCACGGACGGCAACTACTATTACACCCTCGTCGACCGCCACTCCCTGGGCGACAACACCACCGTGAAGTCGACCAACAGCACGGCGTACGAAATCCGGCTTAGAAGCAGAAGCCAAAGGACAGCGACTGGAACTTCGGACCGTACTTCGTGTCAAGAACGTGGCAGGGGCTGTACTTGAAGTAATAGTTCAGCACAGGAGTGTTGATCTGTGCCAGCAGGTCGACGGTGACTGGCGTGGCATGCACATCCTTGAACTTGACCTTCTGCTTGGAGCCATCGGCCTGGGTGTAACGCGTCAGGGCGCTGCTCGTGCTGTTGAAGTCGACCACCGGACCAAACGAGAAGCCATAGCCATGTCCCATGTTGACGGTATAGGTGATGGGGATGGCGAGGCTGATGACCTTGATGCGAGAGAACTTCAGATGGGCGCCCTCGGGCAGCAGCTCCGCCGACAGCACACCATCTTCGGCCTTCGAGAAGAAGCGTGTGCCCTTCATGCGGTAGTTGCGCCAGTCGATGCCCAGACCGATGGTGATGCCGTCGCGGCTGCGGTGCCACGGCCGGATGTCGCACCAGAGCATATTCCACCATATCTCCCAGGAATTAAACGGGCGAAAGTCGAGCTCATCGGGGGCACCAACGGCACCGTTCCACCCGAAATAGAAATTGGCGCCAAACGTCACCTCAAAGTCCTTCTTCTGGTCCTTCGTCGAGAACTTGCCGATGTGAAGGTTGAAGTCGACAGGCGAGATATCTGTCGTTGAGACGTAGTTGCTATCCACCAGTTGCATGGTGTTCTGGTAGTGATAGGCCGAATCTTGCTTGCTCCCGATTACCTCCACGCTCTGCAAGGAGTCGGTAGTGATGATTCTCACCTTCTGGGGCTTCTCCACGATGATGGTGTCGTTCGTGTTCTCGGCCGATGCCATCATTCCGAAGCCAAGAACTAGTAATGTGATGATTGTTCTCATATTCTATACTTTTTATTATTGATTATCCAATAGTTTGCGCAGTTCGCTTAGACTTGCCACGCTGCCCTCCATATACACCATGGTGACCCCGCGCCCCGACATGCTGAGGCAGAGGAAGCGATGCCTCCGGTCTTTGGCCGGCAGGGCAATGATTGTCTTGCTTCGCTTCTTGCCATGCGTGGTGGCGTAGGTTTCGACGGCCTGCCGCTGGTCTTGGGCAAAGAGCTCCTGCACGCGCTCCAGTTCCTTGTCGTTGGCTTGGAAGCGCAGGCTATGGTAGAAGCTCAACTGGTACTTGGACAGCGACCGTCCACGGACCTGTGTCACCACCATGCGGTTGCCGGGCACCACACGACCCTGGAACACCATGTTGACTGCCAGTCCCGTCTGTGCTCCGGCCCCAATGGCAAAGAGCAACAGCAGCATGATGAAAGCGATTCGTTTGTTCATATCTTCTTTCCTTTCGTTTATTCTCATTCAAAGAGACCTTTCAGCTCTTGGTCCACCTGCGGATTGTCTGCCGTCAGAGTGCTCATGGTCTGGTGCACCTCGTGCATCACCTGCTCACGGTTGGTCACCTTCTGGCCATAGACGTAGGCGACGCAGGTGTCCTGCCGTTGCTGCCAGATCATCACGGAGACGAGCAGCCCCACGAAGACCGCTGCCGCAGCCAGCCAATGAGCCACCCGGAGCGGTCGGCGGGGAGTAGGCACCGTCGGTTGCAAGACCGGCTGGCGGTGATCGATGGCGTGCAAGTCGAGGAACATCTGCTGCAACGCCTTCTCTTCGGCATCCACCTCATGGGTGCGGAAGTAGTCGTAGAGTTGCTGCTCTTCGTCAAGCGTCGTGTCGCCATCGAAGAAGCGATCTACGAGTCGTTGTATATCTATAGGCTGTTTCATGAGCGATAGCATTTGTCATATTCCCTTCTGACTGCCTGGCGGGCCCTGCTGAGAGTCTTCCTCACGGCCACTTCCGTAGAGCCGATGAGCGTGGCGATCTCTGCCATCTGCATGCCTTCCATGTGCCGCAGCCGGAGCACGGTCTGCTGCATCGACGGCAACGTCCGCACCACCGCCATCATGCGCTCCTCGCCGTCAACGGCATCCTCGGTCACCGCCACCTGCACATGCTCAAGTGTCTCAGCAGGGTGCTGATGGTGGAGATAGTCCACCGACAGGTTGCGGATCAAGACCCATGCCAGCGGTGCCATGGGCTTGCGCAGCTCCGCCACCATGAGCCACATCTTCAGGAGCGCATCCTGAACGATGTCCTCGGCAGCGTCGTCGTCCGCCAGATAGCGGTGGGCAACGGCTAGCAGTTTCGGGCGCAGCAGTGTGGCCTCGTGTTGAAACTCCTCGGCAGTCATTTTTTCCTTTGTCTCTACTAAGAATACTCAAAGGTACGCATTTTGTGACATAGGAAAGCAAGAAAAGACACTATTTAACTTCGAAGAAATGTTGGAGGTCTCGGAGAAATAACCTACCTTTGCAAACAACAAGCATATAAACGATGAACCATGACATATCTGAATCAATTTCACAAGGAAGCCTCCGAGCGCAAGATGCGGAAAATAGAAGAATCGAAGAAATCGCCGATGAGCTCCGTAGACGCTGCCAACTACATGAAGCAGAACTTCATAAGGGCGGCAAGCATGTAAGTTCGTTTGAGGTAGAACAAAGAGAAGCAGAGGCTATGGCCAAAGG
>ERZ1032009.291-NODE-291-length-11683-cov-5.632611_pt1 | contig 11683 bp, 9 predicted proteins | sample MGYA00516700_ERZ1032009 | MGnify/ENA primary metagenome ERZ1032009 (study PRJEB33719, sample SAMN04261292) | wastewater metagenome | biome: rural village; feature: human; material: feces | host: Homo sapiens | place: El Salvador | collected 2013-01-14 ...
AAGGCTGAGGCCGAGCCGGAATCCAAGGAGACGAAGCCGGAGACCAAAAAACTGGCGGCGAAGAAATCCACTGCAAAAAAGCCTGCTGCCAAAAAGCCTGCAGCGAAGAAAACGGCCGCCAAGAAACCGGCCGCAAAAAAGACGACGAAACCCAAGAAGGAAGCATAATTGGAAAGGCGGCCTGACCGGCCGCCTTTTTCGAGGGAGGAACGCTATGACCCCAGTGACCGTGATCGGTGCGGGCCTGGCGGGATGCGAGTGCGCGTGGCAGCTTGCCGGGCGCGGCATCCCGGTGCGCCTGATCGAGATGAAACCCAAGAAAATGACCCCCGCGCACGTATCCGAAAACTTTGCCGAGCTCGTCTGCTCCAACTCCCTGCGCAGCGATGAGCTCACAAACGCCGTCGGCCTGCTCAAGGAGGAACTGCGCCGGCTCGACTCCGTCGTGCTCGCGAGCGCGGATCATAACCGCGTCGCCGCCGGCGGCGCGCTCGCCGTGGACCGCGAGGCGTTCGCGCGCGAGATCACGGAGCGCATCTGCGCGCATCCGAACATCACCGTTGAGCGCGCCGAGGCGGATGCCATCCCGGACGGGGAGGTCGTCATCGCGACCGGCCCGCTCACGAGCGACGCCATGGCCGCCGAGATCCAGCGGCTCTGCCCAGAGTTCGACCTGCATTTTTACGATGCCGTGGCCCCCATCGTCTCGCTCGAGAGCGTGGACATGGACAGCGCCTTTTTCGCCAGCCGCTACGACAAGGGCACGGCCGACTACGTCAACTGCCCCATGGATCAGGCGGAGTACACCGCCTTCGTGCAGGAGCTGCGCAATGCAAAGGAAGCGCCCATCCATGGCTTTGACGACGGCGCGGTCTTTGAGGGCTGCATGCCGGTCGAGGTCATGGCCCGCCGCGGGGAGGACACCCTGCGCTACGGCCCGCTCAAGCCGGTCGGCCTGCGCGACCCGCGCACCGGGCGGGACAACTATGCCGTCGTGCAGCTCCGGCGCGACAACGCCGAGGGCACGCTGTATAACATCGTCGGCTTCCAGACGCATCTGACGTTCGGCGAGCAAAAGCGTGTCTTTTCCATGATTCCGGCGCTGCGGAACGCGGAGTTCGTGCGCTACGGCGTCATGCACCGCAACACTTATTTAAATTCTCCGCAGCTGCTCGACCGGTATTACCGCCTCCGGCGAGCCCCGCGCATCCGCTTCGCCGGGCAGATGACCGGTGTTGAGGGCTATGTGGAGTCGTGCGCGTCCGGCGCGCTCGTCGGCATTGAGACGGCTGCGCAGCTGCTCGGCCTGGAGCCTGTCGATTTCCCGCAGGAGACGGCCATCGGCGCGCTGTCCCTGTACATTTCCGGCGGCAGCGTCGGCGATTTTCAACCCATGAACATCAATTTTGGCATCATCACACCGCTGGATCACCGTGTGCGCGGCAAGCGCAACAAGAATGCGGAGATCTCGGCGCGCAGCCTCCAGATCCTGGACGGGCTGAAACAAAAGGAGGTTTTTCATCTATGAGAATTCTTGTGGACGCAATGGGCGGTGACCTTGCCCCGGACGAGATCGTCAAGGGCGCGGTGCACGCGCAGCAGGAGCTGGGTGCGGAGATCGTGCTCGTCGGCCAGCGCGCCGCCATTGAGGCCTGCCTGCGCAACGAACAGGCCAAGCTCGAGATCATCGACGCCAGTGAGGTCATCACCATGGACGACGACCCCAGCACGGCCACCCGCCGCAAGAAGGACGCTTCCATGACGGTCGCACTCAACATGCTGCGTGACGGCAAGGGCGACGCGGTCGTCTCCGCCGGCAGCACTGGCGCACTGCTCACCGGCGCCACGCTCATCGTCAAGCGCATCCACGGCATCCGCCGCGCGGCGCTGGCCCCCGTGCTGCCAAATGGAGACGCGGGCGTCATGCTCATCGACTGCGGCGCCAACGCCGACTGCACGCCGGAGTATCTGCTGCAGTTTGCCTATATGGGCAGCTATTATGCCCGCACCATGCTCGGCATCGCTGCGCCGCGGGTCGGCCTGCTGAGCAACGGCACCGAGGATCATAAGGGCTCCGAGCTCCAGCATGAGACGTTCCCGCTGCTCAAGGCGGCGGACGCCGCCGGCCGCATCCGCTTTGTCGGCAATGTTGAGGCGTCGCAGGTGTTCAGCGGCGACGTGGACGTCGTCGTCACGGACGGCTTCACCGGCAACGTGCTGCTCAAGGGCATCGAGGGCAGCATCAAGTACATGACGCGCCAGCTCAAGGGCATTTTCATGAAAAACTTCAAGACCAAGATGGCTGCCCTTGCCATCAAGGACGAGTTCCACGCGCTCAAGGCATCGCTCGACCCGAACGAGGTCGGCGGCACGGCCATGCTCGGCATCAGCAAGCCTGTCATCAAGGCGCACGGCTCATCTGATGCGCGTGCGATCTACAATGCCATCCGTCAGGCGATCGCTTTTGTCGATTCCGGCATCATTGACGACATCACGGCCAATATTTCCTACATGCGTGTGGACAAGCACGCGGCGAAGGAGTGCGACTGATGGAGGCGCTGGAGGCCCGCCTGGGCTACACGTTCCGCGACCGGCGGCTGCTGGAGCATGCGCTCATGCACAGCTCCTATGCCAATGAGAACCGCGCGCGGGGCTATACCAGCAACGAGCGGCTCGAGTTTCTGGGCGATTCCGTGCTCGGCATGGTCACGGCGACGCGGCTCTATCAGCTCTATCCCGACATGCCGGAGGGAAAGATGAGCCGCCTGCGCGCCGAGCTCGTCTGCGAGCAGGCGCTGCACGGCGTGGCGCTTACGCTGCATCTGGGCGACTATATCCGCCTCGGCCACGGGGAGGAGCGCAGCGGCGGCAGAGAGCGGCCGTCCATCCTTGCCGACGCGGTGGAGGCGGTCATCGCCGCCATGTATCTCGACGGCGGGCTGGAGCCTGCGCAGCGCTTTATCCTCACGCACATCCTCAACGGCCTGGCCGAGGGGGAGATCCACCATGTCGAGGACTACAAGACAGAGCTGCAGGAGCGCGTGCAGCGCCGCGCCGGACAGACGCTTTCCTATACCGTCTGCGCCGAGAGCGGCCCGGACCACAACAAGACGTTCACCATGGCCGTGCTGCTCAACGGCAGCGAGATCGGCCGCGGCACCGGCCGCACGAAAAAGGAGGCGGAGCAGTCCGCCGCCCGGTGCGCGCTTGAACAGATGACGCAATAACGGCATGCAGCCGCCTGGAACCAACAGGCGGCTGCATTTTTTCACATCTGAAAAAATGCACTCCGGCCGTTGCAAAATGGCATTTTTGGCGGTATACTTTACTTTGTATTACTTTGATTTGAGATATAGCGGCGTCCCTGCACGCGCAGGCGCCGGATATGCGAGGGATTTTGTGTACTTAAAAGCATTGGAGATCCAGGGCTTCAAGTCCTTTCCGGACAAGACGCGCCTGAATTTTGACCAGGAGATCACGGCAATTGTCGGCCCGAACGGGAGCGGCAAGTCGAACATATCGGACGCCATTCTGTGGGTCATGGGCGAGCAGCGCACGAAAACGCTGCGCGGCGGCAAGATGGAGGACGTCATCTTCGGCGGCACGGAAAAGCGTAGCCCCATGGGCTTTGCGCAGGTGTCGCTCATCCTAGACAACAGCACCGGCATCTTCGACACCGAAAACACCGAGGTCATGATCACCCGCCGCTATTACCGGAGCGGCGAGAGCGAATATTATATCAACCGCGAGGCATGCCGCCTGCGCGACATCAATGAGCTGCTCATGGACACAGGCCTCGGCCGCGATGGGTACTCGATCATTGGGCAGGGCCGCATCGCCGAGATCGTCTCCGGCAAGAGCAACGAGCGCCGCGAGATCTTTGAGGAAGCGGCCGGCATCTCGCGCTACCGCTACCGCAAGGAGGAGTCAGAGCGCAAGCTCGCCCGCACGGAGGAAAACCTCCTGCGCATCAACGACAAGGTCGATGAGCTGGAGCTGCAGGTCGAGCCCCTGCGCAAGCAGGCCGAGACGGCGAAGAAGTACCTCCGCCTGCGCGACGAGCTCAAGAGCGCGGAGGTCTCCGTCTGGATGGAGACGCTCGACCGGCTGCACGCGCAGGCTGAGACCGTGAACCGCGATTATCAGACCGCGAAGGAAAACCTCGCCGGCGCACAGCGCGAGCTCGAGCAGCTCTATGCAGCGTCGGAGAACATCGCGCAGAAGATGCGCGAGAAGGATCTGGAGTCCGAGCGCACACGCGAGCAGATCTCCGAGGCTGAGAGTGCCGCGGCCGAGTGCGAGAGCGCAGCAGCCGTCGTGCGCACGAACCTGCAAAACAGCGCCGACAGCATCGCGCGCCTGCGTGTGGAGGTGTCCGAGCAGGCCGACCGTGCCAGCGCCCTGCAGGCGCAGATCGATGCGCAGCAGCGCCGTCTGCAGGAAATCGAGGCGGAAAAGGCGCAGCACGCGCAGGAGATCCGATCCGTGCTAGACGAGATCGACCGCAATGCGGCGTCCTCCGGCGAGGCCGAGCGCGCGTACACGGAGCTGCTCGCCAAAGAGAGCGCGCAGAGCAGCGCGCTGGCCGAGTGCCGCACGCGCATCACGCTCCTGGCCGATAAATCGCAGGAGCTGCTCGATCAGGAAAACGCCGTCGCCACTGCCGCCGCGGAAGCGGCCGAGCATCTGGCGGCATTGGAGGCACAGGCGCAGGAAAAGCAGACCGCGCAGCAGCAGGCCCGCACCGCGTGCGATGCCCTGCGCGCGGAACAAAGGGAGAAGGTCCAGCGTCTTTCCGCCTGTGAGCAGGCGCTCACAAAACAGCAGGAGCGGCTGTCCGGCCTGACGGTCGACCTGCGCAGCACCGAGTCGCGCATCCATATGCTCACCGAGATGGAAAAAGACTTCGAGGGCTACAACCGCGCGGTCAAGGCCGTCATGCATGCGGCCGAAAAGGGGACGCTGCGCGGCGTGCGCGGCCCGGTCGCAAACCTGATCAAGACCGGCGACCGCTACGCCCTCGCCATCGAGACGGCGCTCGGCGCCGCGGCGCAGAACATCGTCGTCGATACGCAGAGCTGCGGCGCGCAGGCCATTGAGCTCCTGCGCCGGCGCGAGACCGGCCGCGCGACGTTCCTGCCGCTCGACACCATCCGCCCCATGCACTTAAACAGCGTGCCGGATCAGGAGCCGGGCTATGTCGGTGTGGCCGATGCGCTCGTCACCTGCGCCGCCGCTTACCGCAATATTGTCAGCAATCTTCTGGGCCGCACCGTCGTGGCCGAGACGATGAAAGACGCCATCGCCATCTCCAGGCGTTATGACCACCGCTACCGCATCGTCACGCTTGACGGGCAGCTCGTCAATGCCGGCGGCTCGCTCACCGGCGGCAGCGCCGCCAAGGGCAGCGGCATCCTCTCGCGCGCAAATGAGCTCAAGCGCCTGCGCGCAGCGCTGGATACGCTCACGCTGGAGAAAAAACAGCGCGAGGCCGAGCTTGAGGACGCGCAGACGGCACGCGACACCGCACACGCGCAGCTCGACACTGCGCAGGCGCAGCTGGAGCAGGCGGTCGAGACGCTGCACAAGGCGGAGTCCGAGGCGGCGCAGGTCGCGCTGCTGAAAAACGCCGCGCAGGAGACCATCGCGGGGCAGAATGCGTCCATCGACGCCTGCCGCGCGCAGCAGAAGGCAAATCAGGACCGCATCACGGCCGCCCGTGCCGACGCGCTTTCGGCGGAGCAGGCGCTCGCCCGGCTTCGTGCCGAGCGCGATCAGAGTGAGCTCGGCCGTGGCGCGTTTGACCGCCGTCGTCAGGAACTGGCCGACCGGCTGGCCGGCCTGCGGGCGGAGTCGGCGTCTCTGGATGCCGAGCGCGAGACCATCACGCGCACGACACAGCAGATCCACGACCTCTTTGAGGAAATGACCGGCGACCGCACGGCCCGCCTCGCCCAGATCGAGCAGGCAGAAGCCGGCACGCAGCAGCTGCAGCAGACCCTGCAGATGCACGAGCGCCGCCTGGCCGAGCTGCGCCAGCGCGCCGAGACACAGCGCGGCGAGCTCGCCGCATGCAGCAGCCGCAAGCTGGAGCTGGAGGGTCAGCGCACCCGCACCGACCGCGATGCGCAGGCGCGCAACCGCGACCTGCTGGATATGCAGGGGCTCGTGTCACGCTTCGAGCAGAAAAAGCTCTCGGCGGACATGGAGGAAAAGCAGATCCTCGACAAGCTCTGGGACAATTATGAGCTCAGCCGCACGGCGGCCGAGGCGCTGCGCCAGCCGATCGAGAACATGACGAAGGCCAACCGGCAGATCGCCGAACTGCGGCGCAATATCGGCGCGCTGGGCACGCCGAACCTCGGCGCGATCGACGAATTCACGCGCGTGAACACGCGCTATACCTTCCTCACCGGCCAGCGGGACGACATTCTCAAGGCCAAGCGCGAGCTGACCGGCATCATCGCCGACGTGACGGGGGAGATGGAGGGCATCTTCACCACGCAGTTTCAGGCGATCGATCAGGCGTTCCGCCAGACGTTTCTGGAGCTGTTCGGCGGCGGCAAGGCCGCGCTCGTGCTCGAGGATCCGGAGCATGTGCTCGACAGCGGCATCGAGATCAAGGTGCAGCCGCCCGGTAAGGCGCTCTCAACGTTGAGCCTGATGTCCGGCGGCGAGATGGCGTTCGTGGCCATCGCGCTCTACTTTGCGATTTTGAAGGTGCGGCCGACGCCGTTTTGCGTCATGGACGAGATCGAGGCTGCACTCGACGAGGCGAACGTTACGCGCTACGTGCAGTACATGCGCCGCCTCGCCAAGAACACGCAGTTTCTCGTCATCACGCACCGCCGCGGTACCATGGAGGAGGCCGACCATCTGTTCGGCGTGACCATGCAGGAAAAAGGCGTATCCCGCGTCATCGAGCTTTCACTGGATGAAGCGGCTAAAACCATATCGTAACGGAGAAGATAGTTCTATGGGATTTTTTGATAAGATCAAACAGGGCCTGACCAAGACCAAGACGAAGATGGACGCCCAGCTGACCGGCATTTTTGCCGCCTATGAGCCGGGCGACGAGGAATTTTTCGAAGACCTCGAGGAAACGCTCATCCTCGCCGACACCGGCGTGGAGACGACGACCAAGGCCATCGCGCAGCTGCGCAAAGCCATCGAGCTTAAGAAGCTGCGCACCGGCGCCGAGGTGAAAAAAGAGTTCGTGCAGATCCTCACGCGCATCCTCAAGGTGCAGGACACCATGCTCCTGCTTACGACGCAGCCGTCGGTCGTGCTCGTCGTCGGCGTCAACGGCGTCGGCAAGACGACGACGATCGGCAAGCTCGCCGCCCAGCTCAAGAAAGAGGGCAACCGTGTGCTCCTCTCGGCGGCGGATACGTTCCGCGCCGCCGCAGCCGACCAGCTCACCGTCTGGGCGCAGCGTGCGGGTGTGGACATCGTCAAGCATGAAGAGGGCTCCGACCCCGCCGCCGTGGTGTTTGACTCCATTCAGGCGGCGAAGGCCCGCGGCACGGACGTCGTCATCATCGATACCGCCGGCCGCCTGCACAACAAGACAAACCTCATGAACGAGCTCAATAAGATCACTCGCGTCATCCGCCGCGAGCTGCCGGAGGCCGATATTGAAACGCTCATGGTGCTCGATGCCACGACCGGCCAGAACGGGCTCATCCAGGCTAAGCAGTTTCTCGACACGGCCGACCTCACCGGCATCGTGCTCACGAAGCTCGACGGCACGGCCAAGGGCGGCATCGTCTTTGCCATCGCAAACGACCTGCAGCTGCCGGTGAAATACGTTGGCGTCGGCGAGCAGATCGACGACCTGCTGGAGTTCAAGCCCGCGGAATTTGTGGAGGCGCTGCTGTCATGATCCTTGCAAGCAACAACGCACATAAGCTTGAGGAGTTTCGCGCCATCTTTGCGGACATGGGCATTGAGATCATCCCGCAGAGCGCGGCTGGCTGCCACTTCGAGGTGGACGAGACGGGGGAGACCTTCGAGGAAAACGCCTATCTGAAGGCCATCGCCGTGACTCGCGCGACGGGGCAGCCCGCCGTCGCGGACGATTCCGGCCTCATGGTCGATGCGCTCGGCGGCGCGCCCGGCGTGCACTCGGCGCGTTATACCGGCCGGCATGAGGACTCGGACGCTGCGCGCTATACGCTCCTGCTCCATAACCTCGGCGACCGCACCGACCGCACGGCCCGGTTCGTGTCGTGCATCTGCTGCACGTTCCCGAACGGGGATGTCCTGCGCGCACGCGGCACATGTGAGGGCAGCATCCTGTTCGCCCCGCGCGGGGAAAACGGCTTCGGCTACGACCCCGTGTTCCAGCCGGACGGCTATGCCTGTTCTATGGCGGAACTGCGCCCGGAAGAGAAAAACGCCATTTCCCACCGCGGGAATGCGCTCAAAATCCTGAAAGAAGAATTGAGGAACTACTATGCTGACAAGTAAACAGCGCGCCCAGCTGCGCGGTCTCGCCGCGACGGAGGACACCATTGTCCACATCGGCAAGGGCGGCATCACGGAAAACATCATCACCCAGATGAGCGACGCGCTCAAGGCGCGTGAGCTCGTCAAGGGCCGCGTGCTCGAAAACTCGCTCCTGACCGCGCGCGAGGCGTGCGACCAGCTCGCCGAGGTCTGCCGCGCCGAACCCGTGCAGGTCATCGGCTCGAAGTTCGTGCTCTATAAGCGCAATGAGCAGAAGCCGAAGATTGAGCTCGTGAAAAAGGCGAAAAAATGAAGATCTGCATCTATGGCGGCAGCTTCAACCCGCCACATCTGGGACATACGGCCGCGCTGCGCGCGGTGCGCGCGGCGATCCGGCCGGAACTGACGCTCGTCATCCCGGACCGTATCCCGCCGCACAAGGAGCTCACGGCGGGCAGCCCGGAGCCGGCGGAGCGCCTGCTCATGACGATGCTGGCCTTCTCCGGCGAGCCGGGCGTGGAGGTCTCCGACATGGAGCTGCACCGCTCCGGCAAGAGCTACACGGCCGACACCGTGCGTGAGCTGTGTGCGTGCAATCCGGATGCGGAGCTGTATCTCGTCGTCGGCACGGATATGCTCACGACGTTCGAGGAGTGGCATGATTTTCGGTATCTGCTCGGGCAGGTGACGCTTGTCGCGCTCGCCCGCACGGGCGATGAGCACGCGGAAGTGGAGCGCTTCAGCGCCTACCTGCGCGAGACGTATGGCGCCCGCGTTATCGCCCTGCCGGCCGAGCCGATCCCGGTCACGAGCACGACCGTGCGTGCGCTGCTGCCGCAGCGGCGGGGCAGCGAGTACCTTGCACCCAATGTGTATGCACACATCATCCAGCAGCGGCTCTATGGCGCAAAGCCCGATCTCAACTGGCTGCGCGAGCAGGCTTACCCCATGCTCAAGCCGCGTCGCATCTCCCACGTCTGGGGCTGCGAGCACGAGGCGCGCCGGCTCGCCGAGCGCTGGGGCTGCGACCCGGATGCTGCTGCAGAAGCCGGAATTCTGCACGATTGCACGAAAAAATTAGAGCTATCTGACCAATTGCTATTGTCTGAAAAATATGGTATCATAAACGACACGGTCGAAACGGCCAACACCAAGCTCCTGCACGCCAAAACCGGCGCTGCCGTGGCCAAGAACCGTTTCGGTGTACCGCTTGAGATAGAAAACGCCATCCGCTGGCACACGACCGGAAAACCCGATATGACCACGCTCGAAAAGGTCCTGTATATGGCCGACTACATTGAGCCGTCGCGGGATTTTGACGGCGTGGACGAGCTGCGGCGGCTCGCTTACACCGATCTTGATGCGGCCATGGTGCTCGGGCTGAAGATGAGCCTTGAGGATCTGGAGGCCGGCGGCATCACACCGCACGAGAACACGGTGCAGGCATTAAACTGGTATCAGGGCAGGGAAAAAGAATATGAAAAGACGACAGAGTGACGATCGCTATCCGGGCGATTACGGCGGATATGACGATCAGGGTTACGACCGTTACGACGGCGGCTATGACGATGGATACGACGACGGCAGCGGCTTTCAGGACGACCCGTTTTCCGAGGCGTCGGCGGCGGTGAATCACCGCGTGCAGGCGCAGCAGTCGCAGGCCAGGCGCCAGAAAAAGAAAAAAGTGCGCATCACGGTCATTGTGGTCGTGGTGCTGGCGCTGCTGATCGGCGAGTTTGCGATCCTGATGAACCACTGGGTCAGCCCGCCGAGTCTGACCGGCGGCCTGAGCGACGGCAATCCGGACGACGGTGTGGATGTCAGCACCGACGGCCGCAAGAAGGGGTGCTACACGTTCCTTATCGCCGGCAAGGACCGCGCGGCCGGCCTGACGGACACTGTGCTCGTTGGTATGCTCGACACGGAGAACAAGTCTCTGAAATTTGTCAGCATCCCGCGTGACACAGCTGTGAATGTGGCCTACCGGCCCAAAAAGATGAACCAGTATTACGCCGCGGCCGAGAACAACGGCAAGGACGGCGTGGAGGCGCTCATCGGCGGCGCGGAGCAGATTCTCGGCTACCGGGTCGACAGTTATGCGCTCTTTGACGTGGAGGTGTTCGTCGAACTCATTGACGCCATGGGCGGTATCGACTTCGACGTCCCAGTTGATATGGACTATGACGATCCCAGTCAGAACCTGAGCATCCACGTGCAGAAGGGCTATCAGCACCTCAATGGCTATCAGACCATGGGCGTGTTCCGCTTCCGCAACACGTATGCCAACGGCGACATCGGCCGCATCGACGTGCAGCATCAGATGCTCAAGGCCATGATGAGCCAGTTTTTGAAGCTGCACAACATCCCCAACCTCAACAAACTCATTGACATCTATGAGAAGGAAGTCACCACGAACCTGTCGGCAGGCAACGTGATGTTCTACGTCAAGGAGTTTTTGAAGCTCGATGAAAGCGCCATCTCGTTTGAGACGATTCCGGCCAACTACAACGGCGTGAAAAATGGCATGTCCTACGTGTTCATCCACGTGGACGAGTGGCTGGAGTATCTCAACACCTGGCTCAACCCGTATACAACGGAGATCACGTCCGCGAATGTGGACATTCTCTATGAATCCAATGGGCAGGTCGTGGCCACTTCCGGCACCGTCCAGGGCCCAAACAAATGGTAACGAAAAGGAAGGATGTAGCATTATGATGCCTGCTAACGAGCTCGCTGCGGTCATCGTCAAGGCGCTGGACGCAAAAAAGGGCGAGAACATTCAGCTGCTCAAGACCCGGGAACTGACGACGCTGGCGGACTATTTTGTCATCTGCACGGCCAGCTCCTCGACGCACGTCAAGACGCTGACCGACGCTGTGGAAGCGGCGGCGGACGACGTGGGCGAACCGGTCCTGCGCCGCGAGGGGCACCGCAGCGGCAGCTGGGTCCTGCTCGACTACGGCTGCGTGATCGTGCATGTGTTCCAGGACGAGGCACGCAAGTTTTATGATCTGGAGCGTCTCTGGAGTGACGCGGAGGTCGTGGACATCTCCGACATGCGCGCCTGAGCACCAAAAGAAAACCAACCGGGGCGACGATCGTGCCGCCCCGTCTGCTCCTGCTGGACGAACATACCGCCGCTCTGGATCCCAAGGCAGCCGAAAAGATCCTCGCCCTGACAAAGGAGATCGTCGCCCGGAACCCTATTTTCTATCTTCCGTGTTCCAGATAC
>ERZ1032009.293-NODE-293-length-11640-cov-6.105654_pt1 | contig 11640 bp, 11 predicted proteins | sample MGYA00516700_ERZ1032009 | MGnify/ENA primary metagenome ERZ1032009 (study PRJEB33719, sample SAMN04261292) | wastewater metagenome | biome: rural village; feature: human; material: feces | host: Homo sapiens | place: El Salvador | collected 2013-01-14 ...
ATGGGTGGTGCAACTGGCAATGCCTCTCGTTGTAAGCTTTGCTTGTGTAGGAGTTTATTGGTGCATGAAGAAGATCCTTCCAAGGTTTACGGCCGTGGTGACGGGTGGAAGATAATTATATTGTTATGTCGAATCAGTTTGAATATAGTGTAGCCATCCGCACTGTCGGCAAGGCGGGCGATAAGTTCGTCCGTGAGCTCGAGTCGCTCTTTGCACAGACGGTGAAGCCTAAACATGTGTATGTGCATCTGGCACATGGCTTTGAGCGGCCTGAGGTGCAGGTAGGGTACGAGGAGTATGTTGATACCCCAAAGGGGTTGGTGCACCAGCGGGCAGCAGCGAACCAAGTGGAAGAAGAGTATGTGCTCATCATCGATGACGACGTATACTTTCCGCCGACTGCTGTAGAGACGATGTATCAGGCGCTGCAAGAGCATCATGCTGACGGCATCATACCCGACACGTTCCCCACGCAGAACATGTCCGCGGCGGGAAAGATTGGCAACTATCTGACCAATACGGTGCATGGACGCAGAGATGACGGCTTCGCCATCAAGATCGGGAGAGCAGGAGCGTTCAGTTATAACAGTCACCCAGCGCAGGGCGCCATTCTGCCTACGGAGAGCGGAGCTGGTACGGCTGTTTTTATCAAGACAGAGGCGTGGTGCAGCATCCGCTATCAGGATGAGACGTGGATTGATGAAAAGTTCCCACCAGGAACTTTCGCTGAGGACCAGCTGATGTACCAGAAACTGACGGCGAATGGCTTCAAATTATTGATGTGGTACGATAGTGGGGTGCTCCACCTTGATGCAAACACGAACAAGGCGAGCCAGAAGACGTGGGATAAGATCTACTACCGCGCTATGTCACAATACCTGACCTGGTACCGGTGCGTATACTCCCTGCCACGCAACACAGCGGGTGACCGGGTGAAGGATAGTCTTGCTTATGGGTGGCGGTTGCTGCTGAGTTGCCTCACTCGAGTAGCGTTCTCGGTAGTGCGGCTTTCGGCTCGGTTCCTCACGGCACATATCAAGGGTAACATCGATGCAAGGAGGTTCGCACACTCGGAGGAATATCGTTCTCTGCCTCCGTTTGTGTTAGTGGAACGCTAATAACGAAAATTAGGACATTACTCTTTAACGTATTTGCGTCCATAAGTAAAAATCCTTTAGAGGAATCAATGATGTCTGAGAATAGGATAAAGTATAGTATCGTTGTGCCAGTGTATAACGCGGAGAAGTACCTTGATCGCTGCGTAGAATCGTTGCTACGTCAAGGGCTGACGGACTATGAGATCATTCTTGTGAACGACGGCTCGACCGACGGCTCTCACGCGCTCTGCCATGCACTGGCTGACAAGCACCCCGAGGTACAGGTCATCGATCAACAAAATGCTGGCGTGTGTGCAGCACGCAACCATGGCATTGATCATGCACGGGGCGAATGGATTATCCTCGCTGATGCCGATGACTATATGTTGGATGGCGGCTTGGGGAAGGTGTTCTCACAAGAAACCGACAATATCGATGTGGTGCAGTATGCCAGCAGCTATGACTACTGGCCGAAGCCGGAGCTGACCAATAACATCGCTTTCCGCGGGACAGGACAGGAGTATATCGCACGGCATGGCTTCGTGTCGTTTTGCTGGCTGTTAGCCTATCGGAAGTCTTTTCTCGAGGAGCATCATCTCCGATTCGATGACCGGTATATCGTTGGGGAGGACCAGCTGTTCGTAGCTAACGTGCTCTTTCACAATCCCCGGATGCTTGCCGTGGACACTAACCTCTACCGCTATGTTATCAATGAAGGCAGTGCTACCACCAAGCGCGACGTGCAGCATACGCGTCGTTGTGTAGATGACTATCTGCACTCCTTTCATGACATCATGAGCCTGGCAGAGGAATATGGCGGCGAGCAAGTGGTGCATGCAGTGGCGGTGGCGCTGAACCAGAAGAAGATGTTTGGCTTCAGTCGGATCCTCTCGTCACAGTATTCATGGGCAGCGTTCCGACGGGTTACCCGTTACGCCAAAGAGATCAACTTCCGACCAGTACAGCCAGTGGGCAGTGGTGCCAAGGCGAAGGTTATGGCTGCGGCCATGAATATGGTGCTCTCCAGCTTCCTCTGCTATAAACCAGCGTCGTGGCTCTTCACGGGTGTTATCACACCCTATGTTCTCCCACGACTGCGGATGAACGCAAAGCAATAGAATATGGTGTTGTCTGTTATCATTCCTGTATATAACGCAGGTTGCTTCATACCTAACCTGGTCGCATCATTATCTGATCAAGGCCTTGGTGATACGGAATATGAAGTGCTGTTGGTGAAGGTTTCGTGCTGGTTTTAATGGAAGCCATGTCGGCTGGGTTGCCTTGTATTTCTTACAGTTGCCCTTGCAGCCCTAAGGACATTATTTCAGAAGGAATAGATGGGTTCTTAGTTCCTGTTGGGGATGAGCATTTGCTTGCGCAGAGAATCTGTACTTTGATAGAAGATGAGGGATTAAGACGCAGGATGTCAGCTAACGCGTTGATAAAGGCAAAAAAATACGATATTGGTAATATTATTCCCCTTTGGATGGATTTATTTCACGAACTTTTAAGCAAAAAGAGGCAACATAAATAATGAAGACGACGATACCTTTTATCACAATCGTCACCCCTGTATATAATCGGGAGAAGGAACTGCAGCGATTGTATGAAAGTCTCTGCCAGCAGACGTGCAAGGAGTTTGTGTGGCTGGTGGCGGATGACGGGTCAGCAGCCTCTCCCGTCCCCTCCGGTGGGAGGGGTGCCCAATGCCCTATCCGTGTAGAAGAGTGGAGCCAGAATGGCTTTGAGACACTATATTTGTGGAAGCCAAACGGAGGAAAGCACACCGCACTGAATATCGCTTTCGGACTGGTAGAAACGGAATTGCTGTTTATTGTCGACAGCGACGATGTGCTCACGCCCGATGCTGTGGCGACGATCAAGACTGACTGGAACTCATTGCGGAACGCGGAATGCGGAACGATAAATGCGGAAGTTGGAAGACGGGAAGGAACATCGCGGAAGCTTTGTGGGTTGGGCTATCTGCGCGGCTACTCGGCAACTGAGCGGATTGGAGACGCCTATACGCAGGATCGATTTGTCTCAGACTTCATCACGGAGCGGTATAACCGCGGGGTGAATGGCGACAAGGCAGAGGTGTGGGTGACGGAGTGTCTGCGAGACTTCCGTTATCCGGAATACCCTGGCGAGCGGTTCATCTCTGAGTCGGTAGCTTGGATCTGGCTGGCCGAGCGCTACGACATGGCGTTCATCAACAAGATCATCTATATCACGGAATATCTTGAGGGAGGACTGTCTGATGCCGGTCGTGCGCTGCGCTTCCGTAGTCCGAAGAACATGGAGTACGGCTCACTCATCACAATGTCCTGTCGCTTCTCGTGGAAGATACGCATCAAGGAAACCTTATTATATATAGTCTATCGTTGCTTCGACACTCACCCCGATGAAGATGACGAGCGATTACGAAGCCTACAACGGCAATATCGTTGGCTCACCGTTCCCCTTTGGCCAGCTGGTTGGTTGCTGTATAGATACTGGAAGAAGAAATACAAACTATCATGAAAATCAATGGGGAGGAGACGTCACTGATGGCACTTCCGGCTGTGCAAGCCCCGCGGTTGCACAGAGTATCCACGGCTGAGAGAGGGGCATACAACCTGCTGATGCCGCTTGGCTGGCTGATGCACCGAAGAGATGTGAAATTGACTCAAAGATAGCGTAGGCAAGGAAGTGGATATTTTGATCAATCAGTAAAATATCAATAACGATTGAGTCAACTTTGGTTGATATTTTGTAACTTTGCATTGTGAATGTAAAGAAACAGAAGATGGAACGCCCATTTGTATACGGCTATTTGGCTGAGAAGGAAAATAGCTAAGAACAAGCGCATGCTTGTAGAGAAGGATTTTGTGGAGAAGCAGGGCAATGCCTTCCGCTTTGTAGACCCACTATTCGCCATCTGGTTCAAACGGCGATACAACATCAAATAATTGTTTGGAGATGAAAGTATTACAGGTTATCACCTCGCTGCTCAACGGCGGGGCAGAGACCATTGTGGTGAACCTCACGACACAGCTCAGGAGGATGGGGCATGTCGTGGATGTGTGCGTCTTCAACGGGGAGGAGACGCCGTTGATGGAACGGCTCAGGCGGGAGAGCCCCGGGGTGAAGGTATATAAGCTCGGGAGGGGATACTATGACCTGAGATATGTGCCTCGGCTGGCAAAGATCATGAGGGGGTATGACGTAGTGCACGCGCATAATTCTTCACCACAGTTGTTCGTGGCGTTGGCATCCCTGCGTTGCCCGAAGGTGCGGCTGGTGACGACAGAACATAACACCACCAACCGGAAACGGCAGATGGCTTGGATGAAGCCCGTCGAGCGGTGGATGTACCGGCGGTATGACCACACGGTGTGCATCAGTGACATTGCCGAGAAGTTGCTGAGAGAGTATCTCGGTGGAGCATGGATGGATTCCAAGAGTGCTATATATAATAAGGTATCGACGATTGCCAATGGCGTGGACGTCAATGCTATTCATGAAGCGGAGGCAGATGGTGAACTGCTCAAACAGAAAGGTGGGCGGTGTGCCATCGTCATGGTGGCCCGCTTCCGTGCACAAAAGGACCAAGATACGCTGATGCGAGCATTGGCACGACTGAACAAGGATGCTTTTGAGGTGTGGTTTGCCGGCGAAGGTGAACGGCTCGAGGAAGTGCAGCAACTGGCAAAGGGGATGAGTGTTGCGGATAACGTCCAGTTTCTCGGTTTGCGCACGGATGTACCGCAGGTGCTGCATGCGGCAGACATAGTCGTAATGTCCAGTCATTGGGAAGGACTGTCACTGAGCAATATCGAAGGGATGTCGGCAGGCAAGCCGTTCATCGCCTCTGATGTCAATGGCCTGCGGGAGGTGACCAAGGGCTATGGCGAGCTCTTCCCTGAAGGTGACGACAAGACGCTGGCAGAGATCATCCAGCGGCTGCACGATGATACGGACTATTATCAACAGGTGGCCGGCCGTTGCTGGCAGCGAGCTCAGGAGTTTGACATCACGAAGATGGTGGCGGCATACAACAAGGTGTACCAGAGCCTGTAAGTTTTTTGGAACGCAAATTACGCTAATAAGAACATAAATATAATGGAGATTATTGGCCGATGAATGGAGATGCCCAACCATGTTGGGCCGTTGAAACAAAAAAGAGCCTTGACTTGTTCTTTTTTAACGGGCATCGCCGATGCCATCAACAAAAATCTGCCAAGAATCTTCAAAAATATTAATGTTCAGATTAATGGCCATTTTGCGTTCAAAGAATAGGAGTTGACGTGGAGAGACAGGGAGTGCTGGTGATTTCGCTGGATCTGGAGATGCTGTGGGGCGACGCGCGGTGGCAGCGGAACGGGTACGGCGAAACGCATGTGTCGCATGTGCGGGAGGTCGTCAGGCGGCTGCAAGAGACGTTCCATGAATACCAGGTGAAGGCGACGGTGGTCGTGGTGGGAGAGCTGATGTTGCCCGCGACGGGCGACAACGACTCTGAGCATGCCCTGGATATCATCGAGCAGCTGAAAACGGACCCGAACATAGAGATTGGCACACATACCTTCAGCCACTATTGCCTGTTGGAGGATGAGCATGGAGAGCAAGGCTTCGAAGCGGACCTTCAGAAGGCGATCGACGTGGCGAAGGCTAACGGCATCACCGTGCGAAGCATCGCCTTTCCGCGAAATGAGATTAGCGAAGAGGCATTGAAGGCTTGCCATAGGATGGGCATCACGGCGTATCGGGGCAATGCCGTGAAGTATTTCGATGAACCGCGGTCAAAGTGGCAGGAAATAAAGCAGCGGGCGTGCCGGTTGCTCGATGCATACTTGAATATTGGGGGATATACCAGTTGTCCGTGGCCAACACCTGCTACAGTAGTGCCTCTGAATGTCCGCGCCAGCCGGTTCCTGCGGCCATATAACAAACACTTGGCATGGCTGGATGCCCTGCGTCTGCGCCGCATCCGGAAGGAGATGGAGCATGCCGCACAGACGGGAGGGATGTATCACCTCTGGTGGCACCCGCACAACATGGGGGCGAATGCTGATGAGAGCTTTGCCTTCCTAAGAAAGGTGCTCGATGTCTACAAGGACTGCCACGAGCGCTACGGCATGCAGTCGATGACCATGGGAGAGGTGGAACGAAAACTGACCGAAAGGAGAGAGTGAACGCAAATTGCCATTAATCGGAACATTAAAATATCCTGTTTAGGATTATCCTGTTTAGGATAAAACGCAAACTTAATCATGAATCATAATCCCAAGAACATCCTGCATGTGGTGAATATCTACTTTGTCATACCTTATTTTATAGGTGGACAATTCAGATGGTTCGCACGGAAGGGATACCGGATGCACGTGGTATGCTCAGCATCGGAGTACCTCGACGAATATGCACGGGAGCAGGGCTTCGACTACCGTGTGCTGCCTGTGCTCAGGTCGGTGAACCCTGTGCAGGACATCAAGACCATCATCGGCATCTGCCGGTACATCCGTGAGAAGCAGATCGGCATCGTCGTGGGTCATACGCCAAAGGGCGGTCTGCTGTCGATGATCGCCGCGTGGCTGATGCGCGTGCCGAAGCGGATATACTTCCGGCACGGACTGGTCTACCAGACCTCCCACGGATTGAAGCGGTTCATCCTGATGACGGTCGACCGTGTGGCCTCGTTCTGCGCCACGAAGATCGTCTGCGTGTCGCCGTCGGTGCTCGAGCACTCCATCAAAGACCACCTGGCATCTGCCAGCAAGCAGCTCATCCTGCACAAGGGCACCTGTTGCGGCATCGACACGGAAGGAAAGTTCAACCCTGCAAATATCGATGCAGAGAAGCTCGCCGCGATGAAGCGGAAATGGGGCATCAATGACGGCGACTGGGTGGTGGGCTACTCCGGCCGGCTGGTCCGCGACAAGGGAATCATTGAACTGGTAAGGGCCTTTCGGCAGTTGAAAGTTGCAAGTTGCAAGTTGCAAGAAGAAGATTCTAAGTCTAAAGCTCAAAGTATCAAGCTCCTCCTCGTCGGCATGTTCGAGGTCCGTGATGCGCTTCCCGAAGACGTGCAGCAGGACATCCGCCATGACAAGAACATCATCTGGACGGACTTCCAGAACTCCGACATGGAGTACTTCTACGCAATGATGAACGTCTATGTCCTCGCCTCCTACCGTGAGGGCTTCCCCACGGGCGTGCTCGAGGCGCAGTCGATGGGCGTACCCGTCATCACCACGCGCGCCACAGGGTGCTGCGACTCCATCCTCGAGGGCAAGACCGGTCTCTTCGTCGGCCACGATGCTACAGAGATTGCCCAAGCCATCCGCAGCATCCACGACGGCACCGCGGGCTTGAGCGGCAGCGAGTCACGGCAATGGGTGCGCGAGAACTTCGAGAACCATATTGTGTGGAGAGAAATAGAAAAATTGTATTGAAGCCCCACCCCTAACCCCTCCCACAAGGGGAAGTGAAGAACATTTGTCTTGTGGATTTCAAGACAAGAATATAAAAATATCCAGAAATATTTGGAAGATAATAAGAAATAGCGTATATTTGCCATCGATATGATGTAAAACTATGGCATGATGCCATCAAAAAGATTACGATTATGGCACAATCAGCAATGACAGTAAGAGTAGACTCACAGGCAAAGTTGCAGTTTGACCAGCTCTGTCAGGAGTTCGGTATGAGTTCTAATACCGCCATCAATATCTTCATCCATCAGGTGATTCGTAAAGGTGCTATTCCATTTACTATTTCTGTAAGTGATGAGGATAAGAAGGAAGCTGCACGTAAACGAGTGCTTGCAGCATTTAATAAGCAACGAGAGAAAGTGATGAGGAGCACTGAGCCAGAAATATCATTGGAAGAAATCAATCATGAAATTGACTTGGTGAGACAGGAAAATAAAAGTAATGTATGATTTACGCTGTAATAGATACCAATGTCATCGTTTCTGCATTGATTACAAAGAATCCAGAGAGTCCCACTATGCAAATCGTTAAAGCTCTTTGGCAGGGCTTGATAACGCCACTCTACAATGAAGCTATCCTTACAGAGTATAATAAAGTATTAAGAAGGAAGAAGTTTCATCTTGATGAGGAGATGATAGAATCAGTGGTATACTATATTGAAACGAATGGCAAGCAAATAGATTCTGAGCATTTTGAAGGCATGATGCCTGATGAGAAGGATCGCCCGTTCTATGAAGTATCACTCTCGGATGAGCGTAGTTTCTTAGTGACTGGCAATCTCAAGCATTTCCCACAGACACCTAAAGTCGTGTCACCACGAGTATTTCTTGAACTCACGGGATTGTTGTAAAAGTTATAGTTATGAAGATACTAATTACTGGATACCACGGATTTGTGGCCCAGAACTTGATTCCCTATCTAAAAGGGCAGGGGCATGAGCTTTATGGCCTGGGCCGCAACGGCACTATGGTCGACGAACTGACCCAGACGTTCACCTGGGATGAGCTCAATGTCATCAACGATCAACCATCAACCATCAACTTCGATGCCATCATCCACCTCGCTGGCAAGGCACACGACACGAAAAACCAGACCGAGGCTGACGTCTACTTCAAGGTGAACCGTGACCTGACGGTGAAGGCATACAACTTCTTCCTGCACCACCCGGAGATCAAGACGTTCATCTTCTTCTCATCGGTGAAGGCAGCTGCCGATAAGGTTCTTGGAGAGAAGCTCACCGAGGACGTGACGCGCACTCCGAAAGGCCCTTACGGCGAGAGCAAGGCGGAGGCGGAGAAGGAGATTCTGAGCATGCGACTAACCGACGACCCGATGGCGCCGATGCCCACAGAGGGAAGGAAGGTCTACATCCTCCGTCCCTGTATGATGCACGGCCCGGGCAACAAGGGGAACCTGAACCTGCTCTATAAGATGGTGAAGACCGGTCTGCCCTGGCCACTCGGCTCATTCGAAAACAAGCGCTCTTTCGCATCTATCAAGAACGTCTGTTATGTGGTCGGCCGACTGCTCACGGGGGATGTGCCTAATGGCATCTACAACATTGCTGATGACGAGGCACTGTCTACCAATGAGCTCATCGACGTCATCTGCAAGGCATTGGGGAAGAAGGCTCACATCTGGCGGTTCGGGCGTGGCGCAATGACTACCATGGCTCATCTTGGCACAGCGCTCCATCTGCCCCTGAACGATGAGCGGCTGGCGAAGCTTACGGAGAACTATGTCGTGGACAACACAAAAATCAAACAGGCGTTAGGCATCAAGGCCATGCCCATCGACACCCGCGGTGGCCTAACGTTTACTATCAAGAGTTTTGGAGCATAAACTATAATGCAATACCTTATTATATTAGTGGCCCTGGCACTCCTGGAAGCGGTTTACTTCCGTGTAGCCGACCACTACAACATCATCGACCGCCCGTCAGAGCGCGGATCGTCGACACGTATCACACGCCGCGGCGGGGGCATCATCGTCCCCATCGGCGCATTGATCTTCTTCGGTGTCTCGGGGTTTAGCTTCCCGTGGTTCATGACCGGACTGATGATCGTCTCGGTGCTGAGCTTTGTGGACGACGTCCATTCATTAACCCCTAAGTTTAGGTTGCCGCTGCAGTTCGTGGGAATGCTGCTCCTGTTACTGCAGCTCGCGTTCATGGCTGATGGTGCCTCGCGTGGCGATTATATCCTGCTCCTCTTCCTCGGGCTCATCGTCTGCACGGGTGCGATGAATATCTACAACTTCATGGACGGCATCAACGGCATCACGGGCGGCTATAGTCTTGTGGCGCTCATTGCCACATTGATAGCCCTGCAGCAAAACCCCGGAGACCTGTACGTGCCCATGCGCGACCTCGTCGTCATCACCATCCTTGCCGACCTGGTGTTCTGCTTCTGCAACTTCCGCCGCCGGGCGCTGTGTTTTGCCGGTGATGTCGGTGCCGTGTCGATAGCGTTCATCATTCTCTTTGCTATCGGCTATCTCATCATCACGACGAACAACGTCGCATGGCTGGCATTCCTCGTCGTCTATGGTGTAGACGGCTGCTTCACCATCCTGCACCGCTTGATGCTCCACGAGAATATCTCCCTGCCGCACCGCAAACACCTCTACCAGCTCATGGCGAACGAGCTCCACATCCCGCATGTCACGGTGTCGCTCATCTATATGGCCGTGCAGGCTGCGTGCTGCGCATGGATCATTGCCTGCCCAACCATCCTCACAGTCGCCTTGCAGGTTGCCATCCTCGGCATCGTCTACGTGCTCTTCATGAAGAAATACTTCCACCTGCACAAAGGATAATAGTGTTGCGGAATTAAGGTAAATCAAAAAAATGAACAACCCTCCCTCAGTTTCTGTAATAATCCCAGCTTATAATGCAGCACAAACCATTCAGCAGTGCGTGCAAAGCGTGTTGACTCAAAGTTTCCAAAGCTTTGAGGTCGTTGTTGTGAATGATGGAAGTGCCGATGAAACTCCTAATATTTGCAACAGCTTAGCGCAAGAAGACGCGAGGGTAAAAGTGATTCATCAAACCAATAAGGGCAGAACGGCAGCCCGAGAAGTTGGTCTCGAAAACGCATCAGCTCAATGGGTGTGTTTTATTGATGCCGACGACACCATCCCTCAAAACAGTTTAAGCGATTTATATTCAATGGCGTCTGCTCAAACTGATGTGGTGTTTGGCAACGGATATACTTTAAATAATGAGCACAGAAAAACTATACCGTTAAGCGATTTTCGACATCTTGCCGTAAGGGCAGAAGGAACAATAGGACTGCCCTGGGGAAGTTTATATCGAAAGATTATATTAAGCCATTACATGTTCGATTTGCCTAAAGACATATACATGGGCGAAGACTATATTTTTTGGCTTCGATTGATATTTACCACCACAAAGCCCATCCACATCGTTTATAACAAGGTATATACCAAAGGGGCAGACACAACCAGTAGCTCGTTTGTTTGGACTGTGGATTATGCCGAAAAACTACATGCGTTGCGAATGCAATCTATCCCGCAGAGTGTGCAGACGCAGTATCTAAAGGATGCCCTTTCTGATGCAATAGTAAATTTAATGGCGGTGGCAATTTTCCACCCCAAACGAATTTGGCAAAACAGCCATTTTTATCGTCAGTTATTAGTCGATATGCAAAAATGTGGACATTGCTTCACAATGAAGCAAAAACTGTTTCTGAGCATCCCTTCTTTACGATTACGGCAAGCATATTCATGGTTCTATAACAGAGTGCATAGGGGGTAGGGGCCGTAAATATCCGTCAATTGCAAAATCAAGAATTATCATGGTCCAAGCATGGAGAACATGTGACCAGAAAATAAATCCATTATCATATATCGGTGGCTCGCGCTCCGTCATCGGCGTGCAGCTGAAGGTAGGGTTCTGACCATTCTCTCATGCATAAAACAGCAATCCCCGCTTCCTCTTTGTTGGAAGCGGGGATTTTTGGTACTACTGGATTTTTATTTTTCGCCAAAATTAAAATGGAAATAGACGAGGATTGCCATCACCTCAGCGTCACTCATGAGGCCCTTAC
>ERZ1032009.297-NODE-297-length-11587-cov-5.943809_pt1 | contig 11587 bp, 13 predicted proteins | sample MGYA00516700_ERZ1032009 | MGnify/ENA primary metagenome ERZ1032009 (study PRJEB33719, sample SAMN04261292) | wastewater metagenome | biome: rural village; feature: human; material: feces | host: Homo sapiens | place: El Salvador | collected 2013-01-14 ...
CGCATCTCGGGTGAGGGACAGGACCGCGACGCGAAGGACTTCAACCTCACGGAGCAGGAACAGCAGCTGGTGAAGACGGTCAGCGACGCCTATCATCAGGCAGGAAAGAAGGTCGTCGTGGTGCTCAACATCGGTGGGGTCATCGAGACGGCATCGTGGAAAGCGGTGCCGGACGCCATCCTGCTGCCGTGGCAGGGTGGTCAGGAGTGTGGCAACAGCATCGCCGACGCGCTGAGTGGACGGAGCATTCCGTCGGGCCATCTGCCGATGACGTTCCCCGTGCGCTATGCCGACCACCTCTCGTCGCTCAACTTCCCGACGGAGGGCGAGATGATTGCCATGAACATCATGGGTGACAAGTCGAAGATTGGTGACAAGCGCAACGTCGACTACACGGAGTATAAGGAGGGCATCTACGTGGGCTATCGCTACTTTGACAGCTACCGCAAGGCAGTGTCCTATCCTTTTGGCTACGGACTGAGCTACACCACGTTCACCTTCGGCAAGCCCGTGGTGAAGCCTGTGGGCGACCGTGTCACGATAACCCTCACGGTGACCAATACCGGCAACCATGCAGGCAAGCAGGTGGCGCAGGTCTACGTCACCGCGCCGAAAGGAAAGCTGGACAAACCGGCACAGGAACTGAAGGCCTTTGCGAAGACACGACTGCTGCAGCCCGGCGAGGCCGAGACGCTCACCATGCAGGTGGCGAAGAAGGATCTTGCCTCCTACAACGAGCAGCAGCATGCCTGGGTGACCGATGCCGGCTCCTACACCTTCCGCATGGGCGACAGCAGCCGCAACATCCTCGGCACGGCGAAGGCACGCCTGCCCCGCTATGTGAAACAGGTGAAGAAAGTGCTGTAAAGATGAAATGCCTTAATTCCGCACCCAATTAAATTGATCTTTTTTATAAGTATGTGGGCAACAATAAGTTGCCCACAATTCTATCGGCTCCGTCCTCGGAAAAAGAGGAGGGAGCCATGCATACAGCTACAGCGAAATTATCCGTTCGTTGATGTGTGTTTTATTGATGCTTCAATTTCCTCTCACCATTGCACATGCCAGATGTCCGGCGACCACAGCAATCAGTCCAACGGCCAGGCTTCCGAAGAGATACAGGCAGAGAAAAATGAAGTCATGGCTTGATGCCAGTGCGGTCCCCTCCTTTATAAATGTCGAGAAGGTCGTGAATCCTCCGCAGAACCCCGTTGTGAGGATCAGTTTCGTCTGTGGTGTCATCCATCCGCCCTCATAGTGGAAGCCGGAGAAGAATCCGATGAGAAAGCATCCGATCATGTTCACCACGAAGGTTCCGAAGGGGAAGGAAGAAGATGTCGCTGACTCAAAGATCTGTGAAACGATATAACGAGCACCGCCCCCGAAGAAGCTGCCAATGCCGACGATAAGAAATTCTCTCCACATAATAGCGTATACTTGATTTGTGTGCAAAGGTACTACTTTTGGTCGAGACCGTGACTCTTATTGCCTGAAAACACAGGAAAGAAATGAAGAAGGTGCAACCATCGTTATGAACCCCTAGCCAGCTTTAACCCACATTGCAGCGGGTGCACAAATACACCACGCTGTAATGTGGGATAAGTAAGAATATGAATCACCTGCAACTATGACCATCTGCAACACAGGTGCGGATAGCCTTCATCATATGTTAAATCCGACAAATCTTGTTAAAAATAATCTGCCTTACCTCTCATGTTTATACCTTTGCACTCAAATTTTATCCTTCAAAGGATAACATTTTTAATAATTCAAAGGATAACATTTTTATTAAAAGAGAATTAATATGAGAGAAGAAACAGATAAATCGGTAGCCTGCAATCATCATCAAGTAGGCTTTCTTGGATTGCTCGTCACATTAGGCATCGTGTTCGGCGACATCGGAACATCACCCCTCTATGTGATGAAGGCCATCCTCCATACAGGCGAAAACATCAACGAGAGCACCATCCTGGGCGCATTGTCATGTATCATCTGGACACTCACCCTACAGACCACCATCAAATACGTATGCGTGGCTCTGCGAGCCGACAACAATGGTGAAGGAGGCATTCTTGCTCTCTACGCTCTTCTGCGCCGACTCAAGAGCAAGTGGATTTACATATTGGCTATCATTGGCGCAAGCACTTTGCTGGCAGACGGAATCATCACCCCTGCCATCACGGTTACCACAGCCATCGAAGGACTCGTGAGCATCAGTCCGGAACTGCCGGTCATTCCCATCACACTTGCCATCATTACCATCATCTTCTTCGTGCAACGGTTTGGCACAGAGAACATTGGCAAGTCGTTCGGAGTCTTCATGCTGCTATGGTTTCTGCTGCTTGGCGTGGTGGGAGCCGTCAGCATCACGTCTTACCCCATGATCATGAAGGCTTTCAATCCCTATTACGCTATTGTTCTGCTGACAAAGTCACCTGAATGGTTCTTGATCCTGGGCGCCGTATTCCTCTGTACTACTGGCGCAGAGGCTCTCTACTCCGACTTGGGACATTGCGGCAGGAAGAATATCACCATCAGCTGGACCTTTGTAAAGACCATGCTCATTCTCAACTATCTGGGACAGGGAGCATGGGTGCTGAACCATGTGCCGACAGCACTTTCCGTGAATCCTTTCTTTTCCATCATGCCGCAGAGTATGCTGTTCTTCGCTATCATCATGGCCACGGGTGCGGCTATCGTTGCGAGTCAGGCACTTATCAGTGGAACATTCTCCATATTGAGCGAAGCCATGAACCTGCACTTCTGGCCCCGCATGCGAATCAAGCATCCTACACATGTGAAGGGACAGCTCTATATCCCGATGATCAACCTTGCCATGTATATCGGTGTGGTTATCATCATCCTGCTGTTTCGCGACTCCTCACACATGGAGGCAGCCTACGGGCTCTCCATCACCATCACCATGCTGATGACCACCCTGCTTCTCGGTTTCTACCTGCACAGCAAGGGTGTGTCGCGAGCCTTCACGATATTGTTTATGGGCGCATACTGCACCATCGAGGCAATCTTCCTGGCAGCCAACCTGTCGAAGTTTTTCGCAGGAGGATGGTGTACGATGCTTATTGGCGGAATCCTGTTCCTGATGATGTATGTTTGGGTTAGAGCCATGAAGATACGCCGCCATTATATCAGCACAAAACCTTTGGATGACTATTATCAGATTATCTCCGACATCAAGGCCGACGAGAGCATCCCTAAGTACGCCTCCAACCTTGTCTATATAAACCATGCCAACAAGGAAGGCGCCGTAGACGACAAGCTGATCTACTCCATCATCAACAAGCAGCCTAAACGTGCTGACCACTACTGGCTTATCAATATGGAGTTTGTAGACACTCCTGACACGTTGGAGTACAGATGCGACACCTTAGTTCCCGATACCCTCTACAGCATAACCATGCACATAGGTTTCCGCATAGAACCTCGGGTAAGCCTCTATCTGCGACAAGTGATGGAAGACCTTGTGGCAAGCAAGAAGGTAGATTTAAGAAGCACCTATCCTTCGCTTCGCAAAAACGGAATCCCTGGCGATTTCCGGTTCATCATCATTCATCGCGTATACTACCCGGAAAGCTCCGACAACCGCCAGCAGAACCTGCTGATGACTATCTATGCCCTCATCAGTAAGATAGGTGTTGACGAGCCTAAGGCATTGGGCCTCGACACTTCCATGGTGGTGGTGGAACGTGTTCCGCTCATCATCAACCAACGCAACAGAAGTATCAGGCACATCACGCAAATTGTGGAAGAATAAATATAAGCAAACCTATGGTAGGGTTGTCTGTTGGCTTCTTCTTGATATAACACGGCACGATTAACGTCCTTGCATTTTTGAAAAAAGCGATCCTTGATAATTAGAAAGTTACGCTCCTATACCCTGCAATGTGGGTTAAGTGTTTTGTTGTTGTGCCCGATTTTGCTTTTAGGGATTTTCCTATCAACCTATAGGGATTCTCACCGTTACACTTTCCGCATAACTTGCTACCTTTGCAACCACAAAAGAAACATGCAACAACCCACTATAATAGCATAGCTTATGAAGAGAAATGAATGGATGGCACTTATAGTCACAAGTTTTATGATGTTTGCTTTATGCCTCTCGGCACAGGCAAAGGTGAAGAATACTGTGGAACGCGGAATGACCAAGCAGGAGGTAGTGGCCATACTGGGACAGCCCAAGCTTACAAGCTTCGACGCTTACGGCGACAGATGGGAGTACTACAAGATGAATGTCTTAACAGGCGAGAGCAAGCGCATTGTCGTAGGCTTTGACCTTAGCGGTAGGGTAGTGGCTTATGAAACTAAATATTGGGATAACAACACTAATAGCGAAATCGGAAACTGCAATCAGCGACCTGCTCCTCCATACGGAGTAGGTCCTGATGCACCGATTTATTACGGCTACTGTCTCGACGACGCATCCTTCAGCCGACTATATAAGAAGGTGAAGGGCGCAAACTTCGACGATAACAAGTTCGACCTCATTGAAGTGGCAAGCCTCGGCTGCTTCTACTCATGCAGCCAGACTGCCCACATGATGAAGATGTTCACATTCGGCGCCAAACAACTCAGGGTTTTGCGACTCATGGCACCCCACATTGTCGACCCCGAGAACGCCATCGCCATATACAACGTATTGACATTCGACAGCGAGAAGTCGAAGGCAGGAGAGATAATAAGGAATTCAAGACTCAATAAGTAACGCAGAGATTTCAGTGAAAGTTCACAAAGTCAGGGCTCTATGGAGGCGTTGGCAGAGCCATCTGGCAGTGTTCAGAGAATCTCTGTTCAAACTTCCTTATATTTTTAAAGGTTCCAGTCCACTAGCTCCCATGTCCCAGAGGAATAGGAGACCTTGCCTTGGAATACCTTCCTGACGCCAGTGACAATCTTGGAGAGGATGGCATTGTTCGAGTTGTTACAGTCTGTTCTTTTATAATTCAAGATTCATATATGACCAAGCAACGATATCCCTTCTTTCGTAAGTCGGTAGCGTTGATTTCTGGAATTTGGTTTGTCGGGGATCGTCATCTCTACGACGTGGGCTGCCAACAGCGGAAGCAGGTATTTTCTCCTTATCGAGGGTTTTGCCGTCTCACCTACTATATTCATCAGCTCGAGGATACCCAAAGCATGATCTCCCGGAGCATTATATAACGCCATTAGCAACTTTGCCACATTTTGACCATTACTAGACCAAGATGGGGGCAGAACTGGAACAGAACTGGAACAGAACTGTATCAGTCTGTCAGCAACATGCTGATATTCAGATTTATTAACGGCATCATTATCTGGAACACTAACTTGAACATCTTGCCCATGTTGCTGTTTATACTGCATCGTCAGCCACAGTCCTACGCCATCATAGCGCCATGTGGGATCAGGACAACCGTAGTCTTTGCATTGGGATGTCTTCACTAATGCTAAACCCATGCAAAGATAAGCGGAAAAAACTGCATTCCCAAATATTTGGATGAAAAAACCACGATAAGCATCCTGTGTGCTTATCGCGGCTGGCATTGTTTCTATATAATATATCCCTAGAGATGCTCGGTAGGGCCCCATCCCTCGCTGTCGCTGAAGCTGAGGTAGTTCTCCACCGTATCGTTCGTGAACCGCCTGCAGTCCGACGCCATGTACTGCTCGCAGTCCGACGCCATGTTCAGTCCGCAGCCCACGCATCTCTCCTCGCAGTAGTGGCTATCCCCCACCACGAGTATGCGCTTGCGGAAGATGCCGCCACGCGAGTAATCCTTGCCGATGAAAGGCTGTAAGAAAGGTTGATGCTGCATAGACTTATTCATCCTTCGAGTTTTATATCTATTATCCAAGTTTGTGTGAGGCTTTGAATTCTTCTTCCGCCAGACGGATACGCTCTTGGAGTTGCTCTGTGGTAGGCAGTTGCTTCTGTATCTCTTGGATGTGGACATTGTCGTAGGATGCAACCGCTAATGGGGTTGAGATACCCTTGAAGGCCCACCGCACTTCTGTTTCATTCTTGTCTTTGCAAATCAACAGACCGATAGTGGGATTGTCATCATCGCTTTTCAGCAACTCGTCGACAGCGTTGACATAGAAGTTTAGCTTCCCTGCGAACTCTGGCTCGAAGGGCTTTGCCTTCAACTCGCAAACTATAAATGCCCGTAAGCGGTAGTGATAGAAGAGTAAGTCGATCCGTCTGGTCTTTCCGGCTACAATGATTTCTTTCTGTCGGCCGATAAAAGCGAAGCCAGAACCTAATTCGAGCAAGAAACGTGTGATATTCTTTTCCAGCGCATCCTCTAGTTCTTCCTCACTGTAATCTTCATGGTCAAGCGTCAAGAACCCCAAATCGTAGACATCCTTTGTAACGGCTTCCGCAAGTTTGCTTTGTGACTCTGGTAGCCACTCGCTAAAGTTGTTTACAGCGCCACCAACATTCTGATACATGTGAGCCCGCAGGCAGTTGTCCAACGCATTGCGGCTCCAGCCATTCTCGATGGTTTTCTCAACGTAGAAGAGTGCTTCGTCTACGGTTTTCACTTTGAAATGATTTCCACATGATGTCGCCATGGAACGAAGGCAAATGCCATTGGAAATTTTGCACCAAGCTGGTGCAGCTGATTATTATAGCCATCTTCTCCACCAAGTTGGTGGAGTTGTTTGTCGTCCTGAATATTGGCACCAAGTTGGTGCAATTTTGCAGGGTTCTGATTTACAATGCTTTGTAATTTGGCACCAAGTTGGTGCCAAATTACAGAATCGTCGCTCTGGGTATAAAACTTATACCAATTTCTCATATTTCTAAGGTTCCTGGCACTGAATCCCTTCGCCTTAGGAAATGCAGCCTGGAGGTCGAGACTTACTTGTTCGACGATGCCCGTACCCCATTTCTCTTCGGCTTTGCGGCGGACAAGGTCTCGTCCCAGCTGCCAGTTAAAGAGCAACTGCTCAGAGTTGACCTTCACCGCAGCCTTGATCTGTGCGCGGCGATAGCGGGACTTTACATCAGCCATCCAACTCACATAGTCGTTATCGAGGTGCACGTCGTGGGAACGGACCACCCGAGGCTCATTATCTGTTTCTTTGTTCATACATGGTTTTGTTTTGATGCAAAGGTAATAAAATAATGTGAGAGTAGGAGGCCTGTCACCCAATCATTGCAATCAATTTTTGCGGTCGTCGCCATCAGGAGCACGTTCATCCCGCAGTCCGTGCACCCTTCCTCGCAGTAGTGGCTATCGCCCACCACGAGGATGCGCTTGCGGAAGATGCCACCACGGGGGTAATCCTTGCCGATGAAAGGCTGTAAGAAAGGTTAATGCTGCATAAGCTTATTCATCCTTCGAGTTGTTACAGTCTGTTCTTTTATAACACAGCAGCTGTCTGTGCTATCTTCTTTAATCTATCCACCAAAGTAGGGTTCTTGCGTGCAGTTTGCATGTCATACTTAAGTTGCAAACGCATCAGAGAGTCAGCAGGAAGATCCAGCGCAGCCTCAAAAATGAGTGCTGTGGTCGTTGTAATTGAACGACGGCCATTCAAAATCTCATTGAGAACGGTATAGCCCATGCCGATACTGTCAGCAAACTTGCGCTGAGAGATGCCACGCGCTTCCAACTCGTCCTTCACGACTTCACCAGGGTGAGTCGAATAATATCCATATCCTAAGCTTGCCATATCTCTATCTCAAATCTTATTTCCATCTTGCTTCACTTTGTGCAAAGGTAATAATAAGTTTCGAAACATTCGCATAATTTGCGAACAAAATTTCATCCTCCGTCCGACGCCATGTTCAGTCCGCAGCCCACGCATCTCTCCTCGCAGTAGTGGCTATCGCCCACCACGAGTATCCGCTTGCGGAAGATGCCACCACGGGGGTAATCCTTGCCGATGAAAGGCTGGAAGAAAGGTTTAATCATCATTCAACCACAAATTTAAAGAATAATAAGATGCGTTGCTAGCCTTTTGGAAAGAAATTCCCCTTGAGGTGCTACTTATTCAAATTTAATTGCTAATTTTGCACATATCAACAAAAGGAGATGATCATGGAAGCAACAATATTCAATCCAGCGCAGGTGGAAATGCTCAATGCCATGGCCTACCTGAAAACTGATGAGAATCTGAGGGAGCTGAAGGAGGCACTCTCCAAGTTCTTTGCCGCTCGCGCTGACCGCGAACTTGATAAGTTGTGGGATAACGGTACACTCAACCAAGAGGTGCTTGACGACCTTCGCCATCAACATTTGCGCACGCCCTATAAATGATGAGTCACCGAAGACTGTCATTCAAAATAAAAACGTATCTTTGCAGCATAAAAGAAGAAAGGAAGTTGAAAATGTACAAGCCAGAATGAAGTTATGGCAATAGACAAAGTGAAATATTGGTTAGACTTGGCTGATTACGACATGGGGGTTGCCGAGTTGATGCTAAATGGAGGCCGATGGCTCTACGTGGGTTTCATGTGTCATCAGTTGATAGAGAAAACTCTCAAAGGTTACTGGAACTCCGTTCGTGATGATGATCCACCTTATACCCACAACTTGAAGAAACTGGCAATTAGCAGTGGACTTTACACCAAAATGAGTGAGGAACAGAAATCTTTCATTGATCTTCTCATACCGTTGAATATTGAAGCTCGCTATCCTTCTTATAAGGGGAGGATTGCCAATGCTCTTACAGAAGAAACATCAAAAGACATCATTGACAAAACCAAAGTCCTACAGTCATGGATAAAGGAGAAGCTATCGAAATAGTACGTAACTACAAGCATGCTATTGCTGACAAGTTCAGAGATGCTAAGGTCTACCTTTATGGCTCGTACAGCAAAGGTACAGCTCATAAGGATAGCGATATTGATGTGGCGGTAATCGTGCCAAAGATTGATGGAGACTTCTTGACGCTATCCGCTTACCTTTGGCATAAGGTAGATGACGTGAACCTGCTCATCGAGCCAATACTTATGGAAGACGGCGAGCCTTCACCACTTTTTGAAGACGTGATGAAGACTGGCGTAGCCGTATAGCCGTCTGCGCATACCGCTATTCCTCACAAGACCAACCGTATCATCTTGTCCAAGCCCCCTCGTCGTAGTCCGCAGTCCACGTATCCCTCCTTCTTTGTGGTGGTTCTAGCGGATTTTTCTTAAATTTGCAGTAGATTGTGCAACTCAAGCAACAATAGCTTCATCGGAGGTTGTCAGGGGACGTTCTTCGCAGGTGTCGGCTGGCAGACGGCAGGATGGCCGGGCGTCTGTGCTACCGGCGCGGTCTTTGCCCTGTGCAGCCTGCTGGTCTCTGCGGTGGCGGGATGTAAGGGCCGTGGAGAGTAATTTAACAGGTGATAAAAACGACGACAAGTTTCTCTTTTTATGCAGAGAAACCTGTCGTCGCATTTTATAGAGCATTGGCTCTATTTCTGCTTGACAAGCAGCTTGACGTAGCTGTCGAGTTCCCGGTCGCGCAGGCCGGCCTTGAGCAGTTTGTCCTCGGGCGAGAAGATGAGCGTCTGGGGAATGGCGCCGCCTTCTGCTTCTGACCCATGAGCATGTAGAGGCGGGCGAGCGTACCGCAGACGGCATAATAGTTCATGCGCGAGCCGCGGAAGTCCTCGGCGATGCCGGCGTCGTAGTTGGTCAAGTCGATGTTGCGTCGTCCGACGGTCTTGATGGGGTCGTCCTTGAGCAGGTCGTAGGCCTCGAGGAGGTCTTTCTCCGTAGCCTGCATCACCTCGTCGACGGTCATGATGTGCACGAGTTTGTTGTTATACTCCGTGCGGTAGGGGATGGCCTTCGCCGAGCCGTTGGTGGTCTGCGGTCCGAAGAGGCGCAGCAGGTCGATGTGCATGTAGGCGCGCAGGCCCAGTGCCTCACCCTTCAGCAGGGCATAGTGGCGCATGTCCTTGTGGTCGTCGATGTAGCCCAACAGCAAGTTGTCGTTGGCGATGGCCTCGTACATGTAGCGCCAGACGTAGTTGATGTTGGTCTCGGCGTCGGTATGCTTGAAGTTGAACTGTTTGATGGGGTAGAGTGTCTCGGTGCCGTTGGGCAATATTTTGACTTCGTCCGACTTTTTAAAGTGGACTCATTTTTAAAACTGGACAAAATAATTTCCGATAATAAAACGTTATTTGAACATGGGCATAAGCAAAGAACTTACAGAAGAGGACACATTTTATGAAAAAGAGAGACGCAGTCTCACTTTTTTCAGAAAAGAAATTGGCAATATGGAAAAACCTGTATCAAGAAACATAACAGAAAAGCTGACGCAACCAGAGAAAAACTTTGTCTCTGACTTGAAGCATTTAGCCGGTGAAGCACGTCGACAAGCCTATCGCAGTGCAGACCATCTATTGGTGGTTCGCAACTGGCTTATCGGTTGGCGTATCGTAGCACAGGAACAAAATGGAAAGGAACGTGCGAAATATGGCAAACATGTCATAGAATTGGCCTCCCAAACCCTTACAGAAGAATACGGCAGGGGATTCGGACTGACAAGCATAAAGAATATGCGCTCTTTTTATCTGATGTTCAGTAAATTACAAATTGGTCAAGCAGTGCTTGACCAATTCAATCTCACAGAAGAACCAATTCGTCAAGCACCGCTTGACGAATCTACGATACCATTCTATCCTAACCTATCATGGCTTCACTATGAACGCTTACTGCGTGTAAAAGATGCGGATGCAAGGTTGTGGTATTTGAAGGAGACGGCTCGTGAGCAATGGGATTACCGTACCTTGCAGCGTAATATCTCCTCACAATACTATTATCGTTTGTTGCAAACCCCAGAGCATCTGCGCAAAGAGGTAAGTGACGAGATGCGTTCGCTGACATCAGATTTCGAAAAAGACAAACTCTCTTATCTCAAGAATCCTGTGATAGCAGAGTTCTTAGGATTACCACAGAACCCTGCCTATAGTGAATCGAAACTGGAAACTGCAATTATCGACCATCTGCAGACTTTCATCATGGAGTTGGGCAAAGGCTATGCGTTTGTGGCTCGCCAACAGCATATCAAGACGGACATGGGCGATTTTTATATCGACCTTGTGTTTTACAACATCATCCTAAAGTCCTATCTCATTATTGATTTAAAGACTACGCAGATAACTCATCAGGATGTGGGACAGATGGATATGTACGTCAGAATGTATGATGAGTTGAAGAAAGAGGAAGGCAACAATCCTACTATCGGTTTGGTTCTGTGTTCTGACACTAGCAAAGACCTTGCACGTTATTCCATATTGAAAGACAGCAAGCAGCTCTTTGCCGCAAAGTATCTTACTTATCTTCCTACAGAAGAAGAGTTGAGCCGAGAAATCCGTGAGCAGAAAGAGTTTTTTGAATTACAAAAGGGAAAAGAGGCAGAAGATGAAGATTAGAAATAGTCACTAGTGTCTCTTAAAAAATGACAAAACGCCTCGTAACATGTTGATCTAATGAACTTTTAAGTTCAAAAACCTTGGTTGGTCGAACTTTTCTTCAAATTTATAAAGCAGCATCTCAGGGTGAAAACCTTCTAGGGCACCAGTGAGAATGCCGTCCGCATCCAGATCTATGCAGCCATCATCACCTACTGCCTCGTGG
>ERZ1032009.298-NODE-298-length-11553-cov-6.907462_pt1 | contig 11553 bp, 7 predicted proteins | sample MGYA00516700_ERZ1032009 | MGnify/ENA primary metagenome ERZ1032009 (study PRJEB33719, sample SAMN04261292) | wastewater metagenome | biome: rural village; feature: human; material: feces | host: Homo sapiens | place: El Salvador | collected 2013-01-14 ...
AATGCCAACCTCTAAGGTTTAGCTTTATCTCTAGATACACAACAGCCCGGAGCCACTGCGGCTCCGGGCTTTTTGTTTGTGCGATAGCCATCACCGTTATCCAAAAAATAACTTCATGTAATTTGTGCACCTCTTCTCTGGCATAATCTTTGTACCTTTGCAACCGTAAATAGATATATAGCAATGGAAACAATACAGAACAAGACTTATGGCGGAGAGCGCCCGCTCTTCGGTACCCACAACCTCAGGCTGGAGAACATCACGATTGTAGACGGCGAGAGCGGCATCAAGTGCTGCCACGACCTGGAGTGCGACGGCTCAAAGTTCTACGGCAAGTACCCTTGGTGGCATGTCGACCGCAGCCTCATCACCAACTGCTACTTTGCGCCGGGCTCGCGCTCAGCTATCTGGTACAGCAACGACATGGTCATGCGCGACTCGGTCATCGACGGACCGAAGTTCTTCCGCGAGATGCATAACCTCGAGTTGGAGAACGTGAAGATCACCGACGCCGACGAGACCTTCTGGCGTGTTGACGGACTGAAGCTCCACAACGTCGAGCTCCATCAAGGCACCTACCCCTTCATGTTCTCCCGAAACATCTACGTCGACGGACTTGTCAGCGACGCGAAGTACGTCTTCCAGTACTGTGAAAACGTTGAGGTGCATAACGCCAAGATCACGACCAAGGACTCCTTCTGGGAGTGCAACAACGTCACCGTCTACGACTCTGAGCTCGACGGCGAGTACCTGGCCTGGCACTCGAAGAACGTGCGCCTCGTCCACTGCCACATCAGTGGCGAGCAACCGCTGTGCTACATCGACGGCATCACGCTCGAGGACTGCACCTTCGACGCTGCCTGCGACCGCGCCTTCGAGGACTCCTCGCACATCGACGCCACCATCCGCGGCACCATCACCGAGGTGAAGAACCCCATCAGCGGACGCATCACGGCCGACAAGATCACCCGCGTCACCTACGATTCCTTTGCCAAGGGCCACGACTGCGTCATATCTGAAAGGTAAAGAGGTAAAAGATAAAAGACAACCCGCCGGGTATGTCACCCAACGCTCCGGCTTTTTTACAAGCCGGCAAAAAAGAAAGAACCATGACCAACAACTTCAACCAGATCACTCCCCGCCGCCACACCGGTTCCGTCAAATGGGACACCATCCCCGACGACGTCATCCCCCTCTGGGTGGCTGACATGGACTTCCCTGCAGCACCGGCGATACAGGCTGCGCTGCAGCGCCGTCTCGACCACGGCATCTTCGGCTACACCGCCGTCGACGACAGCTACTACGACGCCATCATCCGCTGGCAGCAGCGGCGTCACCAGTTCGCCGTCCAACGCGACTGGATTCTCTACACCATCGGTGTCGTCCCGGCCGTGAGCTGTGCACTGAAGGCGCTCACCCTGCCCGGAGAGCGTGTCCTCGTGCAGACACCGGTCTACAACTGCTTCTTCTCCTCCATCCGCAACCAGGGACTGGAGGTCGTGGAGAACCTGCTCAAGCGGGACGGCGACAGCTATGTCATCGACTGGGACGACTTCGAGCGGCAGTGCAGTGACGAGAAGGTGACCATCTTCCTGCTCTGCAACCCTCACAACCCTGCCGGACGTGTATGGACACGCGAGGAGCTGGAGCGCATGGGCGCCATCTGCAAGAGACACGGCGTGCGCGTCGTCAGCGATGAGATCCATTGTGAGATCATCATGCCAGGGTATACCTTTACACCCTTTGCAGCGGTCAACGAGGTGAACCTCAAGAACAGCGTCACCCTCTGCGCACCGTCGAAGGCCTTCAACATCGCCGGCCTGCAGAACGCCTATCTCATCTGTCCCGATGCAGAGGTGCGCCGCCGCGTGGACCGTGTGATCAACATCTACGAGGTCTGCGACGTCAACCCCTTCGGCGTGGAGGCGCTGAAGGCAGCGTATAACGACAGCGAGGCATGGCTCGACGAGATGAACCAATACATCTGGGAGAACTATCAGTTTCTGAAGGCCTATCTGCTGGAGAACCTTCCGCAGGTCTCGGTCTGCCGGCTGGAGGGCACCTATCTGGCATGGCTCGACATCATGGCCTTCGAGTGCACCAGCGACGAGGCGACGGACGAGTTGCTCCATCAGGGGAAGGTCTTCGTCAGCAGTGGCACGCTCTATGGGCGCCGCGCTGGTGAGGGCTACCTGCGCCTCAACCTCGCCTGCCCGCGCGAGACGCTCCACGAGGGTCTGCGACGTCTCTGCCGTACGCTCGGACAGCACATCGAGGATGAGGAAGTGAGCTGCCCATTATAATTCTAACCAAGCCCCTCCAAAGGAGGGGATGTTGATTACATAACTACTATCCCTTATGAAATAATAGTTACTAACCTTTTGTGCAAACGATTACAAATTCACCTTGCCCAGCACCTTGTCCGTAGCACCGGCCAAGCTCTGCACAAAGGCACCCGCAGCCGTGCTGCACTGCTGCAGATAGGCGCCATCACTGGCAAAGCGATCCATCAGCGAGGCAAACGCCTCGGGACCCGTAATCTCGAAGCCGCCAGCTGTCTTCAGTCCCTGCGCCTCCTGGAAGCGCTGGTTGTTAGGTCCGAAGATGACGGGCATGTTCCATACCGCTGCCTCCAGCGTGTTGTGGATGCCGACACCAAAGCCACCACCGACATAGCTCACCTGACCATAGTGGTAGATGCTCGACAGCAGTCCGAAGCAGTCGATGATAAGCACCTCTGCCTTCGCGGCCTCCTCGGGCGTGGTCTGCGTATAGCGCACCACACGGCGACCCTCCAGCAGCTGCATGATCTGCTTCAGATGGTCTTCGCCGATGACATGCGGCGCAATGATCATCTTCCATTCCGGGTGCTGATTAAAATAAGGTATAAAGATCTGCTCGTCGGGTGGCCATGAGCTGCCCGCCACAAAGACCTGAGGATTCTTTGAACTTTGAACTTTGAACTTTGAACTTTGGCCTTCACCCTGACCTGCTGTGAAGGCATCTACAATAGGAAGTTCCTTCGCAGTCGCCTTGATCTGCAGCACACGGTCGAAACGGGTGTCGCCCACCACGTCGACATCGGTGATGCCAATGGTGCCGAGCAACTGCCGGCTTTCCTCGTTTTGCACAAAGAAGCGGGTGAAGCAGTTCAGCACACGGCCATACTGCTTGCCATACCACTTGAAGAACACCTGGTCCTTGCGGAAGATGCTCGACACAGAGTAGGTCGGCACGCCACGGTGCTTGAGCACATGCAGATAGTTGTACCAGAACTCGTACTTGATGAAGAACGCCATCACCGGGCGCACCGTGCGCAGGAAGCGACGGGCATTGGCAACAGTGTCGATGGGCAGGTAGCAGATGATGTCCGCGCCCTGATAGTTTTTCCGCACCTCGTAGCCCGAGGGCGAGAAGAACGTCAGCAGGATCTTATACTCCGGATGCTCCTGACGGATGCGCTCCATCAGTGGGCGGCCTTGCTCAAACTCACCCAGCGAGGCGGCATGAAACCAGAGGTACTTCGCCTCAGGGTCTACCTTCTCCTGGAGGATGCGGAAGGCCTCTCGCTCGCCCCGCCACATCTTCTTCACCTTCTCGTTGAACAGGCTTGCCACCCACACACCGAGCTGGAAGAGAATCATGATTAAGTTGTACATTATTCCTTCGGTAGAACGCTAATCGCTTTTTTCAGTCGCTTGATGGTCTCCGCCTTGCCGAGGAAGGCAGAGATGTCGAACATGCCGGGACCCTTGCCGATGCCGACGAGGGCCAGACGAAACGCGTTCATCACGTCGCCAAGCTTATACTCGTTGTCCTCGACCCACTTCATCACCACAAGCTCCTGACCTTCGACGGAGAAGTCGTCGATGCCTTCGAGAACGTCGCAAAGCTCCGTCATCTGCTTCGGACTGTAGCTCTTCCAGCGTTTCTTCACGGTCTTCTCGTCATACTCCGTCGGCGCGATGAAGAAGAACGAGCACAGCGGCCACAGCTCCTTGACGAAGCTCACACGATCCTTCATCATGTGCACCACTTGCTGCACACGCTCCATCGGCTCGTCGATGCCGTTGTTTGCCACAATCGGCGCAAAGAGATCAGCGATCTCCTCGTCGCTCTTTTTCAGGATATACTCATGATTGAACCACTGGCCCTTCAAGTAATCGAACTTCGCACCACTCTTCGAGCATTTCGTGATGTCGAATGCCTCGACAAGCTCGTCCAGCGTGAACAGCTCCTGGTCCGTGCCAGGATTCCATCCCAGCAAGGCGAGGAAGTTGACCACAGCTTCAGGGAAGTAACCGCTCTCGCGATAGCCCGACGACACCTCGCCGGTCTTCGGGTCGTGCCACTCCAGCGGGAACACAGGGAAACCAAGGCGGTCGCCGTCACGTTTAGACAGTTTGCCTTTGCCCTCGGGCTTCAGCAGCAGCGGCAGATGGGCAAAACGTGGCATGGTGTCCTCCCAGCCAAAGGCTTTGTAGAGCAGCACATGGAGCGGCGCACTAGGCAGCCACTCCTCGCCACGGATGACGTGGGTGATCTCCATGAGGTGGTCGTCGACGATGTTGGCCAAGTGATAGGTGGGCAACTCGTCAGCACTCTTATAGAGCACCTTGTCGTCAAGGATGTCGCTCTTGATGCACACATCACCTCGAATCATGTCGTTGACATGAATCTCCTCACCGGGCTCAATCTTGAAACGAACGGTGTACTGCGCGCCATCGTCGATGAGGCGCTGCACCTCCTCTACAGGAAGCGTCAGCGAGTTGCGCATCTGGAGGCGCGTGTGGGCGTCGTACTGGAAGTTCTGGATCTCCGCGCGCTTGGCCTCAAGCTCCTCAGGCGTGTCAAAGGCATAGTAGGCCTTGCCGGCGTCGAGCAGCTGCTTGACATATTTCTTATAGATCTCACGGCGCTCGCTCTGACGGTAAGGACCATGCGAGCCACCAAAGCTCACGCCTTCATCAAACTTGATGCCCAGCCAGCGGAACGACTCGATGATATAGTCCTCTGCGCCGGGAACAAAACGATGGGAGTCGGTGTCCTCAATGCGGAACACCAAATCGCCGCCATGCTGACGGGCAAAAAGATAATTATACAGTGCCGTACGGACGCCACCAATATGAAGCGGACCCGTAGGGCTCGGTGCAAAACGCACCCTTACTCTTCTTTCTGACATGTTGTGAAAACTAATTTTGTGCAAAATTAATACTTTTATTTGATTTTAACGCTTTTTTTTAGTAATTTCGTAGCAGATTCTATCCGGTTACCCGACTATCCGGCCAGACAGACAAGAAAATAGCACTGCAACAATGAGAATAACCGACCGCATCAACAATACCGACCACTACTGGCGCAACTTCATGCTGCGCCTGCTGCTCATCGTGGGCTCCACACTCCTCATCGTTTTCTTCCTGCCACGCAGCGAGGGCGACAAGTACACTTACGAGGTTGGCGAGCCGTGGCACTACGGCACCATCATTGCCAAATACGACTTTCCCATCTACAAGTCGGACGAAGCCCTCGCCAAGGAGCGCGACTCGTTGCTGCGCCAGTTTGAGCCTTACTTCGATTACAACGAGGACATCGAGGCCGAAGAGATAGAGAAGTTCCGCACGGATGTGGCCGGGAACCAAGACATCTCCGACCACCTTGTGGCCGTCATCGTAGACCGTCTGCACCGTCTCTACCAGACCGGCATTATGGAGACGCCCGTCTACAACAACATCATGCGCGACACCACAGCCGTCGTACGCGTCGTCTTCGGCAGGAACGCAGAAAGCATCACCGCCAACTGCATCTACTCCACGAAGACTGCCTACGAGCAGCTCATGAGCGACGAGACGTTGGCAACAGAGCGCATCACCGTGCAGCAGCTCAACCTGAACAACTACCTCCAGCCGAACCTCACCTACGACAAGGCGCGCTCCATCACCGCGCGCAACGACCTCCTCAGCGGCATCTCACCAGCCAGCGGAATGGTGATGGCAGGTCAGAAGGTCATCGGCATCGGCGAGATTGTTAACGACTACAACTACCGCGTCCTCAACTCCATGGAGAGGGAAAAGCTACGGCGCAGCGCCTCGAAGACTCAGCTGACCAACAACCTCATCGGCAACGCGCTCTACGTCTTCATCCTTGTCATGCTCTTCACCATCTATTTGGTGCTCTTTCGCAAGGACTACTTCCTGAAGACGCGCAACATTCTTATGCTTTATGCGCTCATCATCATCTTCCCCATCATGATCTCGATGATGATGGAGCACAGCTACTTCAGCTTCAGCGTCTACGTGCTGCCGATGGCGTTCATACCTATCTTCGTGCGTGTCTTCATGGACTCCCGAACGGCATTCTTCACGCACGTCATCACCGTCCTCATCTGCGCCGCAGCACTGCGCTATCAGTATGAGTTCATCGCCATGCAGACCATGGCTGGCCTCGTCGCCATCTACTCCCTGCGAGAGATGTCGGCACGTGCACAAGTGTTCAAGACTGCGGCGATGGTCTTCATGGCCATGTGCGTCACCTACATCACCCTGAAACTCATGCAGAGCGGGGAGGAGCTCAAACTCGATACACGCATTTACTACCATTTCCTCATCAACGGCGTGCTGCTCCTGCTCGCCTACCCGCTGATGTACTTGGTTGAGAAGACATTCGGCTTCACGTCGGTCATCACGCTCATCGAGATGTCGAACACCAACAAGGGCTTACTGCGAAACCTCAGCGAGATAGCGCCGGGCACCTTCCAGCATTCCATCACCGTCGGTAACCTCGCAGCAGAGATTGCCAACAAGATCGGCGCCAACAGCACGCTTGTCCGTACCGGCGCACTCTATCACGACATCGGCAAGATGAAAAACCCAGCCTTCTTCACCGAAAACCAGCAGGGTGGCGTCAATCCCCACGACAACCTCACCGAAAAAGAAAGCGCACAGATCATCATTGGGCACGTCACCAATGGTGTGAAGCTCGCAGAGGAGGCTGGACTGCCCGTCATCATCCGCGACTTCATCCTTACGCACCATGGCACGGGACTGACGAAGTACTTCTACATCAAGTACCAGAACAACCACCCCGACAAGGTCGTCGACAAGGAGGCATTCAGATACCCTGGGCCGAACCCCTACACCCGTGAGCAAGCCATCCTGATGATGGCCGACACCTGCGAAGCAGCGTCGCACTCACTGAAGGAGTACACAGAGGAGACCATCTCTGCCTTGGTAAACAAGCTCATCGACCAGCAGATCACCGACGGTTTCTTCCGCGAGTGCCGCATCACCTTCTACGACATCGCCATTGCCAAGCAGGTGCTCATCGACCGCCTGAAGGCAATCTACCACACGCGCATACAATATCCTAAGAGGAAGGAAGAAAATAGTTAATAATTCTTAAACATTGTATTGAGACAACGGAAATATAGAACACTATTGTTACCTTTGCAACCAATTTTATATTAATTGTATTTAAAAGATAACAATGGCACGATTTTCATGGGTCTGTCTCGCCTTCGCGATGGCAACCACAACACCTGCCGTGGCAGGTGGCATCAACACAAACACTAACCAAAATGTAGCTTTCCTGCGTAACTGTGCACGCGACGCTGTCATCGGTATCGATGGCGCCTACACCAACCCTGCCGGCGTAGTCTTCCTTCCCGAAGGACTCTATGTTTCCACCAACTGGCAGATCGCCTCGCAGACACGTACCATCAACAACGACTATGCTCTGTTCAACAACAACGTGAACAACCCCACCACGCCACGCGACTTCAGCGGTAAGGCGTTCGTCCCTGTGCTGCCTTCGTTCCAGGTGGCACTCAACCGCGGACGGTTCTCCTTTCAGAGCAACCTCTCTGTGGGCGGTGGCGGCGGCAAATGTAAGTTCGACGACGGACTCGGCTCCTTCGAGCGCATCGTCTCGGAGACGGCAATGGCAGCCTGCGGACTAGCTGGTGCCATCGACCAGACTACGGGTCAACCGATGTTCACCTCCGACAAGATGTTCGGCTCGCAGGGCAAATACAGCTTCAACAGCTATATGCACGGACGCCAGTACTACTACGGTCTGTCGCTCGGTGCTGCCTACAAGGTCACCAACAACCTCAGCGCCTACGCTGGTGTGCGCGGCGTCTATGCCCTGTGCAACTACTACGGCTACGTGCGCAACATACAGGTAGGCAGCGTGCCACTCTACTCTGTCCTCGACCCAACGAAGACCAACTCTGCCGACATCGAGCTCAACTGCGACCAGCAGGGCATCGGCTTTACGCCCATCCTCGGCGTCGACTTCCGTCTGGGCCGATGGAACTTTGCCGCAAAGTATGAGTTCAAGACGCGCATCCGACTGAAGAACGAGTCGGTGAACCAGACTCCGTCCATCGGTAACCTGCCCGCCAACCTCGAGAAAGCATTCGAGGCCAACGGCGTACCGGCAGCACAGGCAGAGGCCATCCTCTCTTCACCGAAGGTGGCAGGCACGATGGCTGCACTGAAGACACAGTTTAACAAAGAACTGGGACAGGCCATCGGACAGTATGAGGACGGCCGAAAGATTGCTGCAGACCAGCCCGCCATCCTCACCGCAGGCGTGGGGTACAACCCCATCGACCCGCTCCGTCTGAGCGTCGGTTTCCACTATTATTGGGACAAGCAGGCGTCGCAGTATCTGCACAAGGAGGACAAGCTCGACCGAGGTACCATCGAGTACAATGCTGGCGCGGAGTTCGACGCCTCGAAACTCGTCACCGTCAGCGCCGGATGGCAGCGCACCAGCTATGGCCTGACGCCGGAGTACATGGAGGACAAGTCGTTCGTCACCTCGTCCAACTCCCTCGGCTGTGGCGTGAAGCTCAACGTGAGCAAAAAGGTGAGCGTCAACGTGGCATACTTCGTCACGTTCTATGGTCACGAGAAGACCAGTGAGACTTCTGCCCTCGGCATAGAATACAAGAGCGACTACACCCGCACGAACAACGTCTGGGGCGTGGGCGTGGACCTGAAACTGTAGTTATCCTCTCCAAGCCTCCCCAAAGGGGAGGATGTGAATTACATATAGAGCCATTCTTGCTAGTTGTAGGCAGGAATGGCTCTATATGTAACTAAACATTCCCTCCTTTGGAGGGGCTTGGGAAGGATAACTACATTGGGTCCACGTCAAAATAGACTTGCAGTGCACTATACGCCTTCTGCGCCAACAACGATTCCTCCACCTGCCGCAGCGCCTCGCGCGTCTGCCGTAGGTTGATGCCCAACTCCAGTTTGATAACTATCTTGCGGATGCTCATGAGCTTCACGCGCGCCACGGCGGGTTTGTCGGGACCGAGCACGCGGTCGCCGAAAAGCTGGCGCAGACGGGCACCCATCTCCTGAGAGGCTGCCTCGACGATACCATCTTGCCGATGCTTGAGATAGATATAAATAAGGTGGTAGAACGGCGGATAGTGGAACAGCTCGCGCTCAGCCAGCAGATCTTCGTAAAAGCCCTGATAGTCGTTGTGCACCACTTGTTGCACCACGGGCAACTCGGGACTACGGGTCTGGAGGATGACCAACCCACGTTTGCCCTTCCGGCCGGCACGCCCACTCACCTGACTCATCATCATGAACGCATGCTCGTAGGCACGGAAGTCGGGATAGTTGAGCATCGAGTCGGCATCGAGGATGCCTACCACTGCCACGCGGTCGAAGTCAAGACCCTTCGAGATCATCTGCGTGCCGATGAGCAGGTTGGTTTTGCCATGGGCGAAGTCGCCGATAAGGTGCTCGTAGGCATTGCGCGTGCGGGTGGTGTCGAGGTCCATGCGCGCCACGCGGGCCTCGGGGAAGATCTCACGGATCTGGTCCTCAATCTTCTCTGTGCCATAGCCGCGCCCGCTGAGGTTTGGATTTCCACAGTTGGGACACGCCGTCGGCACGGTATAGGTGAAGCCACAATAGTGGCACGTGAGCATGTTCAGGCGCTTATGGTAGGTGAGCGACACGTCGCAGTTCTTGCACTTCGGCACCCAACCGCACACCTTGCACTCCACCATCGGCGCAAAGCCACGGCGGTTCTGGAAGAGGATGACTTGTTTCCGCGCGCTGAGGGCCTCGCGGATGGCGGCAAGCAGTGTGGGTGAGAACGGACCGTTCATCATCTTCCTGCGGCGCAAGTCTTTGATGTCCACTACGCGGATCTCGGGCAGCTCGATGCCCTGATAGCGGGTAGCGAGGCGCACCAGTCCGTACTTCCCCGTCTGTGCATTGTAGTAGCTTTCCATCGACGGCGTAGCGGTACCGAGGAGGGTCTTTGCCCCGGTCATCTGTGCCAACACAATAGCCGCCGAACGGGCATGATAGCGGGGAGCAGGGTCTTGTTGCTTGAAGCTCGTCTCATGTTCCTCGTCGACGATGACCAGCCCCAGCTTTTGGAAGGGGAGGAACACCGCGCTGCGGGCGCCAAGGATGACGTCGTAGGGATGGCCGGAGAGTTGCTTCTTCCAGATTTCCACGCGCTCGGCATCGCTATACTTGGAGTGGTAGATGCCCAGTCGGTCACCAAAGACACGTTGCAGGCGTTCCATGATCTGCACCGTCAGCGCAATTTCCGGCAGGAGGTAGAGCACCTGCTTGCCTTCGTCGAGGGTCTTCTGAATGAGATGGATGTAGAGTTCGGTCTTGCCACTTGATGTCACGCCGTGGAGCAGCACAACGTTGTGCTTCATCCACTGCATCAACACCTGGTTGTAGGCATCGCCTTGTGCCGCGCTCAATTGCTTGATGTTCTCTGGATGAGGATCCCCACCATGGTTCAGGCGGCCCACCTCTTTCTCATAAACTTCAAGAAAGCCGTGGTCCGTGAGTTGCTTCACCATGGCCGACGTGCAGTGGCTGACGTTCATCAGCTCCTCGCGGGTCACCTCGCGCAGTTCAGAGGTGTTCGCTGTCAGACCGTCCGGCTTATCAAGCCGGACACCGCCCGCCTCGAACGCCTCGTCCCAATGGCTCAGCTGCAGGAACGTCATGAGGACCTCCTGCCGCCGCGGCGCCTTCTGCAGGATGTTCAGCGCCACATGCAGCGCCGCCTCCGTGCGGTACTTCGCTCCCAGACGAACATAAGTTTCCGTCTTCGCGCGGAAGCCCGTCTCGGCCTTCAGCCCCGAGGGCAGCGCGGCCTTCATCACCTCGCCAAGGGGAGACATGTAATAGCTTGCGATCCACTGCCACAGCCGCAGCTGTTCCGGCAAGAGGATCGGCGTGTTGTCGAGCAGTGACAGCACCGTCTTGATCTGGTCGTCGCGAAGGTCGGGCTTCTCCTGATGCACGCGGACGACCATCGCCGCATACGTCTTGTTCTTGCCAAACGGCACGAGCACGCGCATGCCCACACCGCACCGCTGCGCCATCTCAGCTGGGAGGGCGTAGGTGAACGTACCCTCGAGGGGCACAGGAAGGATGACGTCGACGTAATGCATGGCTTGCTGAATTATTGGTCTCATGCAAAGGTAAACAAAAAAAGGCAGAACCATACAGATCGGAAGAGCGTCGTGTAGGGAAAGAGTGTAGATCT
>ERZ1032009.299-NODE-299-length-11551-cov-4.133699_pt1 | contig 11551 bp, 17 predicted proteins | sample MGYA00516700_ERZ1032009 | MGnify/ENA primary metagenome ERZ1032009 (study PRJEB33719, sample SAMN04261292) | wastewater metagenome | biome: rural village; feature: human; material: feces | host: Homo sapiens | place: El Salvador | collected 2013-01-14 ...
ATTCTGAGAAGAGGTAAATGAATTAAGCAAAGAAAGAGCAGAGAAAAAAGACGACTGGACAGAAGAAAAAGAAGAAAGGCTTAAAGCATTGAACGATAGTATTGCAGAATTAACTAATGAATATCAAAAGGTTACAGATGAGGCCAACGAAGAATTAAATAAATATAAGGAAGAAAGAATTAACGAGGAAAGCTGAGCTTGTTTCTTCTTAGAAGATGATGAATATCAATTTATGTGAGAGCTGTGTTGATTTGCTGCGCCTCAAGAATAATTTATTTAATAAGCTCAATAAAATGCCAGAAAAAAAAGAAACAAAAAAATACACAGCTAAACAGCTTCGTCTAACCAATGAAGAAATTGTAGAGAAGTTTGCTGTGTATTGAGCAGAGGTTGATTGAGTTGCAAGAAAAATGCAAACCTATGATAGAATATTAGAAGCCCACATATGAAAGTTTCACAATGTAGAAAAGAGGGTGAAAGAATTAGAAAAGGCATTTGATATTCTATGTTTAACTTTGACAGTATCTTACATTGTTGTTCTCGCCATATTATATATTTAACAAAAAGTCCCCAATCAAATGGGGGCTTTTTATTTTTATGAAAGTATAGGATGTATTAAATCTGCGAAGAAAGAAAATCCACACTCTCATCCGTTATCTCAATCGCTTGCGTCACTTCATAAAAGTGTCATTTGTCAATCTACGTGTGGTATATTGTTAAGCATTCAAGAATGTGAGATAGATGTACTCATTTTTATTCATGGCACTAACACATCTCAAACTTCCATTTCTGCTATAGTATCTCAATTTACAGGAACTCTGTCTAAGCACGCCCCCATTGATTGAGAGTGTCACTGTTGTCAGTTAGCTTCCGTTGTCTGTCAAACTAGTGGATAGCTTAATAACCATTCTCAGTATGATGTACTAACTCACTCTCCCTCTCCTCATCACGAAACTCACGTAACCGCTCTTATCTTTCATGCATTAGACATAACGTCTTCCCATATCTCTCGTCATAAAGGAGCACTTCGTCTACTCTCTAATACTGTTTTATAATTTCACGACGTATATCTATATAGCTGCATTCTAAATGCGTGCATTCAATAGTTTATTTCCATACTTCCGGAAAATCAAATATGATACAATCATTTCTTTGTTATCCTTATTCATCATCGTGGTAGAATTTGTAGGTTTTTATTAAATGCTTGGCGTATGTCTGAAGTAGAAGATGATATTGGTTTTCGCTCCCAAGAACCGTCTGTACAATATTCTCGTATATCATTTCATTGTCTTGAAAATGTTTTATTTGCTGCCAATACCATCTTGGCGTAGTATGCTTTATTGTCTTGGTCCGATACCACAATGTGGTGTCAGTTAGCGGAAACGTTTATTAATTGCGAGTTGTCTGTTACAGTTATATCAGGAATTGTAGGACATTCGGGCAATATATCTTCGTCTATAGATATTTTTACTTTGCTGTTTGTGCTACCGTCACATCATATTGGGTCTATTATAATTCAGCTTCACTCCTGTAATTTGTCTATTAGAAATCCTGGAGTAGTATCTCCGCTACAGGCCTTCACCTTTTCATCAGTTGCATTAATTTCCCATCATCACTTCACTCAACAATCTCATCCATCAATATAACAATCGTCAGGCGGAGTAACGTCTCTTACGGTGACATTACTTCAGGCTTTTACATATGTAGGTCTAGGACATATAGCCGTAAGTTTTACAACTCAGCATTCTGATGTGTCCACTACAAGACAATCTGACGTGGATTGAATATTAATTCAGCAATTATCATTACATGTTTTTCAGCAACAATTTGTATTGCAATCTTCTGGGTCTAGAATTTCTACATTTAGTATTTCCCCGTCATCTGGACAATTACTTGCACATGGTGAGCATGGTGGGGTGCAATTACAATTACTCATAATGTTGTCTATTTTGAATTAAATTTGTATTGGGTGGAACAATATACCACCCCACACATTAAACGTGTCTTAAAATTTTTTACCCCACAGTAGTACCTGCTGTTTCTTGATATTTTGGACACTCTTTTCATTGCATATATTTACGAATTCCGTTACAATATATACACCTCTCCCAAACACCAGGACCATTAAAGACACAAGTTCTTTCAGGATTAACCCTTCAAGTTGTATCTACAACTTCGGATTTCTTTATCTGTGGTTTCTTTTTTATGTTTGGATTAAATTTATTTACGGCCTCATTATATTCTTCCTCGGTAATTTCATTAGAGAGAAATTGATACAAAGTGAAGGCGTCTATTTTTCATAGTTGAACCTTTATAAAAGACATTTTCTCTCTTATAATATCTTTGCCAAGTCAGAATTTAATTAGGTCGTTCATGAGGGCGATAACCTTGTTATTGTTTCAACAAGATGGACATCATCCCCCTCTGCAACTACATCTTGTAGGTTTACCGCACAATTCACATCTCATTCTATTCTAATGCTCAATTTAAAATGTTCTGTTTTTTAGCTAGCCTATTTTGTCTAGCTCTATCTTTTCTAATAACAGCCCTCTTTTCAGAGAATAAATTAGAATATTCTCTTCATTGGTCTGTTAATTGATATGTCCCAGGCTGTATGTTTCAGTTTCTTACCTGTTGGCTATAAGCTATTCTTTTAGCGTCGGCAAGAGGGAAGCCCCTTTGTTGGAGCTTCCGCACTTGCCTTGAAAATATATTTCTTGCCATTATTTATTATTTCCTCCCATTAAATTTTTTGCTTGATTTCACAAGTAGTTACCTAGCATTACAGTTCCGTATGCTAGCGGGTTCATAATCATAGCTGCGGTTCATAGATAGTTAGGAACCTTTCTGGACGTTTGATTTGTGCTAGTTCCAGCTGGCTGGTTTACTACTGCAGTGTTACCGCTGGCACCCTGGTTGGCTGGCTCAGTTATTCATCATCATACAGAAGATGTTCACTGTTGTGTAGTAGTTCATCAGCTAGATAATGCATTAATTATGTCGGCATAGCTATTTGAACTTCAGCTTCATCACGTACCCTGTGCCCTTAACATATTAAATTGGTCTATATCCGTTGCTACACTTTGAGCTACACTATTATACATATCATTGGCTCTTTTGTATAAGTCGATAATATATTGATTAGTTGTGTCTCAATATTCCCTTCTCAATGTAGACATATAGTTAATTAAGTTAGAAGCAATCTGTTGCTTTGCGTTGATTTCCTGTTCCTTAGCTTGAACATATCTACCGAATGCTTCATTATATGCTTCGTTTTGCTGTGCTCTGATGGCTCATAAACTAGCTCAACTATGTACTCATTGTGCCGCAATGTTTGCAGCTTGGCGTCAAGCTTCTGTGGCGAGATAATTTCCTAAATCATCATAGTATTTATTTACCTCTTGAGTTAGAGTTCCCTCAGGTCAGAATGTATCCATTATATAATTTCTCTGTGCTTGAATATCTCAAGTAAGTTGATTATATAATTTTCAAGCGGCTCATTGTAATCAAGCCTCATTCTGTCTCATAAAGTTTAATAAGCTATCAGCTGTGTCTATAGATGTATTAGCAAATGTAGAGTATCTTCACAAATCACTTGCTATATCTCAGTAAGCAGTAGCCATAGCATTATCTCCCATATCAGCATATCATTTAGCCTGCAATCAAAAAGCTTCAGCATTTGAAAACATATTAGAAGAAGGAGAAGATGTTGTAGTTCAAGGAATATATTGTGTTTCTTCTACTATTCTTCAGCTTGGGTCCATATATCATCAGGTAACAACATACCTTCAGTTATTTATTGCCATATGTTAAATGTTATTAATTTAAAGAATATTTGTTTCAGTTTTTATATGCTTTTTGGTCTACAACTCTATATCCCCAATATTTTTCTAAGTCCTTCATTCATTGAAGATAATCATTTCACTTTAATCCTCTTACCCTTCTTATCTCTAGAGGAGTTGTGTCTCTTGGAGCTGGAGTTCAAACTGCAATTCAATTAGCAGTAGACATTCAACCAACCATATCTGTCATTGGTGTCATATATTGTTTTGGTTGTGGCTGTGTTATATACCCCTGTTGAGGTCAATTAACAGTAGACATTCAACCAACCATATCTGTCATTGGTGTCATATATTGCTGTGGTTGAGTGACAGTTCTTCTTCTCTGTCCTCATGTAGAAATCTGTGACTGTGCTATAATGCTATTAATATTATTAACAGCATTTTGTGCCATTGCTATTCTATTTTCTGCGGCAAGCATATTGTCTCTAAGTTTATTATAATCTTCAAGAGCGGCTTGCATAGCTCATCTTGCTCTTTCTTGCACTTCAGGTGATGCACTAGCATAAGCTTCGAATACCTGCTTATATTTATTATATCTATTAGCTAAAGCAGCATAGTTGTCGTTGGCTATTTGTAGTTCTACATTAGCTGCATTAATCTCTTCTTGTGTTGGCATTGTTATTTATTTAATTCATCTAAAGAGAGAACCTCTACGTCCTCTTTCTTTTCTTTTTTGGAAGCCTTTTTCTTTTTAACTCCCATTAATTTTTTTAGGTAATCGAAGTATGTTTCTTTACCTGGTTTATATTTAAATTTCATTCATATAATATTAAGAGATAAATTAATTTGCGTTAATGTAATCTAGATAGTCAGCTATCTCTTGCGCGTTGATTATATCTCCAGAACTAAGTCATAGATATTTACAATCTATAGTTCCCATAGCAGAAACATAGAGAATAAATGCAGCATCTGTGTTGGCTAGTTCATCATCGCAAGCTCAACTCTCGTCAACAGTTAAACCATTTTCAGTTACATAAGCCTCGAATGTTTTTCATTCTTTAGCTGCATTATAGAATGGGCGTAGTTCTTCTCCTGCTCAATCTATAATAGTTTGTGCATCGGCCATAACAGCATCAGGGTCTGTTACGTTGTCTAATAATGGTGAAGTAGCAAACCAATCAAGTGCATATCCTCTCATATCTCAGATTGTTGCGTCACCACAATTACATAACTCATCAGCACATCTCCAAGCTTGTAGAGTAACACATTTACATTCACCACATCTCCACATTGGCTTTTTTGCCCTCATCAAGTTTTTGATTTGTCTCATCTCAACAAATTAAATTTTAAATAAATTCCCCATAAAATAAAGCTCCATTCCAGCGGGGGACTAGAATGGAGCTAGAGAGAATTGTCTCTCTATATATAGAATAGATTTTTTGAGGTTTTTTCTATAACTTTTTCTTTTTATTTTCTTCTAACCTACATAGTACCTCAAATACACACTCTCTACAGCTCTTAATCCGTGCTATATCGTGTTTACATTTTGTGTTTTTTTCTTTTCAATATTCATAATATTTTTTTTCTTCCATCGCGCTACATAATCTTAGCTAAAGCATCATCATATTCAACTCTCTCGTCTCAGAAGTAAATCACAGGAAGCATAGAAGCTCATTCTATTTCTTCTGGCGTTGCATTATTTATGTCTTTCTGTAAAAAAGAATATCCATTTGCATCAGCATATTTTTTTAGCAGCGGTGCTATCATATGGCAGCGGCTACAAAATTCTCAACTAATTATCTTTATTGTCATTATTTCCAAACTTACGAATAAAAGCGCTATTATCTATAAATCACTCTTCAAAGTTTTTCCTGCCATAAAACTCACTCTTTTTTCATGGATTATATCAGTCTACGGGACGAATATATCACATAACTCTTGTTCGTACCTGGCATTTTGTTCTTTTGCTGTTATCTGTTGTCATATCTATAGTGGTGGTAAAAGGTAAAGTTATTTCTTTTTTATTAGTTTTTCTTTATAAAAGTCTTCTTTAGACATAGAAAGAAGCGCCTCTATTTCTGCACATACCGCAGGAGATAAAGTCTTCTTCCAAAATTGATTATACATTACACCAAGCTGTTCTTGTGGAGATTGTGCTTGTTCAAATATATTATTAAATGAGCGATGTTTAAATTCAGTAAGTAACATTCTGTTTATCTTTTCGTTAACGTTCGCCCATTTACTATTACATCTCCCTATAATATGATGTACCGTATAGTTTTCTTTTTCTCGGGATTTCTCCTTTGCCATTTTGTTTCTTATGTAAAATGGTTAAAATTTAACGAACTCCATATTAAGCATAGATTGTCATTTTTCATTCTTATCTACCTCAATAATTCGTCCTCCTATAGTATTATCTAAATTAAATCTTTTTGCTAGTAGGTTTTCCTTTAAGAATGCACCAGGCATAAATCAATGTATTCATCTGTGCAAATCATATAATGCAGTATGATAATGTCATAGAGCAAATATGTCTGGCTGGTTTTCTACTGGTAGGCTATCTAAATATTTTTTCATCTTGTAATCTTTTGCGTAGCTAAGACTTCAACCTCAATGGTGCAAGTTTATATCTATTCAGTTAAGCTTAAGCCTAGCATCATAGAAGCCTAGGTTAATTAAGTCTTGTCTCACCGTCTCTATGGCCTTGCAGATGTTTACTCAATTTTGCTTTAAGAATTTCTCATCATGATTTCATCAGATGAAATAGGTAGGAAGTCAAACATTTGGATAATTCTGTTTAAGCTCCTCGAGTTGCTCTGTAAATCACACCTTGCTTTGTTCAAATTGCTGTCAGCTATACACGTCGCATCCATCAACTATATCACCAGCGTGGACAAAACACTCAACTCATTTATCCTTCGCTCTATCATAGAACTCTCATAATTCATCTATAGCGCATCCTTTTGCTCAAATGTGTGTATCTGATACAAGAGCAAACTTTAAATGTCAGGGCTCTCATAAAACTTCATCTATTTCCTTTTTTGTATTTTGAGCAATATAATTTAACATCTCCTGTATTTCTTTAGGAGAGTAGTGTTCCAATAGCTTTAGTTTTTTTTCTCATTCTTTATCTTTTTTCTGGGCTAATGATTGTAGAATTTCTTTTCTATACTTGGCTACACTATCGGCGCTCACTCATAATTGGCGAGCAACTTCTGCGTGGGGCGCATTCTTATCAAAAGATTGAATGCTTTTAATAGTTTCATCACTTAGTTTCATTTGTTGGTAGTGGAATGGGGTAAAACTATTCTTCTTCTTTTTTCTTTTCTCCTTTTGTTGATGGCAACTTTCACTTCAATAAATCTGCTATGAATTCAAATAGTAATTTGAGTGCGTCTATTTCTGGTAATTCCTCTCACGTATTAATAGAGTAAATATGCCCTATAATAGAATATCATTCTGTAATAATTAAGATTGAGAAGATAATTGTAGAAGCAAGTTCTATATCATTAGCTCAAACTCATTTTAAAATGATAATTACTATCATCGGCAACACCCATCTTGTTAGTTTCTTTGCTAAACCTCTTCGCATTTTTGTGCTTGTCACAGATGTCCTATCTAATAGGTAGGCATCTAATACACCAAACACATAATCCAATGCTAGTAGTACAGATAATATAGCTAAAACCTCTCAGCTAATTCAGAAGTACTCTAAGGCTGCAGCTAATCAAAATCCCCCAGCAACGGAAGCAATCGTTCCGCCTGTTGAAATCTCAGTAGTCATTTATTTTTTTTTAAATTATTTAAAATCATATTTCCCCCTTAATTTAGTAGCAAGTTCTGCATAAGTTTTCTGCTCTTCCTCAGAAGCCCATTTATAGAGATAACTCATAGCATCAGTTACAGCCACGGCCTGTTTCTTTTCCTCATCATCTACCAATCTTCTAGCATCAGGATAATCTTCTCTCATTTCTTTTGCTAATGCCGCAAACTTTTCTTGATATTTTTCTGGGACAGACGCCCATGCCGTAGATAAACTTCATAATACATAATTAACTGCTTTTGTCTCAGCTATGTTTTCTTTAACTTCTTCTACAGTTTTATCCATTGCACTTTGTGGTAAAATTAAATATGAGGCAGGCAACATTCATTTGTTTATATATTTTTTTCTGTCTCTAATTAGATATTGATTAGTCAATCAATAATAACTATCATAAACTCAACAATCTGCTGTATCTTCTTTTGCTCATCACGTTGGCTTAGTTGTCTTTGTAGCCTGTCGATTTGTTCTGTGTCCTCAAGCTCAAGGATAACTATCTCTCCAAACCAACCCCTTTTTTCTGTCCTCACCAAAGTTTAGATTATATGTATATCCAATAAGGTGTCATTTAGAAAGGGCTTTTTTAATTTTTTCATCTTGATAATCTCTCCTTGTATAGAAAACCTTTTCTTTATTAAATCTCTTTGCTCCTATCTCATTCCATCGATGAACTACTGCATTAATAGCTGTAGGAGTACTTCGTCCATATCATGGCGTATATCAATAATTATTAGTGCAATAGTCCACAACTTCTAGTCATAGATTATTACTTTCAGCTAAGGTTAAATCTATTCCAAAGAGCCTTATTAATTGATTTAGGGCTCAGTAGATTGTACACGCAGAAGATGATTTTGTATAGCTTCATTGATTTGTTCTGGGCCATATATCGTGCGTGATTTCTGGCACAATAAAGTCGGCCTCATCTCAAAAAGCATACTCATCTCAATAATCCCGCGCCGCATTCTCTACCTCTTTATAAAGAGCTTCTCTCATGGTGATTTCCTTTTAGAAATAAATTACCCCAAGAAGAAGAATTTCTCCTTGGGGGTGATAATTATTCAGCAGCCTCAACTGCTTCTTCTTTAGCTTCCTCTTCAGCAACTACTTCTTCAGCAGCAACTTCTTCAACAGGAGCCTCTTCAACAGGAGCAACTTCTTCAACTGCTTCTGTTTCAACAACAGCTTCAGTTTCTTCAGAAACTGGTGTGCTAACAACCTCTTCTTCCATAATGTTGTAAGAATTATAATATAAAATTATATCAGGTAGCCATTAGCTACATAGATATTATAAGTTTATTTACATCAGGTACTGTTTTTAAATCGCCCATCATCAGAAAGTCTTGTTCATCAGAACACATAGTAAAAAGACTGACTTTTAACGCATTCTACATCCTCTCAATCTCCAGACAAATACCAATGATTGTCGTCACGCTCAACTAAATGCCCCTCGTTTCAATATTTATTAGCATAAGCCACCTCCGCACTTCTTAATTCGTCCAAGATATCGTTTGGGTCATTCAGAATTTTGGGCTTTGACATTGAGACATTATCCATACAAATGGTGGCAAATCTGAAGATGATGGCGCCCCTCTGGTATAATTAATTCAACCTCAAGTATCTGTCGGAACTATAATAAAGCTATAGCTATCTCAGTTTCATTCAAAATCATAGCAAACATCTTCTCCGCTCTGAGGATTTCCGTTTCTACACATACCGCATCATGCTGGTGTTATTGGCCCATCTGGTGCGGCGTACTTTGTTGCCGCCCCACCGCTGCCATTTTCACAGAACAGATGTTCCTCATTTTGTAGTCTAACGGCGCTTAACTCAGGATTTTCATTTAATTTATCTAGAACCGCCTCTCAAGATTTTGTCTTTTGTCAAAGAGCCATTAATTGAGAGTAAAACGATTTAGAGCCCCCACATCTTCGGATGTTTCAACATCTCATTTTTCAACATCTCATTGTTGTTTATTTTATTATGTAAAAGTTTAATATCATACAAATTTACTATCTGTTATATTGCTCCAAACGTCTGCATCTTTATATCATTGTACTAGAGCAGAAGGCACATAGATGGCCGCCACTCTATTGTTAGCTAATGAGCAAGAGTTGGTTGACATATCTGCTTCCATTTCATTTCAATAGATGGTTATTACCATAGGGTTCGTTGTATTTCAAGCTCCTGAAAATTGCATATATCTTTTATTTGATGTATCCACTGTGTTATTTGCTATTAGTTTTGCAGAAGTTAATGAAGTACAATTTTGATATTGTCAGTTTCTGAAATTATTTCAAACGCTTATAACTGTATTAGGCAATGCTTCATTAGGCGCAGTAACCAATGAGGTGCATCAATAATATTGGTAATATCTAAAATAAGTACCAATACTTGTAACTCAATTAGGCAAAGCTTCATCTGGAGCATTAACTAATGATGAGCATCATCTATATTGGCTATTCCTGAAATTATATCAAATTGTAGTAACTGAACTAGGTAAAGTCTCATCTGGTGCAGAAACTAATGAAGTACATCAATAATATTGATTTTGTCTAAAATTATTACCTATACTTGTAATTCAACTAGGAAATACCTCATCTGGAGCGGTAACTAACGACGAACATCATTGATATTGGCCGTATCTAAATTGATTACCGATAGAGGTAAGGGAGCTTGGCATTACTTCATTAGGAGCTATAATTAATGACTTACAACTATAATATTGTTCGCGCCTAAAATCGCCACCGATACTAGTAATTCAACTAGGCATTACTTCATCTGGCACATTAACTAATGAAGTACATCATCGATATTGACCATACCTGAAACTATTACCAATACTTGTAACTCAATTAGGTAAAGCCTCATCAGGCACAGAAACTAATGATGCACATCAATAATATTGATATGCCCTGAAATTTGTACCAATACTAGTAACTGTACTTGGAATTACTTCATCTGGCGCGTTAACTAATGAGGTACATCAACGATATTGAGAGTATTTAAAATAACTACCGGTATCAGTGGCATTGCTTCCATACCCCATATAACTTCAATCATAATTTACCCTTGTCAAATATGGAGCACCGACAGTTTCATACCATCAATAAGCCAACGCCCATCAATAAGCTTTTGCAACGGGGGTTATTGTTATTGAATGTTCACTTCAAACTTGGTATCCGCTAAAGGTTATACTTCCTCCAGCACTTCACGTTCAAGAATAATTCACGGGGGTTCCGTCATCTATACTTACCATCCAATCATATGTGGCGTTTCTTGAAGATGAGGACCTATTATATCATCATACCGGTAAATAGATATTTCCTTCTTCATCAGCCACTATGTTATAGGAAACACTTTCTGTTGGGTATTTCCTTCTATGTATTCATATTGGAGTTCTCATAATGTTGTTTTATATTATATTAAATAACTCGTCTACCCCTTTCCACTGCTCAGGTTACTCATCATCGAAGATTATCATTTCTAGTTGAAGACCAATCGTTTGGTGAAGCGTTAGTAACAATAAACGTGGCCCCAGAATAATAATTGCCTGGTCAATATCATGTAGTATCTACCAACTCAGTACCAGTTGTCACCCCAGACCCGAACGGGAATAAGTGATTATTTCATCGCTGATAATATCATCATCCATGCGGACGGGCGCTCGCGCATGACGCTGCGGGAGAGCTTCACCCGTGCGAGGAATCAGACGGCTACCATCATGGAGGGACATTTACGGGAGCGCCGCAAAAAGCGCAGCGATTACAATCAGGAATACAGGATGCCTTATGATACGGAACGTGAGGATAATGATGAATACTCCGGAGAACTCCGCGTTCTCAGTGACATCCGCCTTCCGGAATACCTCAGCCGGATCGTGGATGCCAAAGAAAAATACGGCGTACATCAGCATGGTGAATAATCGCATCCGCCACTTTTTCTGGATCTT
>ERZ1032009.300-NODE-300-length-11546-cov-5.543295_pt1 | contig 11546 bp, 7 predicted proteins | sample MGYA00516700_ERZ1032009 | MGnify/ENA primary metagenome ERZ1032009 (study PRJEB33719, sample SAMN04261292) | wastewater metagenome | biome: rural village; feature: human; material: feces | host: Homo sapiens | place: El Salvador | collected 2013-01-14 ...
GATCGGTCTCGGCATTCCTGCTGAACCGCTCTTCCGATCTGTATGGTTAAAGACCTACGAGCTCTATCAGCAGGGCCGCACCATCGGCACGTTCCAGTTTGAGAGCCCCGGCATGCAGAAATACCTCCGTGAGCTCCACCCGACGGTCTTCGAGGACCTCATCGCCATGAACGCCCTCTACCGTCCGGGACCTATGGACTATATCCCCGACTTCATCAAACGAAAGAACGACCCGTCGCTGGTGACCTACGACATCCCCTGCATGGAGAAATACCTCAAGGACACCTACGGCATCACGGTCTATCAGGAGCAGGTGATGCTCCTCTCGCGACAGCTGGCCAACTTCACCCGCGGCGAGAGTGACGCCCTGCGAAAGGCCATGGGAAAGAAGAAGAAGGCCATCGTCGACCAGATGAAGCCGAAGTTCATCACCCAGGGCACGAAGAATGGCCACGACCCGAAGATCCTCGAGAAGATCTGGAGCGACTGGGAGAAATTCGCCTCCTACGCCTTCAACAAGTCGCACGCCACATGCTACAGCTGGGTGGCCTATCAGACGGCATACCTCAAGGCTAACTACCCTGCAGAGTTCATGGCCGCCCTGATGACGCGCCGCTTCGCCGCCATCACGGAGATCACGAAGCTCATGGAGGAGTGCAAGGCCATGGGCATCCCCACACTGGGCCCGGATGTCAACGAGAGCTACGTGGAGTTTGGTGTCAATAAGAAAGGTGAGATCCGTTTCGGCCTCTCCGCCATCAAGGGCATGGGTGCCGGTGCTGCCGATGCCATCGTCCGCGAGCGGCAGGCGCATGGACCGTATAAGGACATCTACGACTTTGCCGAGCGTGTCAGTCTGAAGGATGTGAACCGCAAGGCCTTCGAGAGTCTGGCGCTGAGTGGTGGCTTCGACTGCTTCGGCCTGATGCGTGAGCAATATCTTGCCGCAAACAGCAAGGGGGAGGTGTTCCTCGACTCGCTGGTGCGCTTCGGACAGCAATATCAGCAGGACCAGATGGAGGCTGCCAACTCCCTCTTCGGTGCTATGGGCGCCACAGTGGCCATCGCCACACCGCCCGCACCCAAGGCGGAGGCCTGGAGCAACATCGAGCGGCTGAACCTTGAGCGCGACTATGTGGGCATCTACCTCTCCGCGCATCCGCTAGACGAATACAAACTGATCCTCAACAACATGTGCAACACCACGTGTCCCGAGGTTGGCGACCGTGGCAACCGTGAGCAGCTGGCACAACTGAACCAGATCACCTTCGGCGGCATCGTCACCAATGTGCGGTCGTCGTTCACCAAGCGTGGCGACCCCTGCGGCTTCGTGACGCTGGAGGACTACAATGGCGCTGGGGAGCTGGCACTCTTCGGCGACGAATGGGGCCGATGGAACGGACGTCTGACGCAGGGTTGCTCGGTGCTCGTCACCGCCACCTGTGGAAAGAAGTACCCCACGAGCACGTTCTATTCGTTCAACATCCAGAACGTCGAATACCTCCAGACGGTGAAGGACCAGCGCATCGAGCGCTTCACCATCAACGTCAAGAGCAAGGACATCACCGAGACCGTCGTCAATGACATCCTCTCGATGGTCAGCGACACGCCGGGCAAGACGCAGCTCTACTTCAACATCCACGACGAGGAGAACAACAGCAACGTCCTGCTGCGCTCCACACGCGGAGAGATAGAGGTGAAGAACCGGCTGGTGGAATATGTGGAGGAGCACGAGGAAATGTCATATCAAGTAAACTAAACAGCAAAATAAACAACATGAAGATTAAAATAGAAAACTTAGAGAAGATCAACGAGGCCGCCCGGGAGTTCATCCAGAAGATGGGCACGGGGAAGGTCTTCGCATTCTACGGAAAGATGGGTGTCGGCAAGACGACATTCATCAAAGCCATCTGTGAGGAACTCGGCGTCGAGGACGTCATCACCTCACCAACATTCGCCATCGTCAACGAGTATCGGTCGGAGAAGACTGACGAACTGATCTACCACTTCGACTTCTATCGCATCAAGAAGCTCGAGGAGGTCTACGACATGGGCTACGAGGACTACTTCTACAGTGGCGCACTGTGCTTCCTGGAGTGGCCGGAGCTCATTGAGGAGATTCTGCCGGGCGACGCCGTGAAGGTCACCATCAGCGAGGAAGAGGACGGCAGCCGGACGGTGGAGTTCTGAAGAAAATATTCAGAAAACAAGGAAAACAAAAGAAAACATCATTTGCATTTGGCACGATGTTTGTGCCTCACTGAGCATCATTGACACATATTTAATTAACAACAATAAAAAAGGAACAAAGTTATGGAAGTAACGATTACAACTGAGAACTTCGAGCAGTACAAGAACGGCGAGTTGCCCCTCGTGGTAGACCTCTGGGCAACATGGTGCGGTCCCTGCCGCATGGTCGGTCCGATCATCTCCGAGCTCGCCAACGACTACGACGGCAAGATCGTTGTCGGCAAGTGCGACGTGGAGGAGAACGACGACATCGCCATGGAGTTTGGCGTGCGCAACATCCCCACAATCCTCTTCTTCAAGGGCGGACAGCTCGTGGACAAGTTTGTCGGCGCCGCTTCGAAGGCAAAGCTGGACGAGAAGTTCAAGGCACTGCTGTAAGCCCCTCTCCCCGCCACTTTCAAAGCTGGTGTCCGGCTTGATAAGCCGGACTATCTGACAGCGAACTACACAAAAGGAGCCATCCATTGCAACAATGCAAAGGATGGCTCCCTGTCGTTTACCATACATATTTACTCCCCCTCTCTCCGAGCGCAGCGATGGGTAGAGGGGGGCGGGGGAAGAGGGGCTTTCTACCGTTTCCTCGCTTTCATTGAAATTAAAGGCACGAGCATTTCCTCCATCGAGATGCCACCATGTTGGAACGTGTCCTTATAGTAGGAGACGTAGTAGTTATAGTTGTTAGGATAAGCGAAGAACGACTCCCCCGTGGCAAAGACATACGACGTGCTGACGTTCGGCGAGGGCAGCTGTGCCTGCCGTGGGTCGTGGATGGTGAAGACCTCCTTGGCATTGTAGGCAAGGTTCTTCCCCAGTTTGTAGCGGAGGTTCGTATTTGTGTTTCGGTCACCCACGATCTTGATAGGCTTCGAGGCACGGATGGAGCCATGGTCGGTGGTGAGGATGACCCGGTAGTCGCTCTGTGACAGTCGACGGAAGAGCTCTGCCATGACAGAATGACGCAGCCACGACAGCGTGATACTGCGGTAGGCACTCTCGTTGTTTGCCAGCTCGCGCACCATCTTCGACTCCGTGCGGGCATGGGAGAGCATGTCGATGAAGTTGATCACCACCACATTGAGGTCATTGTCCTTCAATGCGTTGTACTGTTGCAGGAAATGCTCCGCACCCGTGGAGTCATTGATCTTATGGTAGGAGAACCGGTCGTGACGGCGGTAGCGCTCGATCTGTGTGCGGATGAGCGGCTCCTCGTTGAGGTTCTTGCCTTCCTCCTCGTCCTCATCCACCCAGAGGTCGGGAAACATCTGCTGGATCTTGTTCGGCATCAGTCCACTGAAGATGGCGTTGCGGGCATACTGTGTCGCCGTGGGGAGGATGCTCATGTAGAGCTGCTCGTCGATGTCGAAGAGGTCACCAATCTCCTCGGCCAGCAGTCGCCACTGGTCGTAGCGGAAGTTGTCGATGACGATGAGGAACACCTTCTCCTCCGCGTTGATGGCAGGGAACACCTGCGTCTTGAAGATGTCGGGGCTCATCAGTGGCCGCTCCTTGTTGCCGAGGAAGGTCTGTGGATTGACCCAATCCATATAGTTCGCCTTGATGTATTTAGCAAAGGCATTGTCGGCCTCTTCCTTCTGCATGGCGAGCATGTCTGTCATCGGACTGGCGGTGGCGCTCAGTTCCAGTTCCCAGTGCACCAGTCGTCGGTAGACGTCCACCCAGTCGGCAAACGTCCGGCAGTCGTCAATCTGCATTGACAGCCGTTGATACTCCTGCTGGTAGCCGCTCTGCGTGGCCTCCGTGACGATCTCCCGCTGATGGATGTTCTTCTTCAGCGTCAGGAGGATCTGCGAGGGGTTCACGGGTTTGATGAGGTAGTCGGCAATCTTCGCGCCGATGGCTTGGTCCATGATGTTCTCCTCCTCGCTCTTCGTGACCATCACCACAGGTGTCTGCGGCTGTATCTCCTTGATGCGCTGGAGCGTCTCCAACCCCGTGAGGCCCGGCATCATCTCGTCGAGCATGATGAGGTCGAAGGTGTGCTGCCGACACTCCTCGATGGCGTCGGCACCATTGCTGACCGTCGTCACCTCGTATCCTTTCTTTTCGAGGAAGATGATGTGTGCCTTCAGCAACTCTATCTCATCATCCACCCAAAGCAAACTTCCATTCATAGCGGTTGTCCTCCTTATTGATTATTGTCAAACCTCATTGATTAAAATCCATCCAATTCATAGTCCTCGCTCAGGGGGTCGAAGGTCTTCTTCTCCGGCTTCTTCGTCACGGGCTTTGGCGCAGGCTTCGTTGCGGGCTTGGTCACAGGCTTAGCAGTGGTCTTCGTCACAGGCTTGGCAGCAGGTTTCGTTGCAGAATCCTCCACAGGCACAGTGGTTCCTCCTTGCTCAATAGGCGTCACCGGCACAGTGGTCTTCACCTGCGTCGTTGGTGCCGTTGGTTTCTCTGACTCCGCAGGAGCAGTTGGCTCCGTGGGCATCGGTGGCAGCGAGAGCACGGGTTCCTCGGGCTCAGCAATCTCCGCGGGTTCCTCCAGCAGCATGCTGTCGGGAACCTTCAGTGGTGCGAAGTGAGTGACATAGAACTGTCGATAGTCGTCGTAGCTGAAGTTCGTGCCCAACAGCGGGAGGTTCTCCTCACTGATGATCACCGGCCTTGCCGCGCCCATCTGTGCCACGACCGCCTTCTGCTGGAGCAGCTGGCGGGCATAGAGCAGCGCCTCGTCATAGCTGCGGAAGCCACCCACCTGCATGCGGTGCAGGTCGCCATCCTCCTCGATAGCAATGTCGAAGTCACGCACCAAGTAACTCGTGAAGTTGTAGCGGGCCATCTGGAAGAGGAGCTTATTCTCATTGACAGAGTCCGGCTGATAGACGAGCATGAAGACGAACGCCGTATTCCGCTCGTCGGACAGTTGCCGCGCATGGATGGAGTCGCTATCCGCCAGCACCTCCGCCCGGCGGCTCCACACATCGCCCAGGTCGAACTTCGCGCCATGGAGCCGACGGCCGTCCTTCACGCCGTTGATGATCATTCCCGCCATCTCCGACAGGCGGCTCTCGGGATATTTCTCCACGAGGGTGTTCATGTTCTTGAGACATCCGTCGGCATCGCCGTCGTTGAGGAGTCCCAGTCCACTGATGAAGATGAATTTGTCACGGTTGGCGCCCAGCGGGAACCGTTTCTCCGAGAGCGCACTGTTCGCCTTCACCTCGTCGAGCCGGTCAGCCTTGAATGCTTCGTAGGTCGCGGCATAGAGCGAGTCCTCGATCTGCACGCCCTCGCGGGCATTCTCGGCAAAGTAAGGATCGGTGAGCAGCGTCGTCCACTGACTCTCCGGGCACTTCGTCCGCAAGCTGTCGATGAAGGTCTCCGCCCGTGCCGTCTGTCCCATACGGGAATAGAGCAGAAAGAGGTGGTAGTAAGCCTCATCGATATGCTCATAGCCGGGGAAGCGGGTCACCAATCGGTTGAGCGCCTTCTTGCTGAGCGGCAGGTTGTCAAGCTTATCCTTGAAGATCACACCACTGTTGAACAGCCCATCCATCAGCGTGGCATTGCTGGCGTCGAGCTGTTCGGGCGTGAAGGGTATCTGTGCCAGATAGTACTCCCGTCGGTGCGGATCGTTCTGCGCACTGTCGGCGAGGTGACGCAGCGAGTCCTCGTGGGCTTCCGCCGAGGCGATGGAGTCACGTTGCTCATCGGTGAGGGCGTCCTGCTGCTCATCGCCCAATGAGGCCACCACCGTCTTGTTCACGCGCTGCCAGTTGTCGATATTCTCGCGCTTGCCCCATAGCCGCTGAAACTGCTGCTTACCTCGCTGCACAGCCAGGGGACTATAGAAGTACCAGGTTTGGTTGGTTTGTTGGTTTGTTGGTTTGTTGGTTTGTTGGTTTGTTGGTCGGTTATTTGAACGGTTGCCTACCGCGCCATTCTTCTGTTGAGTTAGTGCGGCGTCGGCCTCGTCCTGCTTGCGCTGTTCCTCCTTCTCCTTTTTCTTTAGCGCCTCAATGGTACGGTCGATGGCGGCGTTGCGGTCATGGTCGTTCATGCGGGCCAAGGCCTGCAGGGAGTCCTGCAGATGGACGGCATCGGTGAAGGGCACCAGTTCGTCGAGCACTCTCGAGCGATTGGACAGCTCCTCATAGTCCGGGCGGTCCTTGTCGAGCAAACCGATGGCCTCGCCATAACAACGCTGTGCATCACCGTAGCGCTCCATGTCCCAGTAGAGGTTGCCCAGCTTCAGGAGCAACACGCCCTTCTCGATGCCGTTGCGTGTGGCCCGTTCGTTGCCACACTCATAGTTGCTGATGGCGTGGACGGTGTCGCGCTGTGCGAGGTAGATGTTTCCGATGGCATAGTAGACCTGGTCCTGATAGTCCACATTGTTGTCCGACGCTGCCATACGCTTCAGTCGGGCGATGGCACGCTTGCCGTTACCCTTCGCCATCACCTCCGACTGTGCGATGCGCGCATTGAACGCCAGCTCGTAGGGCGGATTCATGCGGATGACGTGGCCGTAAGCCTTGTAGGCCTGCTGCGTATGTCCGAGTGCCTCCTCCAGCTGTCCAAGGAGGAAGTATTCGCGCGCCTTCTGCCGACGGCGTCCCTCGTGGCGGATGACCTTGTGCATAAAGGGCACGGCCTTCGCATAGTCGCCCGTACGGATATAATAGTCGGCAAAGGTATAGTCCCAGTCCTTCACCGCCCGCCAGTCGATGCTGTCACGCAGCTGGTTGCGAATAACGTCCTCAGCGTCGTAGACGAAGCCGTTCTCGAGGTAGCACTTCGCCAGCCATGCCCGCGCCCTGCCGCTGATGGCGGGCTGTGTCTGATAGAGGCGCGCCATATAGCTGAACGTCGTCGCAGCAGCATCGAAGTCGCCCTTGAAGAACTGCGACCGCCCCATGAGCATCCACGCCTTCCAGAGGAAGGGGTTATACTCCTTGCGACCGAGCCACTCGATGTCGCGCGCGGTCTTCCGGCGGTTCTTGTTCCACTCCGGTCGCCGCTTGATGCTGTGGAGGTCGATGGCTTTCTCCGCCTTCTCGATGGCACGGTCGTAGCTGGCCTTCCCGATCTCGCGGCTGTTCTTGTTGCCCACGGTGTAGAGCGGGAGCATCTCGGTGTAGTTGTCCTTGTTGCCCTGCTCCTTCTGCAACGAGCCTTCTATATAGGCCTGTGCACCATTGAAGTAGACGTTGTAACGGGTGTTGAAAGCCTGCCACCACCGCGTAGCAGAAGTGTTCTTCGCGGAGGAGCAACCAGCGAGGAGCGTCGTGACGCCCACTGCCAGCAATGTCCATGCAACGTGTCGGGCTTTCATATATATAATAAGGTGTCGACGAAAGTTAAATCAAGTGCCGACGGAATAGCTTGAGAATCGTCAGCGCCGTGTGACCTCGATGCCCACATCGGTGATTCCCGTGAGGATCTCTTGTTTCATGTTGTGGCGGACGGTGATGTGCAACGAGTCACCCTGATGGAGGGCCAGCGTGGAGACAGGCAACCGATACTGGTAGGTGCTCACACCCTGTCCCTTCACGCTGCCCTTGTCGTCGACGAGGGTGAAGGTGAGCGTGTCCTGTCGCACCTGCCGTGCAGGAAGGATCTTCTGTTCGACGATGAGCGTGAGGCTCGTAAAGGGATAGAAGTCGTTGACGCGCAGGCCCAATGCGGTGGCATAGAGTCCGGAGTCCTTCACCGCCGGCACGTCAAAGCTGAGCTGGTCGGCGCGGTCCCACCCAATCATCGACGTCGGGTTGTAATGGGCATAGACCTTCCTCCCTGTGCAGGCGCTGCACAAGGTGAGGACTGCGACGACTATCATCATCCACTGTTTCATTCTTACGACTCTGAGGGCTTGGTGGGGGCAGGGGCAGCGGGTGTGACAGGGGCGTCAGTGGCCGCAGGAGCACCAGGCTTATTCGGTCTGTTGGGTTTATTGGGCTTATTCGGCTTAGCCTGCTTATTCGGGGCACCCTGAGTTTTCGGCTTATTCGGCTTGTCCTGGGCATTCGGCTGGTTGGCCGGCTGCTCACCCTGCTTCTTGGCCTTCTGCTGGTTGTTGCGGTTCTTCTTCTTTTTCTTCTTGGCCTTGTCGAAACGGCTGACGTCCGCATCGGCCAGCAGGTCGACGGGCTTCTTCTCCTCCTTCACCTTGTCGTCCTGCATCAGCGACAGCGGCTTCTCGCCACGACGGTTCATGGCGATGATCTCCCTGGCGCGCTCGGCAGTAATGGTCTCGAGGTTGGCAGCCATGTTCTTGTCGGTGGAGTAAGAGCACAGTCCTGCGAGGATGTCGGTCTTGAAGAGGTAGAAGTCGCTGTCCTTCGTCTGCAGCACGGCGTCCTTCGGCGGCAGTTTGCGCGACGCCTCGATGTAGTCGTCCACCTCATAGTTGAGGCAGCACTTCAGCTTCGCGCACATGCCGGCGAGCTTCTGAGGGTTTAGCGAAATATCCTGGAAACGAGCGGCATTGGTGGAGACGCTGGAGAAGTTCTTCATCCATGTGGCGCAGCAGAGCTCACGTCCGCAAGGCCCCGTACCACCGATGCGGCCAGCCTCCTGGCGAGCGCCAATCTGCTTCATCTCGATGCGAACGTGGAAGGTGTCGGCGAGGACCTTGATGAGCTGTCGGAAATCCACACGCTCGTCAGCGATGTAGTAGAAGATGGCCTTGTTGCCATCGCCTTGATACTCCACATCGCCGATCTTCATCTGCAGTCCGAGGTTCTTGGCAATCTGCCGGCTCTGGATCATCGTCCCCTGCTCGCGACTCTTCGCTTCGTTGTATTTGGCAATGTCCACGGGCTTTGCAATGCGATAGATGCGGCGGATGTCGTCGGCCGACTTCAGATTGGCCTTCTTCACCTGGAGCTTCACCAGGCGGCCGGTGAGGGTGACGACGCCGATGTCGTGGCCGGGATTCGCCTCCACGGCGACGATGTCGCCCTTCTTCAGGTCGATGTTGTTCACATTATGGAAGTAGGCCTTCCGCGTATTCTTGAACTGCACCTCCACGAGGTCCGTCGACTCGGCGTTGCCGGGCACGTCCGCCAGCCAGTCGTAGGTGTTCAACTGGTGGTCCTGACGGCCGACACCGGTCTTCGCGAGGCCACGGTCGCAGCCAATGCAAAAGTTACAATTTCTCATTATTCTTTTTAAACTGTCTTCTTTATGTTTCCTTTCCATCCGCTGGGGAGAGGCTTGGCTTGATAAGCCAAGCCGTCTGACAGCGAACTTCATTAATGTTCCATTCAAAGTATACCAACATCGGCGATGTGCGCATCAACATCAGCAACAGGCGTCTCACCGGCGCAGGAGCAGCACCACGTCGAGGGCGAGGTTGAAGAACTGAATCTTCGCATTCGCATTCTGGCCAATGTCGCGCATCGAGCGCTGTAGCAACTCGCCCATCTCCACCACGTTGCGCTCATTGACGAAGCGCCCGAAGTTTTTGGTGAAGGCTTCCTCCTCCTGCGTCATATAGCAGAGGTCGGGGTTGTGGAAGTTGGACATGAAACTCTCGCGCACCATCCTTAGGAAGTAGGCCAGCATGCGGCGCTGCTTCTCACGGCCGAAGATGCTCACGGCCTCGCTCCACTTCTTCAGTTCCCGCACATCGCGCAGATAGGCGCGACGCATGAGGAGCGCGAAGAGGTCGAAGAACTGCCGGTTCTCGTTGCCGGCGTCGAGCGCCTCCATGGCCTTCAGCCAACTGCCTGTGGCCGAGCGTGCCACACGGCGTGCGGTGTCGTCGTCGATGCCTCGCTGGCTGACGAGTGCCGCCTCGATGTCCTCCGTAGCGATGCGTGGTACGACGAAGCGCTGCACACGCGAGCGGATGGTCTCTAAGAGTCGCTCCGGTTCCTCACTGACAAGGAGGAAAACCGTCTGCAACGGTGGCTCCTCGAGGAGCTTCAGAAGCTTGTTCGCGCAGGTGAGGTTCATGCGCTCCGGCAGCCAGATCAGACTCACCTTATAGCCGCCCTGGCTCGACTTCATGTTCAGCTTATGGCTAAGCACGTCGCTCTCGCCCTCATAGATCACCGCCTGCTGGTTCTCCGCCTGCATGCGCTCCATCCACTCGTTCATGGAGAAGTAAGGACCACCATTGAGCATCGTGCGCCATTCGTTGGCATAGTCGTCACTCGTCATCTTGTGGTCGGACGACGTGCCCTTCGGCTTGATGACAGGATAGGTAAAATGCAGGTCCGGGTGCTGCCAGTGGCGGAGCATTGCCTCGGCATTGCGGATCATCGCCTCACTCTGCAGCAGCGACCGCCCATCGAAGCGCTCACCGAGCAGGAATGACGCAAAGGCCATCGCCAACGCCATCTTACCGCTGCCCACGGGACCCGTGAACATCAGTGCATGCGGGACACGCTGCTCGTCGACGAGCTGCATCAGACGCTGCTTCGCCTCTTGCTGACCTATAACGCTGGAGAAATTCATCAGAGGATTTGTTTCATGATTTCCGGCACACTCTTCATCGCCGAGACAGTGTAGAAGTGTATCTCCTTAACGCCGTGGGCATAAAGCTCGCGACACTGACTCACCGTCCACTCGACTCCGAGCTGACGAGCCTCATCGTCCGTCGTGCATTTCACGGCCTCGGCAGCGAGTTCCTGCGGCATGTCCACATGGAACGTCTTCGACACCTGCGTGATCTGCGAGAGCTTGGCCAACGGTTTGATGGCAGGGATGATGGGTATGGTGATGCCCATTTGGCGGGCTGTTTCCACAAAGCTAAAGTATTTCTGATTGTCGTAGAACAGCTGTGTCACCGCATATTCCGCACCAAGGTCCTGCTTCATCTTGAGATACTTCATGTCCATCTCAAGGTTCGGCGCCTCCTCATGTTTCTCGGGATAGGCCGCCACACCATAGTGGAACGGCTCGCCAGGGTGTTTGATGGGCGTACCGTCAGCGAAGAGGCCGTTGTTGAAATCGACGACCTGCTGGCAGAGCTGCGTGGTGTGTGCCCAGCCACCCGGCGTCGGGGTGAACATCTTGTCTTCCTTGGCCTTGTCGCCGCGAAGCAGGAAGATGTTGCTGATGCCGAGAAACTGCAGATCGATGAGCTCGTACTCGATGTCCTCCTTCGTCGCACCACTGCAGATGATGTGGGGGATGACGGGTATGCCAAACCGTGCCTGGATGGCCGCTGCCACGGCGATGGAACCCGGCCGACGGCGAATGCGCTGTCGCTCAAACTGTCCGTTGTCCAGCTCGTGGTAGACATATTCACTGTGGTGGGTAGTGATATTGATGTATAGTGAACCATACAGATCGGAAGAGCGGTTCAGCAGGAATGCCGA
>ERZ1032009.301-NODE-301-length-11543-cov-12.556058_pt1 | contig 11543 bp, 9 predicted proteins | sample MGYA00516700_ERZ1032009 | MGnify/ENA primary metagenome ERZ1032009 (study PRJEB33719, sample SAMN04261292) | wastewater metagenome | biome: rural village; feature: human; material: feces | host: Homo sapiens | place: El Salvador | collected 2013-01-14 ...
TCCTGCTCCAGCAAACCATTTTTTATGGTGCCTGGCAGGCGGCTGAACGTTTAGGCTTGCAAGTCATCACAATCCCTGAACATCCGCAGTTTGGTTTTGACCTGGAATCATTTGAACAAGCACTTAAACAGTACCCGATCAAAGTTTGCTGGCTGATGCTGAATGTGCATAATCCGATTGGCTTTACGGTAAATTCAGAGATCAAGCAAAGAATTGCGGAACTGTTGAATGAATATCAGGTATATCTGATTGAAGATGATGTCTATCAGGAACTCAATTACGGCGCTCATAAACCGGTTTCCGTAAAATATTTTGATCAGCATCAACGGGTATTGCACTGCTCTTCATTTTCTAAAACTCTGGGCATGGGTGCGCGGGTCGGCTGGGTTTTCGCTGGCCCATTTTCCGATGCAATCCAGCATTTACAGCTCATGAGTACTTTGACTGTTAGTCCGCTATTACAAAATGCATTGGTTGATTTTCTGTCCCATCATCATTATGAAAAGCATTTGCGCCATTTAAAACAGCAGCTGGAAAAGTATAAGCAAAAGTTTTATCAGGAACTCAAAGCGCGTTTAGATTCAGTCTGTGAAATTTATTATTATTCTAGTGGCTATTTTCTCTGGATCAAATTGCCGGAACAGCTGGATGGTCAGGTTTTATATGAACAGCTGATTCAGCACAATATTGCCATTGCTCCTGCTTTGCTGTTTAAACCGGAACATACCAGCCAGAATTATATTCGCCTGAACTGTTCATTTGACTGGACTTCTGAGATAGAAAATGCAGTCAATGTACTGGCAGAGGTGATCCTGAATCATGCAAAAAGCGTGGATTAATTCATCCACGCTTTAGGTTTCTTATGTTAAATCGCTAGAGTTTAGAAACTGTAAATTGCAACGGCATTCACTCGGTTATCTTCACCTTTTGTACTGCCATTTGGTGCAGCACCCAATGCTTCACGTTCACCATAAACATATTCCAGGCCAAAACTCAGCGGTTTTGTAGGGTTATAGAACACATTGGCCCAAGCCTGCCAAAGGTCTTTGTTCACTGCTGTTAGAGTCAGACCGGGAGCAGCAAGATAGCCATTATCTTGATCGAAATTCATATAACCATAGCCTACTGTGCCACGCAATTTATCATTAAACTGCTGCGTTAGACCGACTGTAATCGAGTCGAATTCACTCTGTAGAAGATCGCCATTAGCAGCTGTAACGACACCTGGATTAGCATAAGAGACAAAACTGCTATCCCCTTTGACATGATAATAATCTGCCTTAAGGCTGGTGCCTGGAACAAACTCGTATTTGGCACCTAAGCCCACACCCCATGCTGTTTTTTCATCTTCATTCACACGTTTTTCATTCCCCATCGCACGCGCGCTGACAGAAAGATTATCCGCAAATTTGTGGTTTAAGCGTGCTGTTAAGGCAGGTAAACGCTGTTTGATTCCCGTAATGGTCGCATCTTTCGGATCTTCTACTGCAAGCACCAGATTGGTCGCTGGACTCAAAGTACTGGTATGACGAATCTGAGGGGTTCGTTTAATTGAACCACCGGCATAAACCAGTGCGTCTACCGTCTCAGGTATATAGTCCGGAGTTGCAAAGTTTGACCAGGTTTGACCAATTAACCAGTCAGCATAGCTGATATAGGCATGGCGGATACGCAGGTTGTCAAAGCCAGCTCCACCCAGGAAATCGACCTCAACCTTACCGCTTAAGGCATTATCCCCAGCACCCACGGGCGCTTTAAAATCCATCCCTAAACGGGTGGCTGAAAGCGTGGATTTAAACTCATCACTGCGTTCACCTGTGCCTTCAAGAGGTACGGCATTAATCTGGTTATACATACGTGTCGCTGCACCGCCCTCAGCCTGATAAGAGGCATCAGCACGGATATTACCGTATAGATTAAACTCGGCCCCACTGGCAATTTTCATCACAGGTTTGCTCGCAGGGGCTACTGCTGTATTTGCAGGTGCCGGCGTTGTCGCTACAGGTGCAGTCACAGCAGCTGTCTGAGTCTGCTGCTGTTCAATCAAGGCGCGTAGAGCTTGAACCTCCTGACGCAACTGCTCAATTTCCTGCTGATTGGACTGAGCTGGAGTTTGTGCCTGGGTAGACAAGCTAAGGCCCCCTAAACTCATTGCCATCATGCTCATCAGAACCGTGCGTTTTAATGTGATTGTTTGATTATTAAATAATTGTTTCGTGTTCATCCTAAACTCACTTTTTTATTATGCGTCTCGATTCTAGCAACAGATCACCACCGCTTACGATGGCGATCTCTATCATTAGAAGTGTTTTCTTTATTAATTGATATTTAATCCATTAACTTGCTTTTTCAGCGAGAGAATCAGTGCGAATCTCAGGTGTAGCAAGGGCTTGACCTTCTACAGACATCTTTAAGTTCACCAGGAAAATTGCCAGCGCAGCAATCAAACCGGGAATCGCAATTGCAAAGAAGTTCATTTGATGCGGTAAATTCATAGTGAGTAAAGCACCTGTCAATACCGGTCCAACGATCGCACCGATACGTCCAATTCCGGAAGCCCAACCCATGCCAGTGGAACGCACCGTTGATGGATAATATTGTGCCACGAAGGTATAAAGCAGAATTTGTGAACCAATGGTTGCTGCACCGGCCACTGCAATCAAGCTGTAAAGCACGAATTGCGGACTGTTATAACCGAGCAGGATTAAAGAAGCTGCCCCGCAAAGAAACATGATGGTCAGTACTTTTTTGATATGGAACCGGTCTGCCAGATAACCTCCACCAATAGCTCCGATCATGCCACCAATATTCAGGGCAAACAGGAAGATCATGCTGGCACCCAGAGAATAACCGGCTTGGATCATCAGTTTTGGTAACCAGCTACCCAGTGCGTAGACCATTAATAAACACATGAAAAATGCCAACCAGAACATAAAGGTACTAAATGTGCGGCCTTGCTGGAATAGTGCTTTTAAAGGTGCTTCATCGCCTTTTTGCACTTCATTCAGGACAAACTGGGTGTCAGATCCAATTATCTGTGTTGGCGAGATTTTCTGGATAATGCTTTGCGCTTGAGCAGTCTGCTGCTTATTGGTCAGATACATCAACGATTCTGGTAAATATTTCCAGAGTATCGGCAGGAACAGTAAAGGAGTACCCGCAAGTAAGAACATGATTTTCCAGCCAAACTGTGGCACCAGCCATGCGCCAAGTAAGGCAGATGTCATGCCGCCGATGGCATAGCCACTAAACATTAAAGCGACCAGCGTACTGCGAATCCTTTTTGGTGCGTATTCCGTCATCAGGGCAACGACGTTTGGCATCACGCCACCAATTCCGAGTCCGGCAAGAAAACGTAAAATCCCGAATTCGACAGGTGATGTTGCAAAAGCACCGATAAACGTAAAACCACTAAAGATCGCGACACAGATCATGATGGTTTTTTTACGTCCCAGTTTATCGGACAAAGTGCCGAAACTCATCGCTCCAAACATCATACCGAACAAGGCAGTGCTGGCTAACATTCCGGCCTGTACTGCACTGAGTGACCATTCCTGCATCAGTAGCGGTAACGCTACGCCGTAAATCACCAGGTCATAACCGTCAAAAATAATGATCAGCAAACACCAGATCAGGACGCCCCAATGAAATGGCGTGAACTTTGCTTCATCAATCAGCGTATTTATATTCACTTTATTTGTAGACATCTCCACCTCCTAATTGTGAAGTTCAATTTATGAGATTCACAATGCAGAAGATGTGCATAAATGTCCAAAACTGAATAGGCATGCTTCTATACCTATAAAGTCTGCCTTAAAGAAAAGGCTTTATTTACTATGCCTTAATGATATTCATCCAAAAAATGAAACCTTCATTCAATATTAAAATATGGATTCGCTTTATTCCCTATAAGATCCAGACAGGTATTGATCTGAATTAAAATACAGCACGATCATATTTAATCGCTTCAAGATCATAGACCTGATAGACCGCATCAAACAGATATCGAATATATTCACTTTCATCCATATTACGAATAGCCATAAAAACCGGACTGACCGCAAATTCATCTAATAAAGGGATAAAGTTTAAATGTGCCAGACGAATATTCTGGGCACTTTCCGGCACAATACAGACGCCCTCTCCGGCAGCCACAAAACCAAGCGCCAGTTGCAATTCACTGACTGCACGGATATTTTTCGGTTCCAGCCCATACTCGGAAAATATACCGCGCACCTGGGTAGAAAAATTAGCCTTACCATTATTCGGGTATAAAAAGAGTGGCTGATCCACCAGTTCAGTCAGGTTCACGCCATCTCGATGGGAAAGAAAATGGCTGGAATGTGCTGCGACCATCAGCCTTTCTTCACGCAGTAACACCCGTTTCACTGCCGGATCTGAAATCCTTAAACGTCCAAAACCGACATCAATCCGCCCTTCTTTAAGTGCCTGAATCTGCTCTGAAGTATTCATTTCAACCATCTCAATTTTGAGCTGGGGATGTTGCTGCTTAAATAGAAACACAATACGCGATAGCAAACCGAACAATAACGAGCCGACAAAACCAATGCTAATGGTGCGATCAGCGATGCCAATCCGCTTGGTCATCGATTTGATTTCTTCCGCATTAGACAAAAGTTTAACCGCATGCTGGTAGAAGAATTGACCTGCTTCTGTGGTCTTAAGCGGCCGGCTACCTCTTTCAAAGAGTTGAATATCCAGTTCCTGTTCCAGATTTTGTATCTGTCTGCTTAAAGGTGGTTGAGCAATAAACAGTTTTTCTGCCGCCTTGGTAAAACTTTGTTCTTCGACGACTGCGACGAAGTAACGCAAATGCCTGAGTTCCATATTACTGCATACCTTTAAAGTATAAAAAAATGCTAAATCGATCTTAGACCAATCAAAATTATTCTTTTAAGGTATATCAAGTCAAAACATTAAAGCAAGAATGTGAAGCGTAATTATGTATAAGTCAGTTGAAACCTTGCTGGTTCAAATACCGACGATCCGTCCTCACAAGATGGCTGTCGCAACCATGCAAACCCAGACACTGGTCCTGGTCAAAATCACCACCGAAGACGGCTATGTGGGTTGGGGCGAAGCCACCACTATTGGCGGTTTAGGCTACGGTGAAGAAAGCCCAGAAAGTGTCAAAGTGAATATTGAGACTTACTTTGCACCGCTTCTGAAAACATTATCAGGTTTGAATGTTGCACAGACATTACAAGCCATCAAAAAGAATATTAATGGTAACCGTTTTGCCAAGTGTGCCATTCAAACTGCGCTACTGGATATTCAGGCACAACGTTTGAACCAGCCACTGAGTGAAATTCTAGGTGGACGTTTACGTGACAGCGTACCAGTGCTGTGGGTCCTGGCATCTGGCAATACCGAGAAAGACATTGCTGAAGCCCAGAAAATGATTGCGGCCAAACGCCACAATATTTTCAAACTGAAAATTGGTTCTCGCCCAGTGGAACAGGATGTTGAACACGTGCTTGCCATTAAGCAAGCATTAGGTAAAGACATTTCGATCCGTGTTGATGTGAATCGTGCCTGGTCAGAGCTGGACGCGATTAAAGGCATTCAGTTACTCCAGGACGGCGGCATTGATCTGATTGAACAGCCGTGCGCCATTGACAATCTGGATGCAATGCGACGTCTGACCCAGCGTTTTGATATCGCCATCATGGCGGATGAATCCTTGATGGGTCCGCAGTCTGCTTATCAGATCGCACGTCAGCATGGCTCATCAGTTTTTGCAGTCAAAGTGGCGCAGTCTGGTGGCCTGATTGAAGGCTGTGAAGTTGCAAAAGTGGCACAGCTGGCTGGTATCGACCTGTATGGCGGCACCATGCTGGAAGGCCCTGTGGGCACCATCGCCTCTGCCCATGCCTTCTCGACTTTTGAAAGTCTCGCTTATGGCACCGAACTGTTTGGTCCATTGCTGTTAATTGATGAAATTTTAAAAACCCCACTCCAGTATCAAAACTTTGAACTTGAGATTCCGAAAGGACTAGGTCTGGGTATTGAGTTGGATGAAAACAAGATTGACAACTTGCGTCGTCAATAATTCCAGGAGAATCCCATGCTTTTCCAAGTACGAATGGACGTCAACATTCCAAAAGATATGCCGGTTGAACAGGCCAATGAAATCAAGGCTGTCGAAAAAGCCTATTCACAGGATCTGCAACGTCAAGGTAAGTGGCGTCATATCTGGCGCATCACCGGGCAGTATTCAAACATCAGTATTTTTGATGTTGAAAGCAATGAAGAGTTGCACAACCTGCTACAGGGCTTGCCGCTTTACCCGTATATGAATATTGAAGTGATGGCATTGAATCGCCATCCATCATCGGTTCGAGATGATGACAAGTAATGAATAAATTCGGGAATGGAAATGAAAGAATTTCCTTCCCTCCATACACCTGAGGGTAATCCAAAAGGACTTGTGGCCAGCAAGATTTAGCCAGCCAAATGAATGCTAAAACATGCGCCACTAAAATATGAAAACATACTTTAGGAGCAATAGTATGAACCGCCAAGAAATTGATGCACTGGTTAAAAAAATGAATGTCGATACAGCGACAGGACCAGTTGATGAGCGTGTACAACAAGTTGTTGTACGTTTATTAGGTGATCTTTTCCAGGCTATTGAAGATCTTGATATTTCTCAGACTGAACTCTGGAAAGGTCTGGAATACTTTACTGATGCAGGTCAAGCCAATGAATTAGGCTTACTGGCTGCAGGTCTGGGTCTGGAACATTACTTAGACTTACGCGCGGATGAAGCAGATGCCAAAGCAGGCATTACTGGCGGTACACCACGTACCATCGAAGGCCCGCTGTATGTTGCAGGTGCTCCTGAGTCAGTTGGTTTTGCGCGTATGGATGACGGTTCTGAAGAGGGCAAAATTCCAACCCTGATTATTGAAGGCACAGTGACCGATACTGACGGCAACATCATTGAAGGTGCAAAAGTTGAAGTCTGGCATGCCAACAGCCTGGGCAACTACTCTTTCTTTGACAAGTCGCAATCTGACTTTAACCTGCGCCGTTCTATCTTTACCGATCAAGACGGTAAATATGTTGCCCTGACTACCATGCCGGTCGGTTATGGCTGTCCACCTGAAGGTACTACCCAGTTCGTACTGGACAAATTAGGTCGTCACGGTAACCGCCCATCTCATGTGCATTACTTCGTATCTGCACCGGGTTACCGCAAGTTAACCACACAGTTCAATATCGAAGGCGATCAATACCTGTGGGATGACTTTGCCTTCGCCACACGTGATGGGCTGGTCGCAACTGCTGTTGATGTGACCGATGAAGCTGAAATCGCACGCCGTGGTTTAAATGGTCCATTCAAACATATCCAGTTCAATATTGAACTGGTGAAAGACCAGGTTGCTGCACCAAGCACTGAAGTAGAACGTCGTCGCGCAAGCGCTTAATTCAAAATGGAATCGGGATGTCAGTCTGAGCAACATCCCGATGACTTCCCCTCCTTGGAAAGTCGGAGACTGGACATGCCTCGTATTCCTGTAATTAACACCAGCCATTTAGACCGTATTGATGAATTACTGGTCGATGATTTTGAGTCTGGTGAATTTAAACTGCACCGTTCCGTATTTACTGATCAAGCCCTATTTGATCTGGAAATGAAATACATTTTTGAAGGAAACTGGGTTTATCTGGCCCATGAGAGCCAGATTCCCAATAACAACGATTACTACACAACCCATATTGGCCATCAGCCAATCATCATTGCACGTAACCGCAATGGCGAACTGAATGCCATGATCAATGCCTGCTCTCACCGCGGTGCACAACTGTGCCGTTATAAGCGTGGCAATAAAGCAACCTATACCTGCCCATTCCATGGCTGGACATTCAATAACTCGGGCAAGCTGTTAAAAGTGAAAGATCCGGCTGATGCAGGCTATTCAGATTGCTTTAACCAGGACGGTTCTCATGACCTGAAAAAAGTAGCTCGTTTTGAAAATTACAAAGGCTTCTTGTTTGGCAGCCTGAATCCGGATGTTCCTTCTCTGGAAGAATATCTGGGTGAAGCCACCAAGATTATCGACATGATCGTGGGTCAGTCTGAGCAAGGTCTGGAAGTTTTACGTGGTTCATCGACTTATACCTATGAAGGTAACTGGAAGCTGACTGCAGAAAACGGTGCCGATGGTTATCACGTCTCTGCCGTGCACTGGAACTACGCCGCGACCACTCAGCAACGTAAGGAAAAAGAAGCTGGCGATAATATTCGTGCCATGAGCGCAGGTTCATGGGGTAAACAAGGCGGTGGTTCTTACGGCTTTGAACATGGTCACATGCTGCTTTGGACACAATGGGCCAACCCGGAAGACCGTCCAAACTTTGCCAAGAAAGATGAATATACCGAGCGTTATGGCGAAGCCATGGCGAAATGGATGATCGAACGTTCACGTAACCTGTGTATCTATCCAAACGTTTACTTCATGGATCAGTTCGGCTCACAAATCCGTGTTCTGCGTCCAATCTCTGTCGATAAGACTGAAGTGACGATTTACTGTATCGGTCCTGTCGGTGAAGAGCCTGAAGCACGCACCCGCCGTATCCGTCAGTATGAAGACTTCTTTAATGCTTCTGGTATGGCGACACCAGACGATCTGGAAGAATTCCGTGCCTGTCAGGCCGGTTATGCTGGGATCGCGCTGGAATGGAATGATATGTGCCGTGGTTCTAAGCACTGGATTCAAGGGCCAGATGATGCAGCCAATGAAATTGGCCTGAAACCAAAACTGTCTGGTATTAAAACAGAAGATGAAGGCCTGTACCTGGCTCAGCACCAGTACTGGCTAGAACTGATCAAAAAAGGCATTGCGACTGAAAAAGAAATTGCTGCAAGCACTGAAGGAGAAACCGCATGAGCGACATCACTTTAGAAAATATTGCACAGTTCCTGTATCAGGAAGCCCGCTTTTTAGATGATGAGCAATGGGATGACTGGTTACAGTGCTACGCCCCTACTGCTTCTTTCTGGATGCCAGCCTGGGATGATGATGACCGTCTGACTGAAGATCCACAGTCTGAAATCTCACTGATCTACTATCCAGATCGTCAAGGTTTAGAAGACCGTGTATTCCGGATCAAGACGGAACGTTCATCTGCCACCATGCCGGATACCCGTACCAGCCACAACATCTGCAATATTGAAATTGTGGAACGTGATGGCGACAAGGTCACTGTACGTTTTAACTGGAATACCCTGAGTTTCCGCTACAAAACCAGTTACAGCTACTTCGGTATGTCTCGTTATGTAATCGATTTTTCAGGCGAAAAACCACAGATTTTAAGCAAATACGTGGTACTGAAAAACGATTACATCAACCAGGTTATCGACATTTATCACCTCTAAGACTGTCTCGACAGCAAGGTCAAACCTTTCAGCCAGGGAAATATGGCTGAAAGGCTAAGTTTTAAAGATTTATATAGGATATTCAGCCATGTCAAACCACAATGTTGCACTCCAATTTGAAGATGGCGTTACACGTTTTATTAGTGTTGCCCAAGGCGAAACCCTGTCCGATGCAGCTTACCGTCAAAAGATCAATATCCCTCTAGATTGCCGTGACGGTGCATGTGGAACGTGCCGCGCTTTTTGTGAATCAGGTGCGTATGACATGCCTGAAGAAATGTACATTGAAGATGCACTGACACCAGAAGAAGCCGCAGAAGGTTTTATCCTGGCTTGCCAATGTAAACCGACTTCGGATGCCGTGTTCCAGATCCAGGCTTCCTCTGATGTCTGCAAAACCGAGATTCACGCATTTCAAGGTACATTGGCTCGTGTAGAAAACCTGTCTGATTCCACCATTACCTTTGATATTCAACTCGATGATGGTCAACCAGATATCCATTTTCTGGCCGGACAATATGTCAATGTCGGCATTCCTGGCACCACTGAAACCCGTTCTTACTCATTCAGTTCCAAGCCGGGCAACCGTTTAACCGGCTTCGTGGTGCGCAATGTGCCGAACGGCAAAATGTCGAGTTTCCTCAGCGCTGATGCAAAAGCGGGTGACAAAATGACCTTTACCGGTCCATTCGGCAGCTTCTATCTGCGTAATGTGACCCGTCCGGTATTGATGCTGGCAGGTGGTACAGGCATCGCGCCATTCATGTCGATGTTACAGGTACTGGAAGAAAAAGGTTCTGAATATCCAGTACGTCTGGTATTTGGTGTGACCAATGACTTTGACCTGGTCGCAATTGAAAAGCTGAATGAACTGCAAGACAAACTGCCATGGTTCGAATATCGCACAGTGGTTGCAAATCCGGAATCTGCGCATGAGCGTAAAGGTTATGTGACTGGTCATATTGAAAATGAATGGCTAAATGGTGGCGATGTCGACATCTATCTGTGTGGTCCAGTGCCAATGGTTGAAGCGGTTCGCGGCTGGCTGGATGCGGAAGGTGTTAAACCTGCCAGCTTCCTGTTTGAAAAATTCTCTGCCAACTAAGTTTAGAAGCCGGAGAACCTCATGAACTGTAACCCAAGATTTGAAAATAAAGTCGTGATCGTGACTGGTGCTGCGCAAGGCATCGGTCGCGGTGTCGCGATTCAGGTGGCGAGCGAAGGCGCTCAAGTCATCATGGCCGATCTTTCTCCCTATGTAGAAGAAGTATTGGCAGAGATTGAAGCCACAGGTGGCGATGCCATTACTGTAAAAGCCGATCTGGAAACTTATGCCGGTGCTCAATCTGTCGTTGAAAAAGCCTTAGATACCTATGGTCGTGTCGATGTACTGATCAATAACGTGGGTGGTGCCATCTGGATGAAACCTTTTGAAGAATTCTCTGAAGAAGAAATCATCAAGGAAGTGAACCGCTCGCTTTTTCCAACCATGTGGTGCTGCCGTGCAGTGCTACCGCAAATGATCAAGCAGCAACATGGCACCATCGTGAGTGTGTCTTCGATTGCAACCTGTGGGATTCATCGTGCGCCGTATTCAGCATCCAAAGGTGGCGTGAATGCGCTGACCGCTTCCCTAGCCTTTGCCTATGCCAAAGATGGTATCCGCGTGAATGCTGTGGCAACAGGTGGTACCGAAGCACCGCCACGCAAGATTCCACGCAATGCCAAACCGCTGAGCGAACAGGAAGAACAATGGATGCAGGATGTGGTCGACCAGACCAAGGATCGCAGCCATATGAAACGCTATGGCACGATCCAGGAACAGGTCAATGCCATTCTATTCCTGGCTTCAGATGAAGCATCATATATGACTGGAACTATAGTTCCAGTTGGTGGCGGCGATCAGGGTTAAACCTGATTGCATACAGGCTCATTGACCGCAAGGAGGCAACCGCAATGACACACCTGTTTCAAACCCTGAAGGATGACTGGTCGATTTCAGCCACGGTGGCAGGATTTTTAGCCGTGCTGATTTCCTATTCCGGTCCCCTGATTATTTTTTTCCAGGCGGCCCAGCAGGCACAAGTTTCCCCGGACATGATGATTTCATGGATTTGGGGAATTTCTATTGGTGCTG
>ERZ1032009.302-NODE-302-length-11522-cov-5.748583_pt1 | contig 11522 bp, 7 predicted proteins | sample MGYA00516700_ERZ1032009 | MGnify/ENA primary metagenome ERZ1032009 (study PRJEB33719, sample SAMN04261292) | wastewater metagenome | biome: rural village; feature: human; material: feces | host: Homo sapiens | place: El Salvador | collected 2013-01-14 ...
TAGACCGGAAGAATGATGTGCGTGAAGCCCAACTTCTCCGCCTCCGCGACGCGCTGCTCCACACGGCTCACGGGACGCACCTCCCCGCTCAGGCCGACCTCGCCGGCCATGCACCAGCCTGTCTCGATGGGCGTGTCGACGTTGCTGGAGAGCACGGCTGCGATGACGCTGAGGTCCATGGCCATGTCCGTGACACGCAGTCCACCGGCGATGTTGAGAAACACGTCCTTCTGGATCAGTTTGAAGCCCACCCGCTTCTCGAGCACGGCGAGGAGCATGTTCAGTCGTCGTTGGTCGAAGCCTGTTGCCGAGCGTTGTGGAGTGCCATACGCTGCCGTGGACACCAGCGCCTGCGTCTCGACGAGGAACGGACGGACGCCCTCGATGGCGGAGCTGATGGCGATGCCCGAGAGACCCTCATGATCCTGCGTGAGCAGCAGCTCCGAGGGGTTCGAGACCTGCCGGAGGCCGTTCTGAAGCATCTCGTAGATGCCGAGCTCCGACGTACTGCCGAAGCGGTTCTTGATGCTGCGGAGGATGCGGTACATATAGTGCTGGTCACCTTCAAACTGGATGACGGTGTCGACGATGTGCTCGAGGATCTTCGGGCCCGCGAGTGTTCCTTCCTTGTTGATGTGGCCAATGAGGATCACCGGAACGCCACTGGTCTTGGCAAAGCGGAGCAGGGAGGCGGCGCACTCACGTACCTGCGAGATGCTGCCCGGTGCCGAGTCGACGCTCTCCGTGGCAATGGTCTGTATGGAGTCGATGATGATCAGTTGTGGTTGCACCTCCTGAATGTGGCCATAGATGTTCTCCAAGGACGTCTCGCAGAGAATGAAGACGTGGTCAGGGGCGCTGCCCAACCGCTCCGCGCGCATCTTGATTTGGTGGGTGCTCTCCTCACCGCTGACGTAGAGGATGCACTTATCGGCCATGCCGAGGATGGTCTGCAGGGTGAGCGTCGACTTGCCGATGCCCGGCTCACCACCCAGCAGGATGATGCTTCCCGGCACGATGCCGCCTCCGAGGACACGGTTGAGCTCCGTGTCGTGCGTGTCGATGCGCGGCTCGTCCTTGGCCGAGATGTCGCGCAGGCGCGCAGGGCGGTTATGGCTGTTCGCCACGAGATGTTCGGCACCATTGTTATGACGGAGCGACATGGCCGCATTCTTGGCCGCGCTGGCACCCGTGGTTGCCGCTACCTTGATCTCCTTGAACGACGACCACTCACCGCAGGCGGGGCACTTGCCGAGCCACTTGGCTGACTCGTAGCCGCAGTTGGAGCAGACGTACATCGTTTTATCTTTTGCCATAGTTCAATAAAACAGAATGGGCGTTAACCGTTACCCATCGTTTGACTTTCAGTATGCAAAAATACGAATTAATTTCGTGGTTTGCAAGAATTATTGTAATTTTGCAAAATATGAGAAGAATAAACGCCACCTTATTATATAGTCTGCTCCTGGTCGTCTTCCTCGTCTCATGTGGAAAGAGCTATGAGGAGAAGCAGCAGATGACCCGTGAGCAACGGCGGGAAATGTTTGTCAAGGATTCCCTGTCGCTGAAGATTGCTACCACGCCGACGATGGACTGTCTGCCCCTGTTCATCGCCATGGACGACAGTCTCTTTCAGCAGTGCGGTGTCGACGTCCATCTGCGCCTGCGCACCAACCACCTCGATGGTGACACGCTCCTCGCCGGAGGATGGGTGGAGGGCGCAACGACTGACCTCTTCCGTGCTGAGCGCCTGCAACGAAAGGGCACACCGCTGAGATACCTTGCGGCTACGAATGCCTATTGGCAGCTCATCTCCAATCGCCAGGCGCGCATCCGCGAGCTCGACCAGCTCTCCGACAAGATGATCGCCATGACCCGTTATTCCGTCACCGACTATCTGGCTGACTATGCCATCGATAGTGCTAAGCCAAAATATGACGTCTTCCGCGTACAGATTAACGATGTCCACATCCGCCTGAAGATGCTGCTCAACAACGAGATGGACGCCATGCTCCTCACCGAGCCACAAGCCACCACCGCCCGCATCAATGGCAATCCCGTGCTGATGGACACCCAGAAGAAGAACATGCGCTTTGGCGTCATCGTCTTCCGTGAGAAGGCTCTGAAGGACAAGCGCATCGCCCAGCAGGTGAAGCGCTTCACGGAGGTGTATAATGCGATGTGCGACTCCATCAACAAGAATGGCCTGCAGCACTATGCCGCCGTAATCAAGAAATATACTGGTGCCGACGGCAAGACCATCAAGGCCCTGCCCAAGCTGAAATACCAGCATGCCACGGCACCTCGCCAGCGCGACATCTTGATAGCCAAGAAGAAGGGATAATGACCTATAATTGAAGAAAGGATCAAAAGAATGACATACTACGACGAAGGAACCCCGTTTAGCCACGAGCCAAAGGATGACTTGGCACGACTGGACTGGATAGTGCGGAAAGCCCTGGATGGCGCAGAGTTGGGTGAGAGCATCAAGGCGCTGAAGGCCATCCTTCACAACTACAACTTCCCGCGTCGTACGGCCGAGTTGGAGGCTGTGGAGAATGACTTTCGCCTGATGCTCGACGTGGCGCTGAAAGGCTACCGTGATGAGCATCGCGGGCAGCTCTATGCCCAGCTCTGTCAGCGACTGGTGCACATCGTCATGGATACGATTCTCGACTATCGCATTACCCACGAGGGCCCCTTGGCTGCCACGGCCATGAAATACCTTAATCAGGAACTCGACGAGGACGACATCCAACGCCGTCTGGAGGACTTTGTACAGGACGTCGCCATGCTCTCGCTGGAGGGTGGTGACCTGCAAGCAGCCCACCGAGCCGGACTCTACGAGAAGCACTACGCCTATGTCAACCGGCTCTTTGAGGCACTGATCTATTCTCACCAGTGGACGTCGGCCTTTCAACAGTTTATCACCACCCTGATTCTCTCGCCAACCATTGATGCCAACGATGCACAGATGCTCACCTCGGCTGTGATGCTCGGGGCATTGTTCAACTATGATGACCAAAAGGTTTTGTCGCTCATCACCATCTACGAACAGGCTCAGATGGAGCAGGTCCGTCAGCGTGCGCTGGTGGGTTGGCTGGCAGCCTACGCCTGTTGCCCCTTTGTCAAGAACGGTGTGGGTGGCCGCATTACTACGCTCCTCGACAATGAAACCATAAGGAAAGAGATCCTCGAGTTGGAGATGCAGTTCTATTATTGCGCCAATGCCGAGAAGGACAATGAGCAGATGCAGCGCGACATCATCCCCACGCTGATGAAGAACAAAGGCTTCGAGATCACGCCCGAGGGCATCAAGGAGAAGGACGATGACCCGATGGACGACATCCTTCATGGTGACGAGACCGACCGCCGCATGGAGGAGCTCGAGCAAAGCATGCAGAAAATGATGGACATGCGCCAGCAGGGTGCCGACATCTACTTCGGCGGCTTCCGTCAGATGAAGCGTTTCGCCTTCTTCTATACGTTGTCCAACTGGTTTGCGCCATTCTTCCTCGATCATCCTCAGCTGCAGACCCTCTCGCCAGTGGTGCTCCACTCGCCCATTGGCGAGTTCGTGGGTGAGAAGGGACCGTTCTGCGAGTCGGATAAGTATAGCTTCATCATCGCCCTGTCGTCGGTGTTCAACCGTCTGCCGAAGAACATCCAGGAGATCATGACCACGGGAGCTGGCATTGAGTTGCCCTATTCCGAGGAGTTGTCGTCGGCCGCCTATATCCGACGGATGTATCTGCAGGACCTCTATCGCTTCTTCAAGCTCTGCGATATGCGGAAGGTGTTTGCCAACCTCTTTGATGAGAACCGCAACCTTGGGCGCCCTGCCATCTACGACAAGGTGTTCCGTTCGCTGATGGCCGATGAGGCGCGGAGCCTGAAGCGATTCTTCTTCAAAAAGAAGCTCTACAGTCGCGTGCTCTCCATCTGTGGCGCTTATCCCAATGCGACGGCAGAGGACTACGTCATGGCTGGCTATTGCTATGTCCATGAGGGCCGCTACTGCGATGCTGTCGATGCCTTCAAACAGGCGCGCGAACTCGATGCTGACTATGAGTCTGCCCTCAAAGGCTTGGCACAGGCGTCGCTCTATGCCGGTGACTTTGCCGGTGCCGAAGAACATTATCAGCTGTTGCTCGACCTCCACCCCGATAGTAAGCTCTACCTGCTCGACCGCTCCATCGCCCAGGTCAACAATGACGAAGTGGAGGAGGGGCTGCAAGGCCTCTATCAGTTGCACTACGAGCGCGAGGGCGACCTGCGGGTGAACCGTGCACTGGCATGGGGGCTGCTCATGGCAGGTCGTTTTGCCGATGCCCGCGAGCTCTATGCCAGTATCCTCACCACCGCCGAGGCTACGGCTGCCGACCACCTCAATGCGGCCTACAGCCTATGGCTCGATGGCAAGGTCGACGAGGCCCTGCCATTGATGAAAAAATACCTGGAGCTGACCCAGACTGCCCCAGATAGTGCCTATTATGTGCTCTGTCAGTGTTTCAAGAACGACCGCAGCCTGCTCAAGAAGTTCAACGTCACGCTCCTCGACGGCCAACTGACAGCCGACCTGGTGTGCAGGGAATAATCTCTATCCTCTTCTCCTGCTAATCATCAGAGCATTGCCTTGAGATACTTCGGTGTGTAGCCCTTCTTGCTACGTGCCACCTGCTCGGGAGTGCCCGTGGTGAGCACCTGTCCGCCATTGCGGCCACCATCCGGGCCGATGTCGATGATGTAGTCCGCGAGCTTGATGACGTCGAGGTTGTGCTCGATGATGATCACCGTGTTGTCCCGGTCGACGAGGCGCTGGAGCACATCCATCAGGATGCGGATGTCCTCAAAGTGCAGACCCGTCGTCGGCTCGTCAAGGATGTAGAGCGTCTTGCCCGTGTCGCGCTTGCTCAGTTCGGTGGCCAGCTTCACGCGCTGACTCTCGCCACCTGATAGCGTCGTCGAGCTCTGGCCCAGTTTGATATAACCTAATCCCACATCTTGCAACGACTTGATTTTCTGCAAGATGTTCGGCACATTCTCAAAGAACTCCACCGCCTGGTTGATCGTCATGTCGAGCACGTCGGCAATGGACTTGCCCTTATAGCGTACCTCCAGCGTCTCACGATTGTAGCGCTTGCCATGGCACACCTCGCATGGCACCATCACGTCGGGGAGGAAGTTCATCTCGATGGTCTTATAGCCATTGCCTCCGCAGGCCTCGCAACGCCCCCCCTTCACATTGAACGAGAAACGGCCGGGCTTATAGCCCCGGATCTTCGCCTCGGGAAGGTTGACGAAGAGCGAGCGGATGTCGCTGAAGACGCCCGTATAGGTTGCCGTATTCGACCGTGGCGTGCGGCCGATGGGACTCTGGTCGACGTTCACCACCTTGTCGATGTTCTCCATGCCCTCGATGGAGGCATAGGTCATCGGCTTCTTCAGGGAGCGATAGAAATGTTGGGAGAGGATGGGCTGCAGGGTCTCATTGATGAGCGTCGACTTACCCGAGCCTGAGACACCCGTGACGACCGTCAGCGTGCCCAGCGGGAACGTGACGTCGATGTTCTTCAGGTTGTTGCCCTGGCAGCCATGCAGGGTGATGAACTTTCCGTTGCCCTTGCGCCGCACGACCTTGCCCTTTGGCTTCTTCGGGTCGACGATGCCGTCGGCGTCCACATTCGTGATGCCCGGTAAGGCGATCCTCCGCTCGCCATTGAGGTATTGCGCCGTGATCGTCCCCGCCTTGAGCATCTCTGGGGGCGTGCCTTGGAAGACCACCTGTCCTCCTTTGCGCCCTGCCTTCGGCCCAATGTCCACGATCCAGTCGGCAGCCCGCATCATGTCCTCGTCATGTTCGACGATGATGACCGTGTTGCCCAGGTCACGGAGCTCCTTGAGCGAGTCGATGAGCCGTTGGTTGTCGCGCTGGTGGAGGCCGATGCTCGGCTCGTCGAGGATGTAGAGCACGTTGACCAGCTGAGAGCCGATCTGTGTGGCCAGACGGATGCGCTGACTCTCACCACCGGAGAGCGTGGCCGACTGCCGGTCGAGGCAGAGATAGTCCAAGCCCACCTCCAAGAGAAAGTTCACGCGCGTGCGGAGTTCCTTCACAATCTCGTGGGCGATGGCCTGTTGCTGCGGCTCCATGTGCTCCTCCACATGGTCGAGCCACTCCTTCAGGTCGGTGATGTCGAGATGCGCCACCTCCGAGATGTTCTTGTCCCAGATGCGATAAGAGAGACTCTCCTGCTTCAGGCGTTGACCGTGGCACTCGGGGCACTCCGTCTTCGCCAGGAACTGTGCTGCCCACTTCTGCGAAGCCGTCGAGTCGTCGTTCTCCATGATGGACGTGAGGTACTTGATCACGCCGTCGAAGGTGACAAAATAGTCCGAGGACGTATGCACCACCTCCTTGTCGATACGGACATTCTCAAGTGAGCCGTAGAATATCTCATCCACAGCCTCTTGCGGAAGATCCTTAAAGGGAGTCTTGAGGGTACAATCATGCTTCTTCAGGATGGCGTCGATCTGCCAGAAGATCATCTGGTTCTTGTATTTGCCCAGTGGTGCGATGGCGCCATCGTGGATGCTCACATTGTCGTCGGGCACCACCTTCTTCATGTCGATCTCGTTGACGTAGCCCAGACCTTTACAATGGGGGCAGGCACCCTCGGGGGAGTTGAACGAGAAGATGTTGGGTGCCGGCTCACCATAGCTGATGCCCGTCACGGGGTCCATCAGTCGCTTGGAGAAGTTGCGCACCTCGTCCTTGCCGCGCTCCATGATGGCGATGACGCCGGAGCCCTGCTTCATGGCGATGGCAACGCTCCTTGCCAGTCGCTCGCGGTCTTTGCCGTCGACGACCATCTTGTCGATCACCACCTCGATGTTGTGGTTCTTGTAGCGGTCGACCTTCATGCCGCGGACAATCTCCTTCATCTCTCCGTCCACACGGATGTAGAGATAGCCCTTGCGGCGCATGTTCTCGAAGAGCTCACGATAGTGGCCCTTGCGCTGGCGAACCAACGGCGCGAGGATGTAGATGGCCTTGCCGGCATAGTTGTCGAGGATCATGTCGATGACTTTCTCCTCGGTGTATTTCACCATCTTCTCGCCGGAGAGATAGCTATAGGCCGTTCCCGCACGGGCGTAGAGCAGTCGCAGATAGTCGTAGATCTCCGTCGTGGTGCCCACGGTGGAGCGTGGGTTCCTGTTCGTCGTCTTCTGCTCGATGCTGATGACGGGACTCAGGCCGGTGATCTTGTCCACGTCCGGCCGCTCCATGTTGCCCAGAAAGTTGCGGGCGTAGGCGGAGAACGTCTCGATATACCGGCGTTGTCCCTCAGCGTAGATCGTGTCGAAGGCAAGCGACGACTTGCCCGAGCCCGACAGACCCGTGATGACCGTCAGCGAGTTGCGCGGGATCACCACGTCCACATTCTTGAGGTTGTGGACGCGGGCGCCATAGACATAAATATTATTGTTTTCCATTATTCTCCAGTCGATTCGATACAACCACTTTTATTCTCCAGGCTCTGTTCCTTCGGTGTAGCCACGGAGGAGGTTGACGTCCTTCTTGATGTTGAACTTCCTACCGTCAGCGCCTTTGGCCTTGACGAGGACATAGTAGACGCCCTGCGCCACATCCTTGCCATGGTACTTCCCGTCCCAGCCACCGCCGGGGTCCGTCCAGTGGTAGAGCTTCTGGCCCCAGCGGTTGAAGATGGTGGCGTCGAAGCTGATGATGCTCCGGTAACCATCCTTCGCCTTGTAGACGTCGTTGATGCCATCGCCGTTGGGCGAGAAGGCGTTGGGCATCTCCAGCTTGCTCTCCGAGATCGCCACGGACAGTGGTGTGCCTTCGCTGGCCCAATAGTCATTGGTGTAGGCAATGGTGTCGTTGCCCTGGATGAACGCCGCCCAGAGCTCGATGTAGTGCCCGCCCGCCTCAGTGAAGGTCAGCTGCGTGTCCTCCTCGTAGCGCACCAGATAGACCTGGTCGCGCTGCCCGTCCTTATAGAAGTGCCACTCATAGTGCGCCGTCCAGCCCTCGGTGTTCTCGGCGTTGGCCTTGAAGGTCACCTTCAGCGGCGCGGACTCTGAGACGCTGGTCGTCGTCTGCTCGCTGCCCTCGCTGTCGGTGTAGGTCAGCGTTGGCGAGATGGTGGGGGAGGGCGTCTGCGCCATGATGCCCATTGGCAGCATGAGAAGTAGACTGAGGAGTATGTGACGGGCTGTATTCATTGTCATCATGTATATTAATTGTGCAAAGTTACTGAAATCTGATTGAAATAGTTCGTGATTTATTAGATTTTTCGTAAATTTGCATCTGTTTAGATGATTTCCATATCCGAATGAAAAGAAGTTTATTCGCGCACTTTGCGCTCCGGCATATCCTCTTGCTGCTCGTGGCCCTGCTGCCGTCATGTCTCATGGCACAGATTGGCGAGCATCGCAACCGTCTGGCCATTGGTGGCAATGTGGGCTACAACCTCAGCAACATCCGCTTCACGCCAAAGGTGCCGCAGGGCATGCAGGGCGGACTGAATGCGGGTTTCTCCATCCGTTACACCACGGAGAAATATTTCTCCACCATCGCCTCCGTCTCGGCCGAGGTGAACTATAGTCAGCTGGGATGGAACGAGGACATCAAGGACATCGACGACCAGCCCGTCATCAACAGTGTCACGGGAGTGGCCGAGAAATATAGCCGGACAATCAACTACATCCAGGTGCCGTTCATGGCCCATCTGGCGTGGGGACGCGAGACCAATGGTTTCAACTTCTTCGTCAATGCGGGCCCGCAGTTGGGCCTCTATCTCAGCGAGAGCACGTCGGCAAATTTTGAATGGAAGGACCGCAACATGACCGACCGCGCGAACACCATCGTCGCTCAGGACACGATGCAGGTGGAGAATAAGCTCGACTATGGCATCACGGCCGGCGTGGGTATGGAGTATAGTCACCCGCGCCTGGGACACTTCCTCCTTGAGGCGCGCTACTATTATGGCTTGGGCAACATCTATGGCGACACGAAGCGCGACTACTTCGGTTCGAGCAACTTCGGAACCATCACCATCAAGCTCGGCTACCTATTCGACATCACCAAGTAAGCAGTCTGTTCTTGTCGAATGTGCTCCGGCATTTATGCCGGGGGAAGCCATATAAGAGAGATAACAAACCAATTAAAAATTAACAAGTATGTTTGAAAACCAACCCAAAGGCCTGTATGCTTTAGCACTGGCCAACACCGGAGAGCGTTTTGGCTACTACACCATGCTGGCCATCTTTGTGCTCTTCCTGCAAGCTAACTTTGGATGGGGCGAGGGCCTTGCCGGTACCGTCTATTCCACGTTCCTCATGCTGGTCTACTTTCTGCCCATCGCAGGCGGTGCCGTGGCCGACAAGATTGGCTTCGGCCGCTGCGTGACGTTCGGCATCCTCGTGATGTTCCTCGGCTATCTGCTCCTCGCCATCCCCGCCGGCGCAGGCGTACCTGCCATCGCCATCATGGGCGTGGCCCTGCTGATGATCTGCGTGGGAACGTCACTCTTCAAGGGCAACCTGCAGGTGATGGTCGGCAAGCTCTACGACGATGAGAAATATGCCGGCCAGCGTGACGCAGGCTTCTCCATCTTCTACATGGCCATCAACATCGGTGCCCTCTTTGCACCTACGGCTGCCACGAAGCTCATGGCATGGGCCAAGACGTCGCTGGGCGCCTCCGACACCGCTGCCTACCACTATGCCTTTGGCGTGGCCTGCCTGTCGCTCATTGTCTCCATCGCCATCTACTACGGTTTCCGCTGGACCTTCGCCCAGGTGGACAACACCGCCAAGAAGGCTGACAAGGCCGAGGTGAAGGCTGCCGTGGAGGAGCCGAAGCATGAGGAGACGCCGGAGGAGAAGGCCGACACCCACAGCCGCCTCGTGGCCCTGTTCCTCGTCTTTGCCGTGGTGATCTTCTTCTGGATGGCGTTCCATCAGAACGGTCTGACGCTGACCTACTTTGCCCGCGACTTCACGTGGACGCATGCAGACGGCCTGATCAGCATGCTCTTCGACGTGACGAACATCCTGGCGGTGATCTTCATCGTCTATGCCCTGTTCACCGTCTTCCAGAGCAAGAGCGAGAAGGCAAAGTGCATCGCTCTGGTCGTCATCTTTGCCGCTCTGGCCTATCTGTTCTATCAGTATGGCAAGACGACGGACATCGAGATCTCCGTGCCGCTGTTCCAGCAGTTCAACCCTTGCTTCGTGGTGATGCTCACGCCGGTGAGCATGGCCGTCTTTGGCGCACTGGCCAAGAAGGGCAAGGAGCCCTCTGCACCGCGTAAGATTGGCTACGGTATGCTCGTGGCCGGCATTGGCTACATGGTGATGGTCGCTGCCTCTGTGGGTCTGAGCTATACGCTCACCGATGAGCAGCGTGTGTCGCCGCTGTGGCTCGTCTCCACCTATCTCATCCTGACGTTTGCCGAGCTGCTTCTCTCGCCGATGGGCATCTCCTTCGTCTCGAAGGTCGCTCCGCTGAAGTATCAGGGCTTGATGATGGGCTGCTGGTTTGGTGCCACCGCCATCGGCAACTTCCTCGTGCAGATCCCCGCCTACCTGTGGAACAACATTCCTCTGGCTGCCGTCTGGGGCGTCCTCGTCGTGCTCTGCGTGGCGTCGTTCGTCTTCATCTTCTCCGTGATGAAGAAGCTTGAGAAAGTCTGCTAGTCAGTTCATCAAGTTCATCAAGTTTGTCAAGTTTATCAAGAAGTTAAAAGTCAGAGAGCCGAAAGTACTCAAAGACTCAACGACTTCTTGAAAACTTGAAGAACTTGTAAAACTTGACAAACTTTACCACTTCTTGATAAACTTGATAAACTTTAAAACTTGATAAACTAAAATGATTATCGATTTCGACAAGATTCCGGAAGCCCATCTGCAGGGCTTCAAGGGCGGCAAGGGTCCGTTGGATACTCGCAACTATGTAGACGACAAGGTGAAGATCATGTACTCCACGCTCCGCCCCGGCTCGACCACGGGCGAGCACGTGCATGAGGGCAACTGCGAGGTGATCTTCGTCATCAGTGGCGTGGCAACGTTTGTCTACGATGGCAAGGAAGAGGAGTGCCGTGCCGGCCAGTGCCACTATTGTCCGATGGGCCATGGCCACCACATGGAGAACCGCACCGACCACGACCTGGTCTACTTCGCCGTCGTGCCAGAGCATCACTAAAGTTGCAAAGGTCTTTGAGCTGGCAGCCATAGCATTTGTCGTTGGCATGCCGGATGGCGTAATAAGCACGCCACGCTGCATAGCCCAGTGCGGCGAGGACGATAATGGCGACAATAATATATTGTAGAGTAATCATGTTGCAAAGATACAGATTTCTGCGGAAATAAAAAAACATCGGGAAAAATTTGGTGGTTACAAATAAAGATTGTACCTTTGCACTCGCTTAAACAAAGAATGGCTCCGTAGCTCAACTGAATAGAGCATCTGACTACGGATCAGAAGGTTCCGG
>ERZ1032009.304-NODE-304-length-11494-cov-4.863450_pt1 | contig 11494 bp, 5 predicted proteins | sample MGYA00516700_ERZ1032009 | MGnify/ENA primary metagenome ERZ1032009 (study PRJEB33719, sample SAMN04261292) | wastewater metagenome | biome: rural village; feature: human; material: feces | host: Homo sapiens | place: El Salvador | collected 2013-01-14 ...
CGTGTAACAGATTACCAAACTGGTGGTGCGTTAAGCTGGTAAGAAATATCACATGATCGTAAAACGACATATAGAATGTCATTTACGACACATGTATGTCATTCGTTAGAATTAAAAAAATAGAGCCTTTGGGCTCTATTTTTTAATTTGGTTATTCGTGCAATAATTTTGAGACTTATTTATCACAAAGATAATTATCCAATTGACTCAAAACTGAAAACTCGACTGAATCAAAAGCAAATACACTTTTTAAATTATTGAATGCTATCCCTTTAATATCTGGATTTAAACTTGATATCACTACTAGTACAGCCTTTAGCAAATATTCTGTTGAAAAATTATTAGGATTTAATATTTTCATAACCGATAAATATTTATCCCATAAAATTAAATGTTCTTTACTAATTTTAGTAACAAGATCTCTCTCACTTTTTTTCCCAATGCCGCAATAAATAAACCATGTTGAAATAACAGATTCTGGTTTATAAGTATTTTCATCTTCTAGAAGTTTATATATTAAAGTAAGTAATGTGTTTGCACTAATTTTTTGTATATCAACATAAAGAAAAATATCCAGAAATAGCTTATATTTATCTTTAAAACCGGAATGTATAAACATGATCTTATCAAAAAGATATTGGAAATCTGTATCTTTGTAGTCTAAAACCTCAGATCCACTTAGAAAATAATTTAGGGATTTACCCAAAAAATCCAATCTCATATTTAAATTAACAATACCTAATTTACTTACGTGAATTAATTTTTCCTGTAAAACATCTTCTGCAAAAATATTTTTTTCACTCAAAAACTCAAGAATATTAAATATATTTCCAGTCCGAATAACATTATTCTCCATACAAATCAAATTTCTTAAATAAAGATCATCAGTAATTAATACCCCTTTCTTATCCTTCAAGGGTTGATCATATTGTAAAAAACTGTCCTCATTTAGACGTATTAAATCCAATTTAGTAAGATTATTTTGTATAGCTCTTAAAATTTCTCCTGCAATCTGACGATAAGGAGAAAGTGGAGAATGTGTTGTAAGATTAAGTTTTTGAAGAACTGATTCTAAAATAGAAAATTTTGGTAATGATTGTAAGAAACTTTCAAGAAGCTCTAAATCATTAAGAATTAGCAATGAAGTTTCTTCAATTAACAGAATATCAGATGAATCAATCAGCTCATAAAACTCATTTTGATGCAGTTGAGGGGAATGTATAATTTTAAATTCTAGTTCTTGGTCTGTAACAGATTTTGACAAAAACCATGTAGTAAAAATATCCCTAGTATCCTGTAAATACTGTCCTCGCATAAAGAAAGGTATTGGTAATTCACCACTTCTGAGCTTTTGCTTATTACTTTCCCATAATTCAATTTGTTCTGGAGTAATACCAAGCATATTTCTTAAAGACTCTAATAATCCTTCTGCACCTTCATCTATATTAATATTCCCCATTTTAAAGACTGTTGAATCAGGAAATTTTTCTAAATATTTATCTCGTCTTTCAGTATAATCTGAAACTTGTTCATCATTTTCGAATGGACATAAGAGCGTGCATAACTGCAAGTAATCACCCTCTTGATCACAATTATTGTGATCAATAAATTCTCCGTACTTTAAAACAGCAGCCTTTAATTTTTGCTCATATTCAGCCCTGTTCATATAAATAGCAATAAGTCGTCTAATGATAAAAATTTTATCTAGCACATTAGTAGAATTTATTAGATTATCTTCGAGCAGTTCCACAACATTATCAATTAACCCTAATGAAAGAGATAAATTGATAAAAAAATCTTTTTCCTGTTTACCTATATTTTCCGATTTAATTACCTCTTCAAAAGTCTTATAAGCAACCCCTATTTTCCCTTGATTCTGTAATGCTGCTGCCTGTACTAACCTCCATTTAGAAACTGCTAACCCTTTATCAATATTTTTTATAGCCAATCTTTCTGCATCAGCCCAGCGCTCTGTAGTGATAAACGCTTGTGCAAGATCTAAATACCTTTCTTCACTAAATTCTCTTCTTTCTAATACTGTCTCTGCCAACTCTATTAATTGGTTAGCAGCCATACTTTCTTGAGGATCTAAATATCTAATTAGTTGTTCTGCAATAACTAAAGGTTTACCTAGATTTATATATTTTTGATATAAATCTTGGGTAAACTCCTTATGTCTACTTCTATCCTCATTAGATTTTTTGACAAAATCTTGAATCGCAATAAATGCCTCACCATCAGGGAATGATTTTACAATTTCTTCATATCTCGTAGCTAAATCCTTATTAAACATTGCATCTGCAATTTCAGCACCAATACAAAAAATAGCTGGAATATTTTCTCTCGAGGAGTTTAATAGAATACTTTCATATTTCTCAATCAATGACAGGCATTGTCTAGATTTTTTCAAATGATTATATGAAAGAATATGCATACCGCACTCAACAGCGTCTAGTGACTCTAATCTTTCAAGTAAATCGATAACTTTTTGATATTGTCCACAGTTAAACAATATAAGGACATATATTCTTATAATTTCTGAGTGCGCTGTTCTTTCACTTAATATCTCATCAAAATAGCAAGTAAGCTCTTCTAATTTATTAAAATATCCATAAATTAAAGGACTGATATCTATTAGAATAGTAATGTCAGCTGGATATCCTAACTTTTGAGCTGCAATCCATGCTTTCTGTAAGAAACTAAAAGCTTTCTTCATGCCTTCCAAATCATAATCAGGCCTCCCTTCAATAGGAAGAATCTCTCCACATATCCCTACATCATTTGAGGACTTATGAAAATACCTTCGTGCAGCTAATGCATTAAAAATATAATGCTTTCTATCATCATCAAAATCATTTTCTATATTTTCTTCAATGATTTGATCTAGTTCTACAGGAAGGTAACCTATAGTACATATAACCATTTGAATCATAATTTCTGTTGGATAATATTGTTTTAGTAATTCCAAACCTTCTATAGGTCTTTTAAGCATTGCTAGAGTTTTAGCTTTTAGTGCACATTCTGTAAAACTATCATTACCTAGCGTATTAGCTAATTCTTCAAGCTCATCTTGGGGTGGCATTGAGTCTAGCTTAAATTTTGACTCTAAATATGCGAGACGATAACGAATTTTCGTATTTTTCTCTTGTGCAAATTTAAACTGCGTCTCAGCTTCATCAAAAAATCCCTGATAAGACAAAAGATTACCTTTTTGATAATAAAATTCTGCCAATTCATGGTCATTGAATTTATCTTTTATAGTCTCCAATTTGTTTAATATTTCTTCTGCAGCCTGTATACGGTTACTTGATAAATAATCTGAGCAAATCTTTAGGTCAGTTGGAATTTCGCCCTTAGGATTATCAATCCAAGGGGCTTCATTTTTTAGCTCAATAGTTTTTAAAAAGACAGGTTTTTCACTAATTATTGTAGTTAAATTTTCTAATACTTCATCTATAGGTTTTTGTCGCTCTGTAATACTTCTTTTCAAAGAAAAGAACCTATTTTTTTCAGTAATTCTCTTCTTATAAAATTGATAAATATCTAATGATGAATCTAACAAGTTGTCAGTTGGGATTTGAACAGATATAGTTTTTTGGCTTTCTAACTTATCTTTATTTTTTTCAAACCAATCTTCTTCTAACCAAAAATAATAGATTGAACAATTGGATAAATCATCTTCTTTTTCTTTTAAGTCAACAACAGCAACCATTACTAACGGCTCTTGTTGAGAATAGTAATTTAATGCTGATACATCAAAATCATATGAAATAAGTGATCTATCCACATTATATTTGGGTACTGTAGTGCCTTTCAATTGAAGGTAAAAGCTATAATTTACATAATTTTCAGTTGATTTGAGTTGAATTGAATAATCTATACCAAAGTCAGTGTCACCAGCCATGGGGGTTTCAATCCAAGCTTTAGGCAATTTACTTGCTAAAGCTCTTGCTGCCAAGCGGCCAATTTCTTGACTACGCCCATCTTTTGGAAGATTCCCCATAAATTTTAACCCTAAGCTAAAGTTGCATATTTATCCAATATACTGTTTTTTGATACTTTTTCTAAGTAGATTTTAAAACTGCTCTAATAAGAATTCCTATAAGTCAGAATTCTTTAGAGCATTCACATCCTAAAACTTATCTAAAACATCCAATATTACTTTTTTTACAAAAAACCAACAAAAATAAAGATGTACAAAAGAATATTTTGTGATATATTAAATTAGAACATAAAACAACAACTTAAACCAAATGTTGTTAAAAAATCGCTTTAATTTTTTATATTTCTCCTCAAATTATCCGTTTTTCCTGTTTTTAGGTATCTTGTAGTAGCCTCTATTCCAACAAATAATGACTTCTTAGCAATTTTACAGAGTCATTGGAATGGAACATATCCAAAATACGACTATCTATTCTTCCAAAGTTCACGCTGATATCAAGAAACAAATTATTGCTGCATTTCAGCAAAAAGCAGATATCTCTGGGAAAATTATTGGCAAAAGAAAGATCGAACAAGGCAGTATTGGAAAACGCACCTCTCTCTTTCCGAGCGTAAAAAATCAAGCCATGATACCGCTTGAAAGCAAACTAGAGTTGGCTTATGCATTATCTTTAGAACAAAACCAAAATGTAGAGGCCTATCGTACTCAGGCTGTTAAAATTCCACATGCCAAAAATCGCTTTCTTTTCCCCGACTTCGTCATCAAATATAAAGATGGTACATATGCAATCCATGAGATAAAGCCATCTATTCAAGCATTGAATGAAAAAAATCTATTAAAAATTCAAGCTATAGAAAATATCTTAAAAGCTATGAATATTGAATTCCGTGTGATAGATAAAAACGTCTTAGCCAATGATGAATTATTGCAAAAAATTTTATTTTTTTATTCTAGAGGTAATGCCAAAGTATGGCCTACTGAACTACTCTTGAGCACTCAAGAAAGTCTTAATAAAAAATATAAGACATTGGACGACTTATACAATGCTCTTACGCTCCGCAATATTTCAATCCATTTAGGTGATTACTTCATTTTCCATAAAATTATCTCTATTCAGGGGTTTTCATGGTGATGGAAAATCAAAAGTATCCTAAAGAAGGCTCTAGATTTGAATTCTATGAAAATCAATATGATATTACTGCTATCATAGGTAACAATATACGTTTTTCATCTGTTATAGGAGGCAAAATACACAATATATCTGTACAAGAGTTTTTAAGTAAAATAGAGAGTCAGGATCTCAAATATATTGAAACTCCACACTATCCCCTGTTAGACAAAGATAATTACGCTTTAGTAAATAGAAAAAAAAGATATCTCGAAGCTACATTACTATTAAAAAATAAATTTTCAAATCATGCTGTCCAACAGGTTATCAAAGATATAGCCACTACTATTAATGATCCAAAACCACCTTGCTCAAGAACAGTAATACGTTGGATGAAAAAATTTAGTAAGGACGAAAGCTTTCTTAATGATTTCAAGCCTAATAAAGGTAACTGCTCACTCAGATTTTCTCCTGAAGTAGAAAACTTGATCACCCATGGCATCAATGAATATTTTCTAAAACCCAGAGAAATGAGATCAGCTAAGGATGTCATAGCATATATTGAAAATGAAGCTCTTAATATGAGGCTTTATGAGCACTTACCTACCCTCAGAACGCTACAACGCAGAATTCAAGAGTTAGATCCATATCAAGTATATCGACATAAAAAGGGGGTTAGGACTGCAAATCAGCATTTCCAAGCTGCTGGCAAACAGCTTAATAGTCCTTTTATCATGAACAAAGTTGAAATAGATTCACATATTTTAGATGTTATTGTTCTCGACGATAACACTTTGGAGCAAATTGGCAGACCCATACTAACTTGTGCAATTGATGTATTTTCAAGGTGTATTGTTGGATGGGATCTAAGTGTACTGCCACCTAATATTGATAATACTATTAATTTATTAAAAGATATGTTCACACGACCTAAGAAGAATCTCCCGGGCGGAATTCCCTCCTATATCATTCCTGATAATGGAGTTGAATTTAAAAATAATACCTTAAGCCATATTTGTGAAAATAGGAAAATAACTATTCTTCCATCCCAAAAATATAATCCCAACAATAAACCTCACATTGAAAGATTTTTTAGAACACTCACATTTAGCTTTTCTCAAAAACTCAAAGGAACCACTTTTTCAAATCCAGCCTCACGAGGTGAATACAATTCTAAAAACAATGCCAATTTAACACTTTCTGATTTGAAAGCCCTTTTACATGAATGGATAGAAAGCATTTATCATCAGTCTCCACATAGTGGAATTGATAATCGAATACCAACAGTTTTTTGGAAGGAGTCTGTAAAACATACTCCTGTACTTTCCATGTCTGAAGATGAAGTTAATATATTACTTAGAATACCTATGGAAAGGACTGTAAATAATGGCCGAATCCAATTTAATTACCTGACATATTATTCTCATCTTTTAGTAAGAGATAATCTCAATAAAAAGAAGGTTACTATTTTAATTGACAGAACTAACTTAGCTAAAATTTATGTTAGAGATCCTGATGATAAAAATAGCTTCATCATTGCAGACTCTACTAATCCCTCATACACAGAAAATCTTTCACTTTATGAGCATATATCTACTCAAGAAGAGAAAAAAAATATTTCAAGAAAAGATCTACAAGCTTTAGGCGAAAAAGCAGACATTCTAGCTCGATGGAATCTTTTAGTCAGAATTCAAGAAAGTTATGCTGCCAATAAAAAGTTAAAAAAACTTAAATTAGACACACCTTCAAAAATTAAGAGTCTTATAAATCATTTTTCTAATTCGGTAGTTACACACAATCAAGTCAATGGTTCATCAACTGCTCATCAAGAGAGTGAGATTGTAGATGAATATATTACCCTCTCAACCTTCAATCATAACGAACCTATCACTAATGCTACCCCTAAGTCAGATGATCACGAGGAAAGCACATATGAATCCATGAGCATTTAGTCAATTTTCATATTAATTCGTAATCACCTTAGTTAGCGAAAGAGCCCTGAATGAACAATTTGGAAATATTCGATATTCTCGAAAAAGTAAAAAATATCATTGTGATACCACCTGATATAAAAAGAATACTCAATGAGGTAAATCTCAATATACAAAAAACTCAGGCATTTGGCACTCCTCTCGGGTGCTTTATCCTAGCTGAAGGTGGCATGGGAAAAACTACAATATGTAAGGCAATAATGTCCCAATACAAAAGCAGTTACGAGGAAACTGATGGTGCCGTACGACAAAAAATTCCAGCATTTTATATTGAAGTTCCCTCACCCGTAACAGTTAAATCATTAGCAGCACATATGTTGGCTCAATTTAATGATCCAACCCCAACAATTGGGGACACCCTACAATTAACAAACAGATTATGTCAATGTATAGAGAATTGTCAGACCAAACTAGTGATTCTTGATGAGTTTCATCATTTAGTCGACTTAACTAAGACTTCAAAAAGATTAAATCAGAATGTTGCATCTTGGATTAAAAATTTAGTAAATAGGACAGGAATCACGTTCTGTTTAGTAGGCTTGCCAGAATTTGAAAGTATTATTAAAGATGATACTCAGCTCGCACGTAGGTTCCCTCTTAGTTTTAAATTTAAAAACCTCCAATACTCTCCGAATAAAAATGGAACTATTCAAAAATTTTTAGAACAATATCAAAGAAATATCCTTGAAAATACTCCTGTTACATTTGCTCTTCCACTCAATGATCAATTATTAAGTCTACAAATATTTGCTGCAACAAATGGCAATATTGCCTTTATTAACTTACTGATCAAACAGACCATTTTTATTACTCTAAATAACAATAGGACTATTGTGACAACTCAAGATTTCGCGGAAATCTGGGAAACAGGAATAACTAATTATGTAACACTAACTCCTCATAACCCCTTCAATATGAATATCAATACTTTATCAATTAAGTTAAGGATTCAACAATGAAAAAATTGTTCTATCCACTAACCCCTCTTCCATACAATCAAGAATCGGCAGGAAGTTTCATAACAAGGCTGATACAACTTAACTCATATCAACATCCAGCAGCTATTTATAAGAATCGAGCAGGAATTAATAGTGTTGAAGAGTTTGTTTCAACAATTAGACATCAAGAAAAATTCAAAATATTTTTATCTAAAATGAATTTAGATCCATCTAATGCCGATTTAGCCTTAAGTAGAGAATCCAATACTCAACGCTCAAATATTCGATGGAATAATGTAATTTTACCTGATAAATTTTTTCAGAATGATCTACAACATTACTGCCCTTTATGCTTAAAGGACAAAGAGTATTGGAGAAGAGATTGGTTATTTAAGCTGAATTATGCCTGTTCCATCCATAACATAAAATTATTAAGTCATTGCCCAAAATGCTTTAAAAAACTCAATATTGTAAGAGCTAGATTGTCATTTTGTGTTAAGTGTCAAACTGATATAAGAATTGCACCTAATATAGCTTGTAGTTCTATGAAAGTTCAAAATTGGTTAGATCAAATTTTTGACCAAGCAGATACAGAGCTCGTAGAACATTTTAAAAATTTCTGGAGAAAACTAGAAAAAATTAATTCAATCAATAAACTTGGGATGAGTATCGAAGGCATGGCTACACTAGCATATGATTTTTTTAATCATAGCGCTAAATTTCAAAATTCACTAAGTTCAATTTTATTAAGTAAAATTCCTTACTTACACCCTAGAATCGTTTTACTACCCTTTCTGACTAGAGATAAATTCATCACTACGTACAAGTCTCTAGTTCAAGATGCATGTACTAGCTATACATTTTCTAATAATCACGTTGATTTAAACCCACTGCCTTTAAAAGACTGTCTTAAAATCCTAGATAAGAATAAAAATGATTTTGAATCTCTTATTGTACTTGGCTGGCTAACCCCTATTAGAAAAAGGGGGCAAATATACTTCTCTATTTCTAATATTACAACTTGTCTAATGCAACCTAAACAATTAGATTTTGCACTTTCTCAAATCAAAAAAGATAACCTAAATAACAAGAATGACTCAGAATTCTATACGCTACAACAAGCGGCAAACCTTCTAAACGTCAACACAGAAACAATAAGATTCCTTATAAAAGATCAGTTACTCCCCTTATCTACAAATTCAAAGGGTGTAGCCTATAGTATTTCACCAAAACCACTACATGACTTTCATGATTCGAAAATTCTATTGGGTGCTTTAGCTAAGGAACTAAAAGTAAATCCAACCAATTTAACCGAAAAGCTAGCTAGTTTAGGCATTCAACCTATTCATGGCCCTAATATTGACCAAACCAGAAGTAACATTTTTTTGAGGGCTTCTATTAAAGATATAAACCAAGAAAAACTCATTAGTATCAAACAATACACTACATCCGCTGGTAGAAAAAAGTTTAAAGATTCCGCACCATTTTTAGATGCTAATTACATAACATTAAATGAAGCTGCTAAGCTCTTGGGTAAATCTCTTTTACAAGTTGCTCAGCTTGCAGCTAAAAGCATTTTGATAAAGAAATTATCGTCTTCTGGAAACATCCTTATTGAGCTAGATTCTCTAAATAAATTATTGGAAAAAATATCATCTCCTCTATATATCCAGTACGAAGATGCTCTTCAACTATTAAAGTGCTCACCCAATTGGTTCAATGCATATTGGGTAAAAACAGAAATAATCTCCGTAGAAGACTTAGTATATTGGAAATTAATTTTGGCTTCAGAAGTCGAAAAAGCTGTAAAGATTAAAAGCGAATATTTAACTGGTGCAGAGGGTAGTCATTTAATGGGGATGCATAAATCCCATATATCAAACTTAAGCACACAAGGACTTATCCAACCCATCTCATTTGGTACAAAACATCAAATCAAGCTTTATAAAAAGTCTGAGGTGATCAAACTAATCGAAGATGGTTATGGTTCTAAATAGCACTCAACATAGGTATTTTTTTAGCATCTTGAATATTCAATAACAGATTAATCATCCAACTACTTTTTTAAATTTCATTAAAATAGTATTTAACGCACTAAATTAAGTACAAAATATTGTACTTAACCCATCAAATTAGCAATCTAGATACAATATCTTGTACCGAACGGAAGGTTCTTCTTTTTATAGAAAGTAGGAGCTAGAAATACATATACATAGATCCGACCCCATTTAGAAATCCTTGATTTTAAATATAAATCAATAAGTTAAATCATAATTAATCGAAAATACATTTAATGATTATTTTTTAATCAAAAAAAGATGCTTTTTGGGGAATAGTTAACTCCCAGTTCTAGTTATATTTATCTCACCAAGTTAATCAAATCAAAGGAAAAAACAATGGGTAAGCTAGTAAATGGTCCAAGCACAACAGGTAATCCTTCTGGCGGTGGTCGTGGCAATAATCCACCTAAAGGTAAGTAACCTTTAAGGACAGCTCGCTCAATTACTCGGTGGTTGAGCGAGCTTTTGTAAATCCGTTGGCCATTGACTAGTTAGTGTATTAGAACCTGTCTTTGCATAAAAATCAGAAAAAAAATCCCAAAACTCATAGTAAATCCCATGCATATAAGCAGTACCTTCAGGTCTAGACTCATAATCATTTTGAAAAAATCTATAAACAAGCCACAATAAGAATAGAGTGTTATTGGACTTATACTGTGTTTCTCTATTCAGCAAAATATTGAGTGTTTCTCGGCTAGACCTTTTGCAATTATTAATATGAATTTCATCACGATCAACAGTGTCTGAAAGCAACCAATGAAAGTCTGTATAAGTAATAGAAAAACCCTCGTTAGCTTTTTTTATAAAATTTTCTTTTCTTTCCGTGTAATTCAATAAATAGTTTGAAAAGTTTAAACTATGGCAAGTCGAGGGCTTTTCATCATCTAGATTTAAAGCAGCAAAAGTTGCCATTAAAGTCAGTAAGCTACGACTAGGATTAGTCCATATAGCCTTATGCTTACTAATCTTAATCATCTTACCGTCTTTCCACTGAAAAGTTTTTGGATTCAATTTTTTTTGGAAAAACCATCCTAAACATATCGGTTCAATCTCTTTAAAAATAGAGAGATGAATTAATATATCTAAATGAGAAAGAAGCGAATAAAGGCTTAAACCAAACACACTTTGTGCAAGAATATCTAAATTTTTCTGACTAATAGCTTCGTTCCAAAAAACATCCAAAGTTTGATCTTGAATTTTTAAAGCTCCAAAATTAGCCAAAAACATTTGAAAATTGTTAAAATTCTGTTGATTTAAATCATTATTAAGAGCATCAACTAACTGGATGTGATCCCAAAATAAAGAAAAACAGTCATCTCTAGGCAGACGAGTTATCTTAAAAAAATCGTTAAAACTTGTATCTTTATTTAAGAGAAAATCCAAATCATTATTCAATAATTTATAATTATTATTCAATAACTTATCAAATGACTTTAATAGCATATTTTTTTGAT
>ERZ1032009.305-NODE-305-length-11486-cov-5.649812_pt1 | contig 11486 bp, 7 predicted proteins | sample MGYA00516700_ERZ1032009 | MGnify/ENA primary metagenome ERZ1032009 (study PRJEB33719, sample SAMN04261292) | wastewater metagenome | biome: rural village; feature: human; material: feces | host: Homo sapiens | place: El Salvador | collected 2013-01-14 ...
CAGTATCCGCAGAGCGTCTATATCGTTGGCGCACACGACCACATCATCACGCGTGAGCTCAACCTCGGCTACGAGCAAGACACGCTCAATCTCTCCAGTGCCGTCAGTGGCAGCAGAAGTCTCAGCCAGGATGTCGGTGTGGAGATAGAACTTTGCCCAGAGGCGATAGAGGCATACAATGCGCGGGAGATCAACCCCGAGTTCCGCCAATATCGTGCCCTCGATCCTGCATCCTTCACCATGCCCTCCACGCAGGTGACCGTCAAGAAGGGCGAGGTATAGCCGCGAAAGTTGACAGCCTTACATGACGGCAGGACAGTCAGGATGTATCATTATCGCAACGAGTGGTCGGACGGATACAACTCCGACTACCGTCCTGACTGGACCTTCACCATCTCCGTCAATGATGACAATAGCGTGACGCTAGCGCCTGTCGAGAACTTCAACATCATCTCTTACCACGGGCAATACTACCCAGAGATGAAGGCGTTCTACCTTGACTATGTCGCGTCTTATGATGGGCACACCTGGCGCACGCGTGGTTTCCTCTACAAGGAACGCTCCACCTCTGCCGAGCAGCATGCCATTGTCGACTGGATGGAAAACATGAAGCCGAAACTGGGCTTGTAATGTTGCCAGGCAGAGCAGAAAAAGGCGAAATGACACATTTATGCAAAGATTGTGGCTTTCTTATAAAGAGCGTTAGGTTGCTTTTTGCTATCTTTGCCGACAAATAATAAGCCTGAAAAAAGAATATGAGAATCATCCGCAACCTACTATTGTTCGTCACCGTGTTAGTGGCGGCGCCTGCCTCTGCGCAGACCTTCGTATCAATGCTGCAAATATCAATGCTGCAAATATCCCAAAATATGTAAACGCCAAAACCCGAAGATCCATCCTCTCAATCCATCATCGCCGAGTTTCGAGGCGATGAAGTTCCCACCCTAAGGCGGGCAAGAGTGCGGAATGTGACACTTGTGGATACATTCCGCACATCTTGCCATTATTTTTCAGATAACACGTCAATATAGTCTATGTCTGGCATTGGGGCTATGTCGTTATGAAGTCGGATTTCGTTGTAACCCTTGCGGAGGGAGATAGAAAGAGAAGCCATGGTGTTGTTACCCAAAGACATCGTGCCGACAGGCTTACCATTTACATCTACAGTGACAGTACGAGAATCACCTGGTAGTGAGACGACAGTGAGAAAATATTTTCCACCGCGGGACACATAGACACGCTGGAAGCGGAGATCGTTCTCGGGTTTAGTACCCAACCATGTTTTTACAATACAGGTTATTGGGATTATGGGAGTATCTTGGCAGTACGGCAGACGCAACCGTAGCATAACATTCTTTTTATGAAATACCCCTTTTTCATAAATCCATTAATAATTTCTCACGAAGCCAAATAACAGTTCGCCCGATTTCCTGTGTCCAATCATCTTAGGGGCAAACTCTTCCGGAGTAATCTTGCATTCCTGTGCAAGGAAAGATACTATGAGGTTGCTACCACGTCGCTCAGCCCTTATGGCCTTGGCCCCACGCCCGAAATTCACCTCTGAGGAGGCACCGAACCTCAAACTCGAAATGTCGACATCACGCGAGGGCTTGAAGCCATGTTCCGCGGAAATCCGTACACTGATGATCTCACTATTGGTGGCGGACTCCAGCGTGAGTAGCATCCCGGGATTAAGCGGTATGGCGATGTTCTTGGATCCGTGGTTATCATTGGGCTTATCCTTTCCTTTCAAGGTATCGATGACAGCAAAGTTTGCCTGAATGGCACGACCATACTTGTCTTGCAGAATCTTGATGCGCTCATACTTGAACCAATCCTCCCGTGTGCCATCCTTATGGAATGCGATGCCCGGGGTATAGGCTTCGCCGGGGTCGGTGACCCAATGGATACCGTCGGCTGAACGGAGATAGTAGGCGATGCGTCCCAACCAATCGTTCACGATGAGGTTGTACTGAACACTATCACACCAGATCACAGGATCCTCAAAACGACCTCGTATCTTGGGATACACCGACTCCGTAAGCATTACCCACTTGCTAAGTCCGTCCTCACTCTGCCATATTTCTCCCCCTCGACTCACCATAAGGAACTTCCCGTCAGGTCGACGGCAGAAGGACATATTCGACAGGCCATCGCTCACCTTTTTGCCTTGCGCATCGAAATCGAATTTCCCATACGTCCAGGGACCGCTGATCATGGGGGCAACATATCTCCCATCTATTACATAAAGTACATACCTGCCATCAGCAAGGCGATAGATCTCCGGATTATGTCCACGTCCTATCGTATCCACTACGCTGAAGGGACCGTATGAGTTCTTCGACACCGCGTGGAAGACGATAGAGCGTGGCCATTCGAAATGTCCATGCTTGGAATCTTCTCGCCATCCACAGACAAATAGATGATATTTTCCATCATCACCTTTCACGATATTCCCACCCCAATAAGACCAACGCGGATTCTCGATGCCATTATCCGCCAATCTTCTCTTCACTCCTGGTGCACCCCAAGGAGCGACCTTTAATTGCTTTCCCTGCATAGGCATGAAACGGTCCCTAAACCGTGCACCCTCCACGAGGTTCTTCCATTCTTCAGGCTGTTTTCTCTCGGTTACCTGTGCAATCGCTGGAATAGCCATCAGAATAAAGCATACCATGCTAACAATATTTTTCTTTGTCATAACAGCTTTACTTTTTGAGTTGTGAAGGAGTAGGATTTCCGAAAACTCCTATTCCTATATGGAAATTCATTAGATCCTCCAGGTCGTAGACTGGTCGCTCCATCTCAGCAGGAGATGGTAGATGATTGAACGACTGGAAATAAAGCAGACAAGCGTCTTTCCACCATTGCGCGTCACGTGCCTGAATCTTCAATTTTCGCTGAACCTGATTAAAGCGCTCGCTGTCAACATAAGGTTGCATGGCATCCCATATCTTCTGATACTCACGCACATGCTCCACGCCAACAGAGTAGCGATGGCACAGTTCGTTCCACAGCGTTCGACCGCTATGCACTTTCTCGTTCCACCCCACCCTATGAAACCACAACAGATACTCATCAGGACAGGACGAGCGATTTTCGAAGAACGACCGCGTAGGTTCAGCATACTGCCGTGTTGCCCCGCTACCCGTTGCCATCGTCCTGTCAAACCCTATGCCCAGACTGTCAGCACGATGATAATACAATGGCGACCAGTCCTCACGCAAACCTTTTTCTGTGTACCAGGGAGCAGGACCATAATGATGCACCTCAGCAAAGAGATGATGCAATCCTAATGGCATCATATAGTTAACCACGGTCTCGCGTGTGTCGAGCATCAACTTCTTTATAGGCTCTACGAAATGCATGTCATCAGTGAACGTCTGTGCGAGCCATTCCTGTGCAATATCCCCAACGCTCAACTTTTCATTCCAACTCAGACGACCGAAAGCATACCAGTTGGCTTGTGCAAAGATATGTCCGCACCAGTTCACATCGTCGCCAATGTTTGCCACACCTGCAATCGCCGAGAGGCCATGCAATGGCGTAGAGGTGATGTCGGCCACTGTGGCGGGCCATTTCACCTTCCCCTGCGCCAGATAGGTGCTGCTGTCAAGACACTCCTTCCACAATGGAGCTTGATAGAAAATATGGTTAGCGGCACCGAGGTATTCCTGAGTTATCTGGAACTCAACCATCTCTTGCGTCATGTGCATACGTCCGAAGAGAGGATTGAATGGCTCACGAGGCTGAAAATCCACTGGACCATTCTTGATCTGGATGATGACATTGTCACGGAATTTCCTATCAAGGGGTTCAAACTCCTCCACAGCCTGCATGGCGCGGTCCTTGCTTTTCGCCTTATAGACGAAGGCACGCCACATCACGATGCCATGATATGGGCGCAAGGCATCCGCCAGCATATTTGCGCCATCTGCATGAGAACGACCATAATCACAAGGGCCCGGTTTCCCCTCGCTGTTGGCTTTCACCAGAAATCCTCCAAAGTCAGGGATTAGTTGGTAGATCTCCTTTACCTTATCTCTCCACCATCGGATGACATTCTTATCCAGTGGGTCTGCCGAAGGCAAGCCTCCCAGTTCTTTCGGCGAAGCAAAATTCACCGACAGATATACCTTTATACCATAAGGACGAAACACGTCGGCAAGCGACTTTACCTTCTTGAGATATTTCCCATCGAGCATCTCCGGTGCAGCGTTCACGTTGTTAAGCACCGAGCCATTGATTCCCACCGATGCACAGGCACGGGCATACTGTGCATAACGGGGAGAAATCTTGCCAGGCAACTCATCCCATTTCCATAGGGAATGGCCTGCATAACCGCGCTCTATCGAGCCATCGAGATTGTTCCAATGGTCCAGTATACGATGATTGTAGGAAGGACTCTCTCGAATATTTATCGTGCGCAAAGTCTCTCCCAACTGCTTACGACGCAACAGGTCGTAAACCGCATAAAGGATGCCTACAGAGGAAGTTGACAGAATCATGGTCTTTCCCCCCGTATTTCTTGCTATGCTATAAGCATCCTTTGGAGCAATCCCTTTCTTCCGACGAAGCACCACCTCGCCATCCCAGCCCATCATGGAGAGTTCCTTGCAAGCGATGTCGAGCGTTGCATCATGGCCTACACCTTCAATCTTCACCACAAAATCTTTGCTCGGAACAAACTTTCCCCTTAACCACAAGTCACTTCCATCCTCCGCGCATAGCGTGATTGTAATGAAAAGCATCAACGATAACAGTATGGCTCTTTTCATATTGGTTCCCAATTTACCGGAATCACAATCTATCCTTTCAAGCTCTTTCCACATATAGATAATAAGAAAATATCGTCAGCGGAACTATCTCGTTGACGACATTGCTACACGGTAACATTAATTATTCAATAATTTCTACTTCATAAGGAACTTCTTCCCGTCACGAATGACTATACCCTTATAAGATGTGTCCACACGCTGACCTGACTGATTATAAAATTTTCCATTGGTCTTAACCGAAGCATTGTCCTTGACGGAACCAATGCCCGTGGGGGTGTATCCACCTGCCTTATAGATATTGATCTTTGTGACTATCGTACCCTTCGACATCGACTTGATACCATTAAGATGTACATATCCATACTGATCCTTAATGTCGGTGAACTTAAGAGCGAATTCGCCATTGTCAGGGACAGTAAATGTCTTGTCGTACTTGAAGTTGGGATCATCCTTATGGTTGTTGAACACGAAGCGGATCTTATTACCTGGTGTGGAAGAGTGCACCACGATGTATTCATAGTCGGTGAGGTCAGCATACTGGAGTTCGTCATAGCTACCATTACCAACGATACTGCTGTAAGGATCCACAGTAGTGTTCAGGTTATAACTTGTACTCTGTACACCTTGAGACGTGGCATCAGCGCCAGAGCCATCCCATTTCTGATACATATTGATGTCAAAGAGTGTAAGGTCTGGGGCTACATATTTTTTCAGTTTAATGGACGAAATGGTCATTGTTCCACTTTTTACAGTTTCATCCTTATTGGTGTAGCCGTAACTCTCCCAATAGAACTCACCAACCGAAGACATATCCTTTTCGTTGAAGACACCATTGACATGGTATCGACTGCCATTCCAAGAAGAAATCACTTTCCCATTAAGGTCCTTAACACGGAGCCATTTTACGAGATCATCACCTGAGCGCGTCAAGATAACATCGGTAACTTCCGATAGATCAATTCCAGACGTCGGTATGTTAAGGACGAGACGTCCCACAGTGCCATCGCATGTAAGGACTCCTGTACTAACATCGAACGTGAAGCCACCTTCGGCAGTGACTTCTGTAAGAGGGACCTCGTAGTAACCTTCCTCATCAAAACTGAGGTTAGTAATTGTAGCATGAGCCATCAGTGATGAACTCATCAACAAGGTGACAACCCAAAATACATAATAAATCTTTTTCATAATTAATTAATTTATGTTATTAATAAGGTAGGTCCCATACAGATAGCGAATATGGGAAGCGAAATAATAATTTTAACCGTTAACGCAAGTTCGGTGGACGTCACCGTTCCAGTTGCGGAATGACTTGCCGCTTTCTTCCAAACCGGCCTGTTTTTCGAACGGGAAAATACCCCCTATACGCATTACGCGTATAGGAGGCTGACAAAGCAGATTTATAATAACTTATTTAAAAATCACTTTCCTGCCATTGATGATGTAAATGCCGGGACGAGTAGGAACCCCATTTATTTGCTGTCCCTGCAGGTTATAGATGGCAATTTGGCGGTGAGAAGGAGCGAGGTCATCCGAGATGTTAACCTCGTCGATACCCGTGGAGACATCGCCAGTGCCCTTGGGCAACTTGTCACTCTGGGTGATGAAGATGCGGTCGATGCAGAATCCGTCTTCCAGACCCACGATGGTGAGGGTGTGCTGTCCTGCCGTGAGGGTCTTCTCGCCGCGGAAGAAATCAATCCATATCCATTCGCCAGGAGTATAGTCGTTCACACTGGTGAATCCATTGTACGACCTTGCCTTCGTGTTGTCTAGACCGGCACCATAGCCATCATCGCCAGAGGGATTTGTGAGACTTGCCGCCTTCACGCGTGCATAGAAATGATAGTCGCCGGCTTCACTCACCTCGAATGTGGACTTGAGCTGATAGTAAGCATTGTCGGCCTTGAAAGGATTGTTGTTCTTCGCCGTCATCTCCAGGTATTTTCCTTCCGAGCAGTCGGCATCTTCCTTCTCTGTCCAAGCGCCGCCCGTGTCGGTGTTCTTCATCTCCTCAGCCTCTATCCACGTGCCGGGTGTCTTCTCTGCGGGCTTAATGTCCAAGACATACAGGCGAGCCGACCCCAGTGAGGCACCATTCACATCTTCAATGGCCAATGCCAGCAGTTCGTTGTAGTCGCTCTGACCTATGAGACTCACTTCCACCTGCTTGCGCTGTTCGCCCACTGCGAAGGTGATGTCAGCATTCTTCAATGTGAAGTCGGTGCCCTCGCGCGTCTCTCCCGCCACCGGCACCACGCGTAACGTCACTGGCCGTATAGGCTTTTTCGAGAGAGATACTCCAATATCTAAAACTTCTCCGCGCGAAGTGCGGCTGATGATGCTGTCGAACTGTACCACGAGATCAGTGCCTGCCACAAGTTCATCCTGCCTCCCCACGGGAATTTCCGGATAGACTGGATAGGCGCCCAGGTCCACTCCCCTGTATCCAGCACCACGGCAAGGGCTGTCCTCGGCGAGCGTGAAGTCACCACCTTCCGGATAGTTGAATTCAGCTTCGCGCGACATGCCGTTGGTCTCGCCTGAGAGTTGCGTGAACTCTTGATAGGTCACTTTCTTATTTATCCATGTGACGGGTTTGGAGGTTTTCTTGGAGTACCAGAGATTATAAGCAAACACATGGGGGCCACAGGTATCGGCAATCTCATCAAAGTTCAGGCAGTCACTACCACAATCCTCAATGATATTCCCTCGTACTTCATTTCGCCAAGATTTCGAGAAACGGTAACCCGCATTACTGTTGAAGACAACGTTGTGCACCCATCTGGTATCCGAAGTCCATCCCGTATCGTAGAGGGCACTCTGCAATCCAACAGCTTTGAGGTTCCAGCCCACATTCTCCTGTGCGATGTTGCGTGCGCAACGACTTTCATTGAAGAAGAGCAGACTGCTATCGTGGGCAACATTGCGCAAGATAACATTCGTGGAACCGTCGCGATCAAGCCAGATAAGGTTCACGATATCATAACCATAGTTGAACGCCATCACATTGTGGCCATAGCTTGTAGTGCCCTCGGTGATACCGCTGGAAAAATGACCTGTTGGTGCCCAGCCACGGTGCTGACCGTGGAAATTGACGAAGGTGTTGTAAGCTATAAAATTGTAATGGCTCTTACCTCCACAGCCGATTCCATCGCCCCAGATATTCTCGAAGTAATTGTTCACAATATAGCAGTTGTCACTACCATTAATACATATGCACGACATATTAGGCCAAGCATGGATTGTCTCGTCGCCGATATTCTGGAAGCGGCAGTTCACCACCTCGATATTGCTGCTGCTGTGGTTGATGCAGATGGCATTGCCGAACTGGAAATCCTTGAAACATAATCCGTCAATACGCACGTGGCTGATGCCATCAAACCGAAAGATCGACGTAGCATCGGTGCTGTCGGCAGCTGGATGATGCATGAACACGGTATCAGCAGGGTTCAGGGGCTTGAACACGATTTTAGCAGCTGAGGTACCAGAACGAGGTCTGATGGTATGTTCCGAATACACCCCTCCCTTGATGAGAACGGTATCACCAGACATTGCCATTGAAGCTGCCTGCTTGATGGTCTTCACAGGATAGTTGATTGTTCCGTTGAAACCATCGTTACCGTTCGGTGATACATAGATGCGATTGCCAGTGGCTGCAGTTGTGGACAACACTGTTATCATCAGTAGTAATGTAATGTAGATCTTACGCATCATAAGTATAAGTCTTTACAATTGATTAGTTCTCCACTAAAATAATACCTCCACGGGATTGCATCGTAACCTTAAGCTTTCCGTCGTGTCCCACTTTGCAAGTAGTCATAACAGTCTTTGGTAACGTGTCGCCCTTGCGAGGCGTATCAGTATAGTACTGTATCATTTTACCTGCCAACATAGGCACAGAGATGGTGAGTGTGAGTGATTTCTCATTAGCGTTGAGTCCGCCTACATACCATCTTCCATTGTTCTGACGGGCTATCACACAAAATTTTCCAGGATATCCATCGATAAATTGCGTCTTCTCCCAAGTGGTAGGCAGACGTTGCAGAAATTCTTTTTCCTCTGTGGTCATCTCGCTTAGATTGTTTGGTGTCAATGCCACACAATTCACACTGGTCTGATTGGTTATAGCCGTTGCCATCTCAAACACATTGCTGGTATAGCGTGGATGGCGACTTTTATTGTCGCGGCTGAAATGCTTGTTCATGAAGACGCCTCCCCAATCGAAACTACCCACAGCATTGCGACAGAAGGGATGCATGCACATTTCCGTCGCTTCTGAGCGCGCATGCTGGTCGGTGAAGTTTACATTCTCGGATGCCAGCGCGCCCTCACTCGCTACATAATTGGGATACAGGCGTTCCCATCCACGAGGCAAAGTGCAACCATGGAAAATGACTTGCAAGCCGTAGTCGTTTGCGTCACTGAGGATATCTTCATAAAGCTGCATGGTCTGCTGCTTGTCGCCGCCAAAGAAATCGACTTTGATGCCCTTCACGCCGATGCGTTTCATCCATGCCATGTCTCGCTTGCGACGAATGCTATTGTTCATCACATTGCGTGGTCCCTGTGGGGCATCGCTTTGTGGGCCATTACTGTTGTACCACAGCAGGAGATTGACGCCTTTGCTTTGGGCATACTGTGAAAGTTTCTCTACCCCATCGTAGCCGAGGCGATCATCCCAGAGGGCATCTACAAGAATGTATTCATAACCCATAGCCGATGCTACATCGATAAACTTCACCTGGTCATCCCATTTCATCGAACTATCGCCCCAAAGGATCCAACTCCATGTGTAGCGACCAGGACGATAGTCGCAGGAGGCTTCATAGAGAGGATCAAGAACATCAAACTGCACCGTACTCTCCACGATGGGTTTCAATGACGAACCTAACGAAATAGTCCTCCATGGTGTCTCTGCGAGCAACGACACGGCAGGTGTCGAGCTACCAATGCCGTTATTCTCGCCTGGCATAGGGAATAGCAAATGATAGCCCGTCTGCGGATCATAGTCTGACAGACGGCTGCCACAATAGGCGCCAGTAACACCTGTTTCGCTTATGAGTGCCCAGCAACCATTGCCGGTATCGAACAAGCATGGGAATGTGAATCCCTTCTTGCTCTGCGAATACCGCTTCAAGATATTTGTGCCCATCTCATAAGTTTCTTCATACGATGGCTTTGTACGAGCAAATCCTGTCATAGGATTGCTCTGCTGACAGATAAAGGTACGCGTGCTGTCGGGCAAACGAAACGACGTTGCCTCCTCTAAAATGACGGCACCCAACGGTCGCTTCGTCTTTGGGCGATGAAGCCGATAACGATAGGCAACACTTCCGTCGGCAACACTAAACTCAATAGTCATGCCCAACCCTTTGGCTGTGGCATAATCCAATTCCATCTTATTCGACACATAGTGAAAAGCCGACTGCTTAGTGCGTGTCATGCGATAATCCTTTACCACGCCTTCCTGATGATGCACCGCCAACAGATTCAGTCCCTGCGTGAAATCCGCATAATCGGCTTTCAGCCCGAGTGTCGAAAGCAGTATGACGTTCTTGCCGTCATAGTCGACAGTGTAGAAAGGCTTACCCTCGTTCAGTGTCACCGTCACCACAACTTTTCCATCGGGCGAGGTCACCTTATCAGCGGCATAGCTCGTGAGAGTACATACCGCTAAGAACAAAAAAATTAAAGCTATTTTTTTCATAGTCCTATCACCAAATATTCTGGTCTTCTTCAGGCGTTGTCAAGTCCAAATCACGCTGTAATGTCATCGATCCCGAGAAATGATAAGTGATGGGATGCCCCGACGTGGTGGTATAGTCCACAAAGTCGTAGTCGATATTCGAGATCGTAATGTAGATGTGCTGGAGGTTGGGCGTCGTGGCATCCATCGTCTTGGTGACGGAATAAATGGCGTCTTTGTTGACATTGAAGTTCATATCCAGATTGTCACTCCAGATTTCCACATACTTGTGCTTGGCGTCATAGTCATCGCCCGTAAATCGGAAGTAGATTTTATACAAAGCACGATCGGTATAGTCAACGCTTCGCAGACCTGCATAAAAGAACACGGTGGAATCGTTCACCACATAGCATCGATGATCCTCTGAGTTGAGCTTAAGCTTAGTCTCATCTCCCACCCATCCTGTGAGCTGAGTGCCCGAGTAATTGCCAGAGAACTCATTGAAGGGCACCGGTTCCAAGAGTATGCAACTATAGTATTTACGTGGGTTGACCTTATAGTCGTACTTTTCTCTCGAAGCAATACGAATGGGCAGCACCCATTTCTCAACCATGTCAATACCTGAGAGATTGTATGTCACTGGCAGCAAGGCCACGTTCTGTCCTTTGGGAATAGTGATTTCCTCAGGAAAACTGTAGTATTGCTCGGGGAGCTGCTTGAAGTAGAGTTCCTCTCGCTGTCCGAACTTCGCCACATTGATCTTTGCCAACGTATCAGGGTCAAGTTCAAAATGCACATGGCGATCGGCAACATTATTTGTGGAACCACTCACGATGACAGGGATATTATAAGTTACTGTGCCATCAGCGGTATACTTCACGTTCCGCCAAGTCACACCCTGAAAATTTGGTGACGACTTGATGGAAATCATCTGCTCATACTGCTCGTCTTCCCATTCATTATTGCAAGCAGTGAATACGAAAACAATCATGAGAAGCAGGGCAATGGATAATAGCCCACAA
>ERZ1032009.307-NODE-307-length-11459-cov-5.612592_pt1 | contig 11459 bp, 4 predicted proteins | sample MGYA00516700_ERZ1032009 | MGnify/ENA primary metagenome ERZ1032009 (study PRJEB33719, sample SAMN04261292) | wastewater metagenome | biome: rural village; feature: human; material: feces | host: Homo sapiens | place: El Salvador | collected 2013-01-14 ...
ACCACGCCACATGGTTAAGTCGTCTTCTTGTTCTGAAAATGAAATAAAATATATTCTTAAACCATTATTTGTCTCACCAATGTATTTATTGTATTCATCTATTAAATTGATGGATGCTTTATTACTGTAGTCTTGGATGGCTTTTTTTAGTCCCTTAAAATATAACTCACATTCTGTTGGGTCATTTTGATACGAATAGTGTCCTGCCCACATGATTAAGTGGGTAGGAACTACATCGTCTCCTTTTGGATACAAAGAATGTTCTATCATTGAATAGAATGTATCCATTGTAGTATAATGGTATAATAGCATATCCTTGATTTTGTTTAAAAATTTAATTGTTATATCCAAATTTATTCCATGCTTCGAGAACGAGGCGCTTGGTGCGGTATTCGCCGTATTGCCGCAACTCATTGTCTTTCAGAACTCGGAAGGTCTCGTTGATGCAACCCTTGCCACAGACATCTTCTGGGTCTAAGATGTAAACGAGGTCTTCGGTGTTGAGACCATAGAGGTGGGCGAAGATGGCGTCAAGCTCGGCTTGGAGGATGGTTCTGTGCTCTGGATTGTAAATCCAAGGCTGCTTTGTTCCCAACCGTGGTAGCTCTGCTCGCTGCTCTTCGTTCATTTCTTCCCACAACTCCGAAGCCCAACCATCCATGTCATGATTGAAATAGCATAGCTCAGCTACTCGTTTCACGATTTGCCATTGCATGGCAGATGGGATTTGGTCGGGAGTGAGGACGGGGAACTGTTTGACAAAACTAATGCTGACATGTGTTCCACCTATCTTTTGTCTTGTAGTATAGTCGAATATCAATGATGACATCATTCCATAAAGCGAAGCCCCGGGCATACAGCCACGCTCCGCGTAGAGGAGCGTGGCTGTATTCCCGACGCCAAAGGCGTCGGGAATAGGCGCAATTATAAATGTGCGCATGTCGACACCTCGTGCGATATCTCTAAAGGCAAATAGCCATTTATGCTTCCACTCCCACACAACATTTCCGTCCTTATCATACTTTACCAATCTGTCATTTACAGCCGATAACGGCACCCAATACCACGGCATAATGCAACTGACGGGTTTTGCAAGTTCGTCTTCTGACGGCGTATTGATTGAGTTTGGGCGTTCTCCTTCTGTGGGCCATGAACCAAAATGGTGGTTATAGTGCCAGATCATCTTGCCTTCATAGAGCGGAACGTATATCTCTCCGTCTATAGTGGTGAACGTGTTGCCATTGAGCGTTGCGCCTTGTGCGGTTAGCTGGGCGTAGGTACGGAAGAGGTAAGAGTCTGTAGACATATTGAACATACTTCCGAACTTGACATTCCACGGATTTTCTCCTGTTATCTCATTATACAAGATGGTTGAGTTACGATAAATCTTAGCCGTAAGCTTTGCGTCACGGCTTGTGCGGAATACAGGGCAAGTCTTGGTGTTGGGGTTAAGGCGTGCAAAGTCATCCGTCCTCAACGTATAGATACGTCGAGGGTCAAGCATATGATCTATACGAGTTAGATAGAACCCCCCATTAACATCGTGTGTACTTTCTTTAGCTTTACCAACAGACAAAAGACAGAAATTTTTTCTACTATCAATTTCGAATAACTTTTCCCTATTTTCAAAATCATATAAAGAAATAAGTCTGTTTTCATCTATAAGTTTTGATACAAAGAATTGGTTTCCTATATCTGTAATTATACCTCTTGGCACGACAAGTCCCCATGCCTCTTTTGTGAAAGAGAGGCATAGTTCTGCAAATAGTGACGAAAGTTCGAGTTTGCCAACGGCAGTAAGTGGAAAGCGCCCTGAGTTCTTCACAAAGTTACTTTGGCTTACAATTGTATTGCAAGCCTCTTGAAACTCTTGATACAAATTAGGGTCTTCCGCTTCGAGTTGTGAAATCTTATTTTTGCGGTCAGCTTGGTTGGCTGCTTTGACAATATCGTTATTCTTGCCTGCAAACCATTTTTCTTCTTCCATTTGTAGCTTATCCCAAGGTGGGTTACCACACATCACGTCAAATCCCTTGTTGGCAGCGAAAACCTCAGGGAACTCCACGCACCAATGGAAGAAGCGCTGCTCATCAGCTATGCGTCTTACCTCTGTCTTGAAGTCGGATGACAGTTGACGATAATAGGTAGGAAGTGGCTTGCCTTTTTCAAGGCATTCCATGGCATCTATTTCTTGGAGCGCACGCATAACGGTCTTGGTATATGGCACTTCTGCTTCTAATTGTAAGTTGCCATTTACACCACCATTTTCTTTAAGAATCTCATCATGTTTAACTGTCTTGTAGAAAGCGTATGTATAGATGTCGCAAGCACGGCGCAAGCAATCTACTCGTGCAGAATCCATTAATTCTTTCCAACGCTCTTGCTTGATAATTTCCTCTTCCAAGGTGTCTTCTGGCAGGTGGTTGATAAAACGAATCTTGTCTGCCAATCCTATTTGGGCGGCAGTCATATTCTCTACGCCAAAGGAGTTTTCCAAACCAAGGAGTTGTTCGTTGCCACTGTCTCCATTCACGGCTTTGATCGCTTCTTGGTTCATCTTCTTCAATGCCTTCAAGGTGTCCTTGTCCTCGGCAGTCAGTGCCTTGTCTGGAACACCGTCGATAAGCATCTGCAGGTCAGATACTCCCAATACAGAGTTGCCACAACGAATATGATGGTCGAGGAATGGAAGCGGCTTGCCTGCACAATAGCCTTCAATCCACAACACCACCTTGCACAGCTCCACAGCATCAGGATTGTAGTCGACAGCATACACACAACGGGAGATGACCTCACGAAGTGCCTGACGATAATCCAATGAAGCTGGGTTATCCTCACCAGTGCGAAGCGTACAGACATACCAGGCAATGGTGCGAGCCATCGCCAACACGATATGACCGGAGCCGCTTGCCGCATCACAAACCTTCATGTTGAGCAACGCCTTTACCTTTGCTTCGGTGGTAGTCTGTGCAGCAATCTTTTCCTTGATGACTGGTTCGAGTGTAGTCTTGATAAGATTCTGCACCAAGTCGGGGCGGGTGTAATATGAAGAAGTGCTCTTGCGGTCGAGTCCGCCAACGAAGCCAAATTGCCAGTCGGATGCTGCAACCCCTGGCTGTACGAACGGGCGCATTTCGAGAATACCCTCATACACAGAACCAAACTCCTCAACGTCGAGCGAGGAATAGTTGATCTTCACTCGCTGCTGACGTTCGTCAGTAAACTCGTTGAGAGCCGCGAAGGCAACGAGCAAATCACGGTTGCTTACCTGACATTGCTTCAGCCAATGCAGGGTTTCTGTACCAAAGAGCACGCCGCCCAAAGGCTTTATGCCCAACTTCTCACCAAACGTGTCAGGCTCGAAGAGATGGAAGGTGTCCATCAGTCCCTGCCACAGGTCGGAATACTGGCGTTGCTTCAGATATGACAATTCAGATAGACGGCGCAGACGGCTTGCCGCATAATACTTCTTATAGATATCCTGCCACTGGCATTGTTGCTTGTAGTCGGGCGCATCAATAGAGTCGGGAATCTGATAAACCAGTCCTCTCTCCTCGATGATGAAGAGGAAGAGTAGGCGATAGATGAAGTGGATAAGTTCCTTGTTGAGTTTCTGGGCATCCATAGTGCCGTCGGCGAAAGCACGGCGCAAAGCGTCGTTGCCCACACCCTTAGATGTAAGCACAGCATTGCCGATGGTCTCCATCGTGGTCTGCACGGCACGCGACAAACCGTTGCGGATGCGGTTGCCCGACTCGATGCTCATGTTGAACCAACGCTCCATGACGCAAGGCTCGTCGCCGCTTATGCGGAAACGAGAAGCATGAAGCAGACGGAACATCAGGCAGAACTCGGTGTATTTGTCTTCCTCCAGCATACGGCGGAGGTCGAACTCTATGTATGTGAGCTTCACCAACTGTCCGGAGTTGCGTATAATACGCAGAAGTTGTCCGTTGCTGATGATGCCATACACATTCTCCGTGGCGTTGAGATATTCGAGCATGGTGGCATGAGCCGACTTCTTGCGCATGCCGCCTTTGGCACGATAGTCGAGCGAACACTTGTCCAATGTGTCGATGCTGCCATCGGCAGAAATATTCTCACCGATAACGACAAAAGGCATTTTGCCCAATTCCTGGCAAGTGTAGCTGATGTCATAGCCAGTGCCAGCCACCTCGATATTAGCCACTTGGCGGTCAAGCTTATAGCCTAAGCTTTGCAGCAGACGTTCCATCAAGTCGCGGGCACGGCGAGTGCCGTATGGGTCTCTACCTGCCAATCGCTCATTGCCGGCACGCTCCTTGTAGAAGTTCCAGTCGTTGCGCAGGCTGCTCCATACGTAGTCGATAGCCGAAGACACGGAAATGTCCATTCCGAAATCCTGGTCGCGGTTGCCAATGAGCGTGTTGTCGCGCTCTATGTTGTGCAGGATGTCATCAGAGAGAAGATGACCGTATATATGAATACTAGTATAGTCCATAAAATTATATTCAGTTACATGCCAGTTACATGCCAGTTACATGCTTAAGGCACTGTTATAAAGGGCTTTTGAATTGTTTCGGGGCAATTTGGGGTCGTTCAGTTACATGCCAGTTACATACTATTAATGCTTTTATGCCCAATATGGAACATAATTGTGGCGTTTGTTTCCATCTGCATTTTCTTCTTTTATCATCTTTGCCTCCAAGGCATCTTTGATGATTCGGGAAGCCATCGGATAGTTCTTATCTTCAATGCCCAAGCGGCCTCGAAGAGATTGATTGTTCATCTTCTCGTTTGAAACATATCTGAGACAAGCGTGCTGGTAGCACGCCATCACCCTTTCTGATTTATCCAAGTCGGCAAATTTGCGATAAGCGAACACGGTAGCTTCTGTTCGCGTTTCCTGAAGTTGTATGCGGATGGGTGGTAGCTGATATAACTCAACACTAAAAATGGTTTTGTCCATACCACTTCCCTTCTCTTCGCAAATACCTATTCTGCGCATTATATCTGCAAGAGAATCATTTCTTGATTGATATTCGTCTATGAATCGTTCCACACTAATAAGTGGCTGTCCCGGATTAGAGAATGATATACGGTCAGAGTATATTTCGATCATCGGGAATCCCTGCTCGGAAAAATCCTGATGGATAATCATGTTTGCACTCAACTCACGAATAGCAATCTCTGGGTACATGCGCGTATTCTTTCTTAGAGCCAAGCCAATTTCTTCATTGGCAGGGAGCTGACTGTTTATCCATGCAACCATCTCTTTGAAACAAATCGCATATCCCTTGTCGAAAGATTGCTCACGAATGGTGTCAATCTTGTTCTTGCCCTTATAGGCTATGACTCTTACCATTTTTCTTTTTAATCCGTCGAAGTCGGAAAGGCGTTTGGCAAATAGAATGGCGCCAAGCTCGGTTATGCCATATCCTACTTCATCTTTAACGATTAAGTTTTCAGGCAAGAATCTGTCTAAGATACCGTTTGTATCTTGTGGTAGCGGCAGGTGCATCATGTCAAAGTAAGCTTCTGCACTGAGAAAAGAGAATACGTCTTGTCCTGACAATCCATTCTTTAAGACGATCTTTTCCAAGGGTTTCTGCCCTCCCTTCCATATCTTAGCCTCCTTTGCAGGAAAATCTTTCAATTTGCGCGTTATTGTACCAACTCTGACGTATGCTTCATGCAAGAAACTTACAGGACGGTTTGTCGTAGCAGGTATCTTGAAGATACAGATATGACCTAAAGCCTCATAATCAAAGTCGTCGATTATCTCGAAGTCAATACGAGGATTCAGACGTGTTGACAACCAAGACTCAAGTTCTTCATTGCCTATCATTTTCTGTTTTGCATACAAGTCTGTGCCTATCACGTCATGGCTTTCATCGTCAATGCCAAATACAATGTAACCAAAAGGCATATTGCTCAAATAGGCACTGTTTGATAAGGCGGAGATTCTTTCACCAATCTCTTCCTTTGAATGAAAATTATGTTTGAATTCAAGCCATTCAGTTTCTTTAGGCTTGGCTGTCAGAGCATCTATTAATCTTTTGAAATCTATATATTCCATAATGGATTAAATATTTATTTGTGGAACAAACAGATAGGCAGCTATCACATCCATAGGCAATACTGGTTCTACCACCTGATATTCAGATGCCTTTAGATAGGTGCGGTATTTAGCGAAAGCATCCACCAGATGTGAAGCCCTTTCGAGGGCAATCTTGTCTGTATGCTGTCGAAGTTCTGTCTCGCTGTTTATCCATCGTATTGAATTGGAGAGAAGGGTCTTTTGGGTGGTCATATCCATATCACCAGATGCCATTGAGTTAAGGAACAGATGTTTGGCTTCATCCTGTGTAAGGAAATCGTGGTTGTCAATTTTACCACGATAGCCTACGAATATCATTTCCTCACCAACCAATTCTCGGTTTTCCACCTTCTTGTCACGAATGACACTGCGAACACGCATCAAGAGAATGGAGGTTCGTTTGGCAATCTCCGAGGTTTCCATCACCAAAGCACGGCAGGCTCCCAACTCTCCACCATTGACAGAATCGTTGACCACGGCACGGCTCAAATCTTCCACGAAGGTATGGTTACGACCGATGTACATATAGTGCTTCGGGGTAGGAGAGGCAAAGGATATGCGAACGACTCCTTTGGCTGTGGCTTTGTCCTTGAAATAATGGCGCAAGTTGGCTGGCAATTCCAAGAGGTTGAAGCTATAGCAGAGTGGTAGGTCATCGGTTTGTACGCTGACACCTACATGCAAAAGTTGCTCGATGACAAAATCACGGGTGTCTTTTACTCCACCAATTACCGACTTGGCTTCTTCCAGAGAGGCGGTCAAGCGAGTTGGATCCATCTGCTTGTTGTTGTGAGCGAAGTAGGTATGAGAGATCTTCTCGTTCTCTTCCATCTTCTTCAGCTGTATCTCTATCTCTTCATCCTGCTGACGTTTCCACTCAGGGTTGCTATCGAACAACGAAAGCTCCATGTAGTCGGTTCTTGTTGGAACCTTGGCATCGAAGATCTTTTGCATGATGGATTCCATCAAAGAAGCATCGTTGTCAGCGATAGGCAGATAGACACCCAGTTTCTTGCGTATCTCTTCCTGCTTCTTGTAGAGCACATTGAGTACAATGTCATCTACAGGGTTGTTCTTGGAGTGAAGTGTAGATACCAAAACATCTTTTGCCGTTTGTCCGAATCGGTCAATACGTCCATTTCTCTGCTCCATGCGGTTTGGATTCCACGGCAAGTCGTAATGAATGACTGCCTCAAAACCTTGTTGCAAGTTGACACCTTCAGAAAGACAATCAGTGCAAACCAAAACGTGGCGGTCTTCTTGTGACAGGGCATCAATCTTCATCTTGCGTTCCTCGTCGGCAAGGCGACTGGTGACAATGCCAACTACCACTTTCTTGAATTTCTTGTTGGTTGCCAATTTCTCTGTAATATATTTGCCCACATATTCTGCTGTCTGTATATATTGGCAGAATACGATAGGGTTCATACCGCTATCAAGAGAAAACTTCACAATGTCGAGTGCTTGTTTCACTTTCTCGTCAGAGTCTGTTTCTTTGATGTGTTCCAACTGCTTGATAAATTGGGTGAACTCCTTCTTGTCAGTATTGCTGGTTGTTTCCAAAGCTTCTGGCACGACATCGTCAGCATTCAACAAGTCCTTCAATGGGTCGTTGAATACATATACTTGTTCGGATTCATCATCTGTATTGGAAGAGGATGAATCTTCTCTCTTGTCTATCTTGTTTTGCAGCATGCTGATACCTGCGTCAGGGCTTGACATGACACCACGCATCAAAGCCAGCAAATCCCAGTAAATGTAGCGTTGCTTACGCTTGTTTGCTCCCGAAACTTTCTGGATACCATTCTTTACATACTCAATAAGTTGTCCCAAGAGGTTGCGATATTCCTGAGTATAGGAATACTCATCTTTATCTATGCGGACACGTTCTGGAAAAACAACTTCATCGCCCAGATACTGTTTGATGTCAGCACGGCGACGCTGTACGAAATAATGAGATAGTTCCTCACGTTCGGCAGCGGTTTGAAGCTGGTAATTCTCGAACTTCGGGTTCAATAAGCCTATAAGCGATTGGAACTCTTCACTTTGACCACTATGAGGTGTGGCGGTCAAGAGAACCAATTGCTGGTCTTGCTTATCAGCCAAATCCTTCAACAAGCGGTAACGCTGCTGTTGGTACTTGTTGGCACCAGTAGGTTTGGCACAGGTATGCGCTTCATCCACAATCACGAAGTCTGGGCAATGGTCCAGGAAGATGTTGCGCTTGTTGCCTTGCTTGACATAATCAATGGAAATGACCTGATAAGGGATGTCACGGAATACATTCTGGTCTGGACGCAACTTCTTTTCCAAGCGACTGATGGTGGAGGAACGGATGATTTCCGCATCCAATCCAAACTTATCCTTGATTTCATTTTGCCACTGCTCGCATAGGTGAGGCAGACAAACCACTGCAAATCGTGAAATCTCATGACGATCGAGCAACTCTTTGGCAATCAATAATGACTCCAATGTCTTACCGATACCCACATCATCGGAAATGAGAAGACGAATGCGTTCTTGCTTGAGGGCAAGAATCAGTGGAACCATCTGATATGGACGTGGCTCAAAAGATAATTTTCCTAAGCACTGGAATGGACCAGCTATGTCACGGAAGGACAAGCGGCAGGCATTGTAAAGCACCTTGGCTGATGCCTTATAACTATTTTTACCGATGTCTTCTGCTGTAGGGCGACGGAAGTTGTAGGAATGAATCTGCAATTCATCCCCATAAAGTGGCAGGTAGAGACCTATCGTTTCTGCGTCTGTACCCCCCAAAGGTTTTATTATCATAAGATCATCTTCCCCGGATTGCTGAACAACCCAAGGACGATTCCTAAATTCTATCAATGTACCAGTCTTGTAATCCATATCATTTATTTTACAGGGGTGAATATATCAGAGTATTGGCTGATGAAGTCTTCCAATGGTGTGGCATAGTGCCAAGCCAAGACTACGAATCCAGCATCTTCAAGTACTTCTCTCTTCTCTTGATCGTCTTGCTGAACCTCAGGGCGGTCGTGTGGCGTTCCATCACAGAATATGACGATGCGGTCGCCATACATGAAGTCTGGCTGTACGTAATATTCCTCTGGGAACATCGGTTGAGCCTTGTCTGGCAAGCGAAGATGATGTTCATGCAGATATTTTAGAAACTCATATTCAGTAGAACTGTTATGGTCTCTTGCAGCTTCCAGTGCTGTATATTGCTCATCATAGCTGAGCGTTTGCCCTGCTCCGTGCAGCTCTACCTTGGCTTCTTGCATCAACTTTAATGTACTGTAAATCTTGCGAATATCAATCTGCTGATGATATGGCTGATTATAGTAGTTGAGCAGGTTGGAATAATCTGCAGGGGTAAGTTCGTTAAGCTCGTCGGGTGTCAGCTCTGGCTTGTTGAAGCAAATATCGTATGCTCTATTGACCACATCCATGTAAGCCGTTGGCTCATTGACCAATCTGCTGAGCACACCGAGAGAGCCTTCCGCATTCTCGTAGATGAGAATGTTAGGTGTCGCCCCTTCACCCATGACCTCAGCCCCCATCTCGCTACCTTCTATCTGGAAGACATCCTCAATGGCTTGCTTGAAGGCATAGAGGAATGTGCGCACAGCGTACTTGTCTCTTAGCAGCAAGGCTTGCAATGGCTGGATGTAAATGGCATTGGCTGTAGTCTCAGCGAACAATTTCACAAACTTAGTTCTGTCTACCTCTTCTGGATTCTTGTCAGCTTCTGCTTGAATGCGAGCCAAGCTATTATTGCTTATCCAGTCACCTGTCTTTGTGTCGAAGGCAAAGCCATTTCCATTGCTGTCATTTCTTGACTCCAAGATATACGTTAAACGGCATGATGGAATGTAACGGATGTTTGCCAAGTGCTCACCATGTGGAGATTTCAGCTCACATTCGCTGATGGAACGTGGATCATCACTTGCAAAATAGGTCTTGGTCTGATAATATTTGCGTGAACGTTCCTCTTCTTGACACGTTATCTTTTCTGTTTCAGCTGCCACCATATCTTGTGCCTCTATGCACATGCCAGGAATGAGCTTCGCCACACCATCGAGCGATTCACCAGTAATGATGTCGGTATGATGAATGGTATTCTCTTCATCCTTATAAACTACACCCGTTTTAGGATTGTAGAAGAATTTATGCGGAATGATTTCCGATAAAATCTGCATACGGCTGATGCGGAACTTTCCACCATTATTATATATGATGTTCTGAGGGCCAAACTCGCTTAAAGCAAGACGTTTTGGACGGCTGAGATATTCCACCTTATCTGACTTGTACTGTAATAATGCACGTTGTGGCAACTTGGTAAAGTTATAGCCAGGCAAGAAGCCCTCGCTTGCCAAATAACGGTAAGGGTAAAATTCGTTCTCTTCCTTGTTCTTTCCTTGATTTACACCCAACAACATGTCACGAAGACTCTCTCCACGGAGTTGTTTCATGTGGGCATCACGCTTCTCCTTGGAGTTCTCACCGTAGATGCGGTTATTGATGACAAGGCTTGCTTCCTCAATCTGAGTTTGTGCTTGTTTATAGAGTGAACGCCAACGTTGGAGGGCTTTGTCGAAGTCATACTCATAATTGGTAAGGAGATTGTCCATCCAATGCTCTGTAAACCAAATAGGACGCTCTGACTCCATACGTTTCTTTAAAAAGGTATCTTCCATGATTTGTTTGAAGACACGTTTGATTTGCTCCTTGCGCTCTGGAGTGAGTTGCAGGGAAGCACGAACCTCATCTTTCAATGTGATGTTGTTGATGTCTGTATAATCCACTAAGTCTTTGATTCCGTCAGAAAGTTCCTTGATAGGGCATAATGACAGAATGGTAGAATGGAGGTGGGTACGGAATAGTTCTTCGTTTACCAATTCCATTCTTGGAGCCTTTACTTCTCCCTTTACCATCTTTTCGGGATGGGTGAGATAATAGTTCTCATGAGAGTTGCGTGGGCGACAATAGGTGTAAACCAAAGCAGCCTGTCCGCTACGTCCTGCACGTCCTGCACGCTGGGTGTAGTTGGCTGGGGTAGGAGGTACATTGCGCATACCAACGATGGAGAGGTCTTTGATGTCGATACCTAGCTCCATGGTTGGTGAACAGTACAGGACAGGGAATTTCCCTTCTCGGAAATCCTGCTCACGCTGTTCTCGATCTTCTTTAGAAACTTGACCAGTATGGTCTTTAGCTTCCAGACATACGTCTTTAAGAGGTATATTTTGATAGAACTGCTGGAAATAATGGTTGGGTTCTTTATCAAGTATGTTACCGCCCTTTATGGTACGGAATCTTACCAAGTCACGGCGAATATGTTTGACTTAATACAGAAAAAGTCTACACCCATTTAACATTTAAAAGAATAGTAAAT
>ERZ1032009.308-NODE-308-length-11441-cov-5.914544_pt1 | contig 11441 bp, 11 predicted proteins | sample MGYA00516700_ERZ1032009 | MGnify/ENA primary metagenome ERZ1032009 (study PRJEB33719, sample SAMN04261292) | wastewater metagenome | biome: rural village; feature: human; material: feces | host: Homo sapiens | place: El Salvador | collected 2013-01-14 ...
GCACCGGCACGGGGATGCCGGGGATGACGAAGGGGATGTTGGCCACAAGGCAGCGAAGCATGATGCCGAGGCAGATGGGGATGAGGTTGGGGACGTTCAGACGGCGCAGAGAGTTGCCGAGCACCTTACTCACATGACCAATCTCCAGTTCCGAGCCGACGACGGTGAGGCGGTCGCCGAGCTGCAGGCGCAGCGACGGATGGGCGACGAGGTCCACACCAGAACGATTGACACGCGTCACGGTGACGCCGAAGTTACCCGAGAGGTTCAGCGAGTCGAGGGTCTTGCCGTTGACGTCGGGCTTCGTGACGAGAACGCGGCGGGAGATGAACTCCTTCTCGTAGGGCGTCCAGTCCATGTCTACCTCCTTGCCGATGAGCGCTGTGATAGCCTCGATGTCCTTCGGCGAGGCGACGACGAGCACCTTGTCACCGACATGGATCTCGGTGATGCCGTGCACCTGCGCGTTCTGCTCGCCATCAGCATTGATGATGCGGGAGATGACGAAGCGCCGGCCGGTGATGTCGCGCACCTGCTTGACGGTGTTGCCATTGATGCGCTGGTTGGTCACCTCGAGGGTGATGGTGCGCACGGTGAGCTGCTCCAACTGTCCCACGCCACGCTCGGCCTCGACCTCTTCACGTGTGGGCTTGATGCGAAGGATATACTTCAGCAGGATGAACGCGACGATGACGCCAAGGACACCCAGCGGGTAGGCGACGGCATAACCCGTAGCAATCTCCGGAGCGTCGACGCCCGTCATAGAGAAGTTGCTCTGCTGGGCAGCACCAAGGCTGGGCGTGTTGGTCACGGCACCGGCGAGGATTCCCGCCATAGCGGTGTAGGGCGTGTCACTGAGGCCAAAGATGACCATGACGACAAGAATGGAGAGGGCAATGCTGATGAGCACGAGCATGTTCAGGCTCAGCCCACCTTTCTTAAATGAAGAGAAGAAACTAGGGCCGACCTGCAGACCAATGGAATAGACGAAGAACACCAGTCCAAGCTCCTGAAGGAAATGGAGCAGACGTGGATCGAGGTTCAGATTGAAATAACCGAAGATGAGTCCGACGATGAGCACCCATGTCATGCCGAGGGATACCTTGTGGACCTTGATATTACCCAGAATGAGGCCAATGGAGATGACCAATGAAAGAATAAAGAGCGAATGGGAGACACCGCCAGCCCAATAAGCCGGAGAGCCGCCAAACAGATTCTGTAGAATTTCCATTTATATAAAAAATCTTTGTATATACCTACTAAAAGACGCAACTACGATGTTGTTTTCAGACTGCAAAGGTACGAAGATTTAGCGAATAATCTCATCTGTTTCCACATTATTTATTAACTTTGCACAGTGATGAAACAATTGATGGCCTGTCTGATATGTATTCTTTGCCTGTGGTCCCACTTCAACAATGGCACGCCCACCATGGCGCTCGACGCCTTCAAATAGAAGAAATTGCTAATTATTTGGCCAAGGGTAGTGATGGTCTCAACAAAAATCACTACCTTTGGCATTGTTTATTAATAACCGACAATCAGAATAATTAGCAATGGAACAAATCAAAAACGAACAGCTCACCGTGGAGATCTCTGCCCACGGAGCCGAACTGCAGAGCATCAAGGACCAGACGGGACACGAGTACCTGTGGCAGGCCGACCCTGACTTTTGGCCACGCCACTCGCCCATCCTCTTCCCCATCGTCTGCGGACTGTGGAAGGACACCTATCGTGTTGGTGGCAAGGAGTACCATCTCTCGCGCCACGGCTTCGCCCGCGACACCGACTTCCACCTCATCGCACGCGGCAAGGAGCAGGTCATCTTCGCCTTGCACGACTCCCCGGAGACGATGAAGGTCTATCCCTACCACTTCAACCTCGCCGTCAGCTATAAACTGAAGGGCAACACCATCCACGTGGTGTGGCATGTGGAGAACACCGACGACAAGCCCATCTACTTCCAGGTGGGTGGACATCCCGCCTTCAACCTTCCCGACCTGCAGCCCGGTGCCCCCATCCACGGCCGTCTGCGCCTGGACAACAAGGAGCCCATTCGTCTCTTCGGCAATGTCGGTGGTTGCATCGACAAGGGACGTCATGAGGTGGTGGAGACGGAGGACGGCATCTGGTCGTTCACCGAGGACAGCTTCAAGGACGACGCACTGATCATCGACCACAGTCAGCTGAAGAAGATCGAGCTGCTCAATGCTGCCGGCGATCCCGTTGTGACGGTGGACATGAAGACGCCTGCCGTCGGTCTGTGGAGTCCCTGCGGCAAGCATGCGCCGTTCATCTGCATCGAGCCGTGGTACGGCCTGGCCGACTGGGCAGAGTACGACGGGGAGTTCAAGGACCGGTACCTCATGAACAAGTTGCTGCCAGGATCAAGCTTCATGAGCGAGTACACGATCACGATTGGGTAATCCGCCATTCAGCTGTTCGCTGTTAGACGGTTTGGCTTAATAAGCCAAACCAACCCAACAGCGAACAGCACAAAAAGCTGCGGCGAACGCACAAGAGCCGTTTCCTGGGTAACACCAAGGAACGGCTCTTTTTGTAATTAACATCCTTCCCTTTGGGAAAGCTTGGTTAGGACTTTTAGTATGCCTCTCTGTATTTTCCTTCGTCCTTATCCTGCAACATGCTGAGGTAGCTCTGGTAGCGCGACTCAGCGATGTAGTGGTCCTTCACCGCCTGGATGACAGCGCAACCCGGCTCATGGGTATGTGTGCAGTTGCTGAAGCGGCAGTCGCGAGAGAAACGGAAGATCTCGCGGAAGTAGCTCGTGATCTCCTCCGGCTCCATGTCGAATGTGCCAAAGCCTTTGATGCCCGGCGTGTCGATGAGGTAGCCACCGCCCGGCAAGGCGAGCATCTCGGAGAAGGTCGTCGTGTGCATGCCCGTGTCGTGGGCATCACTGATCTCCGCCACCTTCTGGTTGCTGCCCGGGATGAGGAGGTTGATCAGCGTGGACTTCCCCACCCCACTGTTCCCGCTCAGGAGCGTGACCTTGTCCTTCAGCAGTGGCCGCAGGGCTTCGACACCCTCACCGGTAGCGGCACAGACGGTGCGGCACTCATAGCCGATGGTCTCATAGAGCGTGACCATCATCTCCTGATAGCGGCGCTCATCGGCATCAAGGAGGTCGTGCTTGTTGAAGATGAGCGCCACGGGCACAGAGTAGGCTTCCGCCGAGGCGAGGAAGCGGTCGATGAACGTCGTCGACGTCTCAGGATGGCTGACGGTGACGACGAGGAACGCCTGGTCGACATTCGCCGCGATGATGTGACTCTGCTTCGAGAGGTTCTGCGACCGGCGGATGATGTAATTACGACGGTCGTCAATCTCGGTGATGAACGCCGCGCCCTCCTGATTCATCTCGATATGCACATGATCACCTACCGCAACAGGGTTTGTGCTGCGGATACCTCGAAGCCGGAAGTTACCCTTGATCTTACTCTCGATGGTGCGGCCGTCCTCGGTAAGGACGGTGTACCACGACCCGGTGTTCTTCACTACTGTGCCACGCATGCGTCTAGACGGTCATGATTTCCTTCTGCTTCTTGGCCAGCGTAGCTTCGATCTCCTTGATGTATTTGTCGTGAAGTTTCTGCAGGTCGCCCTCAGCGTCCTTCTCCACATCCTCGGAGAGACCGTCCTTGATGGCCTTCTTCAGCTTGTCCTTGACGTCGGCACGGGTGTTGCGCACCTCCACCTTCGTCTTCTCACCGATCTTGTTGCACTGCTTGACAAGCTCCTTACGGCGCTCCTCCGTGGGCTGCGGCAGGCGGAGGATAACCATCTCGCCATTGTTCTCCGGCGTGATGCCGACGTCGCTGTCCATGATGCCCTTCTCGATGTCGCGGATCTGCTTGCGGTCGAAGGGACGGACGGTGATGGTGCGGGCGTCAGGAATCTGCACGGTGGCCACCTGGTTGAGCGGCATCATCTGTCCCCACGCATTCACACGTACACTGTCGAGGATGGCGGTATTGGCACGACCGGCACGAATGCGGGCGAGCTCGTCCTCGAGAAACTTGGATGCCTTCTTCATCTTTTCCTCGGCACCCTTGAGGGTTTGCTTGACGTCAATCATATTGTCTTATCGTTTTAGTTATTATCTAATCTACAAATTTAAGGAGTTTTTCCGAATGATGCAACGATTTAGGCAGAAAACTGCAAACAAATCATGATGAATATTTCATTATGACTTTTGAATTGCCTCCACCATATTCGTCAGTTCCACGAACTCGGCCACAGAGAGCTGCTCGGGGCGCCGCGTCATGATGTCCTGAGCGAAGAACTCGGGCGGGGGCATCGTCTCAGGAGTGAACAGTTGCTTGAGGGAGACGCGGAGCATCTTGCGACGCTGACCGAAGACAGCCTTCACCACCCGGCGGAAGAGCGCCTCGTCACAGCCGAGGTCCGTCACACCGTTGCGCGTCATGCGGATGACGGCACTCTTCACCTTGGGTGGCGGGTTGAATACATTCTCGTCGACGGTGAAGAGGTACTCCGTGTCGTACCACGCCTGAATCATCACCGAGAGGATGCCGTAGGCCTTGTTACCCGGCTCGGAGGCAATGCGCAGGGCCACTTCCCGTTGGATCATACCCGTACAACAAGGGATGAGGTCCTTGTAGTCGAGCATTTTGAAGAAGATCTGCGACGAGATGTCGTAGGGGTAGTTGCCCGTGAGGACAAACGGTCGGCCGTCGAAGATTTTCTGAAGGTCCATCCGGAGAAAGTCCTCGCCAATGATGTTGTCGCGCAGCTTGGGGAAATGCTCGTGCAGGTAGCGCACGCTCTCGCTGTCGATCTCCACGGCCTTCACCTCCCGCGGCTTCTCCACGAGGTACTGCGTGAGCACACCCATGCCTGGCCCGATCTCCAACACGGGGATGTCGGGGCAGGCGTCAACAGTATCAGCGATACGCTTGGCTATATTAAGGTCGGTCAGGAAGTGCTGACCCAGATTCTTCTTCGGCTTGACTTGCTTCATGCTTTTGCGTTTATATTCGCAAAGGTAACGAATAAATCCTATAATACAAAACTTTGAAGCATAAAAAAGACGGAAGTCATTGCTGACTCCCGTCCTACTTATTCTCTTTACGTTTTCTTTCAACTAAAAGTGAACTGCTTTACTTGCCCTCGGCCATACGGTCCATTGTGAGGGTCATTGCACATACGGCTACGAAAGCCACAGCAGTCATTGTAATAAATGAAATCATACTCATAATCTTTTTACCTTTCTTTTCTTTAATTCAACTTGTTATCCTTTCAGGTCGTCTCTACGACCCCACTTTCGTGTGTTCTTGTCTTTATTTCCTTTTGACGCTGCAAAGATACGAACTTTCCGTTGTGCGCGCAAACAGTAACAACATAATCTAGCGGCGAAAGGCCATTTCTTTGACTTTTATCAACTGGTTTGACGCAAGTCAAGGGAAAAAAATGTGGCTTTTGTTTTGCCGTTCACTTGAATAGCTGTACCTTTGTAAACAAATGAAGATGAAGAAGACCCTTAACGACATCATGAAGGTGGCACTGTCCTTGCTCTTGGGCGGTGCCATTCTCTACTGGATGTACCGTGGCTTCGACTTCCAGAGCGTCGAGGACGTTCTGCTCCACCAGATGGGCTGGACCTGGATGATCCTCTCCTTCCCCTTCGGCATTCTGGCGCAGGCGCTGCGAGGCTGGCGCTGGCGACAGACGCTGGAGCCCGTCGGCGAGCGTCCACGTCGGTCGGTGGCGGTGAACAGCATCTTCGTCTCCTACGCCGTGAGTCTCGTCATCCCTCGAGTGGGTGAGTTTGCACGCTGCGGCATCCTGCGGCGCTGGGACGGCGTTTCGTTTCCCAAGGCACTGGGCACCGTGGTTACCGAGCGCGCCATCGACTCGCTGCTCGTCCTCTTCATCACGGGGCTGACGTTCCTCTGCCAGTTTCGCGTCTTCGACCGCTTCTTCCAGAAGACCGGCACGCGCCTCGACACCATCGTGACAAGCTTCACCCCTGCCGGCTGGGCGGTGACGTTCATCTGTCTGGCGGCCATCATCGTCATGGGCTATGTACTGCTGCGGAAAATGTCTATATATAATAAGGTGAAGGACATGGTCCACGGTCTGTGGATGGGTGTGCTCTCCGTGAAGGACGTTCGGCATCCGTGGCTCTTTGTGGTGTTCACGCTGGGCATCTGGGCAAGCTATTTCCTCCACTATTATCTGACGTTCTTCTGCTTCGAGGCTACCAGCCACCTGGGCATGGCCTGCGCCATGGTGACATTCATCGTCGGAAGCATCGCCGTCATCGTCCCTACGCCCAACGGCGCCGGGCCGTGGCACTTCGCCGTGAAGACGATGCTCATCCTCTATGGCGTGGCGGCTAACGACGCGCTCTTCTTCGTGTTCATCGTCCACAGCATCCAGACGCTCCTTGTCGTGCTCTTGGGCATCTACGGCTGGCTGGCGCTGCAGTTTCAATCAAAACGATGCGTTGCGGCTTGACCATTCGGCAGATAGCTTCAGATAAATACTGATAACTTCCGATAACTTCTAAAAGATATAAACCCTCAAAAACCAAACGACTATGAGTGAAATCAGAAACCTTAAGCCAGAAGGCATCTGGCGCAACTTTGACGATCTGACACAGATCCCCCGTCCCTCAGGACATGTAGAGAAGGTGCAGCAGTTTCTGCTTGACTTTGCCCAGCGCATCGGCGTGGAAGCCATGAAGGACCCTGCCGGCAACATCTATATGAAGAAGCCTGCCACGCCGGGCTATGAGAACCGGAAGACCGTCCTGCTGCAGGCACACATGGACATGGTGCCGCAGAAGACACCCGACTCCACGCACAACTTCGAGACCGACCCCATCGAGACCTACATCGAGGACGGATGGGTGCATGCCAAGGGCACGACGCTCGGAAGTGACGACGGTATGGGCGTAGCCGCTATCATGGGCATCTTCGAAGACAAGACCTTGAAGCACGGTCCCCTGGAGGCCCTCATCACCCGCGATGAGGAGACCGGCATGTATGGTGCCAACGAGCTGCCGAAGGGCGAGTTGCACAGCGACATCCTGCTGAACCTCGACTCCGAGCTCTGGGGCAAGTTCTGCATCGGCTCCGCCGGTGGCATCGACATCACCGCATCGCTGGAATATAAAGATGAGGAGAACCCTGAGGAGGCTGCCGTGAAGGTGACGCTGAAGGGCCTCAAGGGTGGCCACTCCGGTCTGGAAATCCACCTCGGCCGTGCTAACGCCAACAAGGAGATGGTGCGCCTGGTGCGCAAGGCCATCGCCGAGGTCGGCGCGCGTCTCGTCAGCTGGCATGGCGGCAACATGCGCAATGCCATTCCGTTCAAGGCAGAGGTGGTGCTCGCCCTGCCGAAGGAGAACGTCGAGGCACTGAAGAAGATGGTTGCCGAGCAGAAGGCCCTCGTCGAAGACGAATATAAGACCATCGAGGCAGGCGTGGAGTTCTTCACCGAGGAGGTCGAGAAGCCTGCCACCGTACTCCCCGTGGAGATCCAGGACAACCTCGTCGACGCCATCTACGCTTGCCACAACGGCGTGCTCCGCATGATTCCTGTGAAGCCCGACGTCGTGGAGACCTCGTCGAACCTCGCCATCATCGACATCGACGGCGGCAAGGCAGCATTCAAGATTCTCGCCCGCTCCAGCCGTGAGGATATGAAGATGTACCTCGCTACACAGCTCGAGAGCTGCTTCGCCATGGCCGGTATGAAGACCACACTCAGCGGCAGCTACGGCGGTTGGGATCCGAACCCCAACAGCGAGATCCTGCGTCTGCTGGAGCAGGTCTACAAGGAGCAGACGGGCAAGGACGCCATCATCCAGGTGGACCACGCCGGTCTGGAGTGCTCCGTCATCCTCGACAAGTACCCCGGCCTCGACATCGTCAGCATGGGTCCGACGCTCCTGTCGCCGCACACCACCAGCGAGCGCTGCGAGATCAGCACTGCTCAGCCGTTCTGGGACCTGCTGGTGACGACGCTCGAAAGAGTGCCGGAGAAATAAAAGCCTCTCTCCCCAAGCCCCCTCTCCCCCTCGCTTCGCTATGGGAGAGGGGGATGTAAGTTACTGAGACAAGCAAAAGTAAGGAGCCATTTCCTGCATTTCCTGCGGTGAATGGCTCCTTGCTTTTATTATTTGAAGATATGGGTTACCCTTTGAAACTAAGGATTATTCTTTGAAGAGGGAGAAGTTAACACTACCGTACTGTCGATGTTCCACGAAATGAGGATCTGCAGAGAAATCGTGGTCATGACCATGCTCAAGGACGAACACTGCGTCAGGCTTCAGAAGGTCGGCCTCAAAGATAAGCGAAGGGAGCGTCGTGAGGTTTTCTAGGGCGTATGGAGGGTCAGCAAAGATCAGGTCGAATTGCTGGTGGCACGACTTCAGGAAGCGGAACACATCGCCACGGATGAGAATGTTGCCCGTAGCACCAATCTTCTTCATGCACTGCTGAATGAACCGTGCATGGTCGCGATCAGCCTCGACACTCACCACGCTCTGACAACCGCGCGACAGCAGTTCCAGAGAAATGCTGCCAGTGCCGGCAAAGAGGTCAAGCGCCGTGGCGCCATCGAAGTCGACGTAGCCATTGAGGACGTTGAAGATATTCTCCTTGGCAAAGTCCGTCGTCGGCCGTGCCTTGAATGTTTTCGGGATGTCGAAGCGACGACCCTTATAGATGCCGGTAATGATTCTCATCTTTAATTTTTTCCAAGCCCTCCCAAAGGGAGGGGCTTTTTTTGTGGGGGGATTTCTATATATACATCGTCATGATGTCGAGGGTGATGCCTTTGATGCGAGTCATCGGCGCACGGTTGAAGTCAGCAGAGGAATTGACGGTGATAACGGTGCGGATGTATCGGCGCAGGTCACCGAGGAGCGCGTCGCGGTCGTAGATGGTCCCCGAGAGGTAGAGTTCATCCTTGCACTGGTCGAGCGCCAGCTGCTGCCAGACAAAGAGGATGAAGTAGACCACATCCTTTGTATGCCGCACATTGAAGTGATTGCTGAAGGCGAAGCGGTTACGGTCGAAGGCGAAGATCTCCAACGCGTCGTCGTGGAAATGTACGAAGAGCTTCCGGCGGTTGCCGATGAAGCTCCGGCGATGGAGATAGCTCCACACCGGCCGCATGAGGGTGACGAACTTCACGTCCGAGTAGTGGTCGTCGACGACCAGCTTCAGATCCTTATTCACCGCGAAGAGTGCCACGGCATTGAGATCCGGCAACACATTCGTCATCACCACCGACCCTTCAGTGTAAGGAAAGCTGTGCTGATAGATCGCCGTGACATCATCCTCCTTATATTCCTCCACGGGGACGAGGAGCACGGGACTATCGACGAGCACCTGTGCACGATTCGTCGGGCGCTGCAGCAGCACGGTCTTCTTGAATGCCTCGCGGAGGTTGGCGGACATCGACACGCCGCTCTTCGTCACAAACTGCTCGAAGGCGAGCTGCTCGGGGAGCGTCTCATCGGCGATGGCAAAGGCCAGTGAGCCTTTCGCCACACGAATCGTCATTCGGGGACTTTTCTGTATATTCGTCATAATCTATCAACCATCACTCCCAATTCCCAACATTATTATTCGGTGTCATGATATCGCCTATCCGCAGTCCGGGGTAGCGTCCGGCGCTGTTGGCCGCCTCGATGAGGTTCGCCACGCTGTTCTGGTCCAACCCCTTGAGGTATTGCTCATAGCCGGCACCGCACTCCATCAGCGGGATGTGCTTCCCCGTCTTGCCAATCATGCTCGTAGCCTGCAGCGAGAAGGTCTGGCCATCGCTATAGGGAATGAAGCGCAGGGAGTCCGCCAGCAGTCCGCAGCGGGTGAGCTCCCGGAAGTCTCCCGTATAGACACCCTTGCGCAGCCGATAGCGTTCCTCGGCCGCACGGATCTTCACCAGCCGCTGCTTCACAGCCGTCTCCCGCGTGGCTTCTGCTGCTCAAAGCGCATCGGCGCATTGACGCTCAGGAAGCACACCACCGCCAGCACGAGGACACATGCCGCCAACAGATAATTATTTTTAAGGAAAGCCTTTCCCATTTGCTATTTTCTTTCTATCTTTGCCTTTGCAGGCGAACGTGATGCAAAGGTAATAAAAATCCCACAACAATCGTCGTCTGCAGCAAAGTCTTTTATAGTTTTTGAACATTAACGCTTTACACCAGTGACCCAAGCAGAATTTATCCTTCGCATCACGAGGGAGTTTGGCTTCTCCCCCACCCTCAACCAGCAACACGCCATGGAGACGTTCGCGCGCTTCCTCGCCGACCGTCATGACCGTGTGGCGATGGTCCTGCGCGGCTCGGCCGGCACGGGCAAGACATCACTGGCGGGTGCCATGGTCCGCACACTGCACGGCCTGGGACAGAAGCTCATGCTGCTGGCGCCGACCGGCCGTGCGGCAAAGGTTTTCTCACTGAACAGCGGGCTGCCCGCCTCCACCGTCCACCGCCGCATCTACCGCGAGAAGGCCTACCAGGGCACTGATGGACAGTTCAACCTCAACAACAACCTCTACCGCAACATGCTCTTCATCGTCGACGAGGCATCGATGGTGAGCAGCTTGCCGACGGGAGAGTCATCCTTTGGCTCCGGCAGTCTGCTCGACGACCTCATCCAGTTTGTCTACAGCGGCGACAACTGCCGTCTGCTGCTCATCGGCGACACCGCGCAGCTGCCTCCCGTCGGCGAGGACGAGGCGCCGGCGCTCAGCGACGTCGTCCTCAGCGGATACGGCCTCACGGTCTACAGCTGTGACCTGGAGGAGGTGCTGCGGCAGAGCGGCGACTCCGGCATCCTGTGGAATGCGACTGTCATTCGCCGAATGATCACCCACGACGAAGCCACAGAGCTTCCGAAGATCCGTCTGCATGGCTTTGCCGACATCGTCCGCGTGCCGGGCAACGACCTCATCGAGAGCCTTGCCACAAGCTACAGCCGCGTGGGCCTCGACGAGACCATCGTCATCACGCGGTCGAACAAACGTGCAAACATCTATAACCAAGGCATCCGCGCCCGTGTGCTCGACCGCGAGGAGGCACTGGAGAGTGGCGACATGGTGATGGTGGTGAGGAACAACTATAGAAGTCTCTCTTCCCCAAGCCCCCCCCAAGTATTTGTTCTCTCAGCTTCTTCTATTGCTTTTTGATCTTCTAAAGGCATAAATTTGATTAATCTATGCTGTTCTTTAGCCCAAAGAGATGAAGATGGCAATGTTGAAGATCCATTAAGCGAAATCGAATATTCTGAAGCAATTAAAATCGAGCCTGACTTTGAAGTCGGCGAAGAAGTTTCAGAAGTTGTAGAGATCAAAGACTTTGGCAGAAGAGAAATTTTGGCAATCCGTCAAAACCTTCAGACAAAAGTCATGGAATTCGAGAAAGAAAACATCTT
>ERZ1032009.315-NODE-315-length-11274-cov-6.732775_pt1 | contig 11274 bp, 11 predicted proteins | sample MGYA00516700_ERZ1032009 | MGnify/ENA primary metagenome ERZ1032009 (study PRJEB33719, sample SAMN04261292) | wastewater metagenome | biome: rural village; feature: human; material: feces | host: Homo sapiens | place: El Salvador | collected 2013-01-14 ...
TTGCAAAGTAATTTAAGTTAAATTACTAGTTGATTACGCCGCTATCACCAGAAGATCTCATCGTAAGGGGGAGTTCGGGACAGTTTAAAGGGGTTAAGGAAGCGGTGTGGAGATGATGAGGAAGTGCTGCCGGGCGACAGTGGTAGCAAAGATGTAGAAGTTGCCCCCTTCGCGGATCTTCAGGCGTTTGCGCAGGTCGGCGACGGAGAGTGGGAAGTTGCGAGTAGCGATATTGGCCTGCGTGATGCCGCGGAGATGCTCACGTAGCGCCTTCTTGTTCATCGATGAAATGGCGGAAATGGCGAACGTCTTCCCAGGGAAACCGTCGACCGTTTGTTTTGCGACAAAGAGATGAGAACTTCGTCCGAAGCTCGTCAACCCATAAAAATGACCGATTTCATCGAAGCATCCGGCCTTCATGATGCTGCTGTTGGGCACGAGGAGGTAGCGCGGAGCCTCATCAGCCATGAGCTCCTCCGCGCTGATCACCGGTGCTGGCGACAGCGCCACGTCCTCCGCTGGCTCATAGGAATAGCGCTGATCATCGTTCACACAGACCACACGCAGCGGTGCCTCGCCATGGCTGAGGACAAGGAGCAGCTCCTTGCACTCGTTGCGGACGCTGACAATGTGCACCTCGAAAGAGACCGGGCCGCGTGCCGTGTCCGCCTGGAGGGCAGCGGTGAGCTGTCGGACGGCTTCATGCCAGTCGAGCATCGGGGAGAGCTTCACCATCACCGTAGTGGCCGTAGCCATGAGCATCGGCGCCAACTGCAGCACGTCGGGCGAGCAGTCGGCCATGCCGGCGACCTTCCGGCCATGGGTGTCGCGGCGCGCAGGGTCGAGGAAGATGACGATGGAGGGTCGATCGTTGGGGACTGAAGACTGGACATTGAGCGTGCGCAGATAGTCGGCACCATCGCTGCAGACGACGGTGACATGACTGAGGCCCAGGCATCCGAAGTTATGGCGGGCGAGGGCACAGAGGTGCTCGTCGCGCTCGACATAGGTGGCCCGGTCGAAGGCCTGCGAGAGGAAAGAGAAGTCGACACCAAAACCACCCGTGAGGTCGACGAGCTCAAAGGAACGGTGATGGCTATCGTGGGAAAGAGCCTCATTGAGGACCTCCGCCTTGTAGCGTGCTGTTGCCTCGGAACTGCACTGCTCCATGTTGAGGTGTGGCGGATAGACGATGCCGTCGGTTGCCGCCCAAGTGGGCAGTTTGTGGCAGGCAGTCTGCCATCCGGCAATCTGGCCGAGGGCGTAGGGCATATCCACCTCGGCATGCTTGTCGCCGAGGAATGCCAGCTGCCGCACGTCATCATGGCGGTGATCAAGGATAAACTGTTGGGTCGGAGTCATCGTTTACGGTATCTATGATGCAAAATTAGGCAATCATCCGATAAGTTCCAAATTATCCGTAGATAAAAATGAGATAAAACGAAACGTGGTGTACCTAAATAATCATGACAACGGCAAGGTCTTTTGTGACAAAGCGAGGTAACGATGAGTTGCTTCCCTTCTGTTTTTTTATTGATACTTCGCCGCGAGGAGTGCGAGCGCCTTGTTCTCGTTGGCCTCCATGATCTCCCGCTCGCCGGGGCCCTTGTCGTTGATGCCACAGAGGTGGAGGATGCCATGGATGATGACACGGCGGAGCTCGTCGTCGTAAGCCTTATGGAAGAGCTCCGCGTTGGAACGCACGGTGTCAAGGGAGATGACGATGTCGCCGCTGATGGTGTCGCCCTCGTCGTAGTCGAAGGTGATGACGTCGGTGTAATAGTCGTGACCGAGGTACTCATTGTTGACCTCGAGGATCTTCTCGTCACTGACAAACATGTAGCCAATCTCCCCGACCTTCCGGCCATAGGTGGCGGCCACGGCTTTGATCCAAGCTGTGGTCTGCCGGTGCTTGATGTGCGGCATATCGACGCCGTCTGCGTTGTAAGTAATCATTTTGGTTGATGGTTGATGGTTGATGGTTGGGTGGTGGCTGACTTGGTAAGTCAGCCGGTCTGACAGCGAACAGCCTCTATCGGCGGGGCAACATCCAGCTGACGTCCTTGTGGAACTCGAGCAGCGTGCGCACGGCTGTCGATGAGATGGACATATATTCGGGCTTGGCATAGAGCAGGAGCGTCTCGATGTTGCCCAGCCGGCGGTTGTATTCCGCCTGCACCTGTTCGTATTCGAAGTCGGTCACCGTGCGGACACCTTTGACGATGAACTGCGCACCGACGCGGTGGGCGAGGTCGACGGAGAAGTCGGTATAGCCCACGACCTCTATCTTCGGTTCGTCGCGGTAGAGCCGCTGGATGGCGCCGATGCGCTCCTCCGCGGGGAACATGCAGTGTTTCTCGGGGTTCACGCCCACACCGATGACGAGCTTCGTGAAGAGCGGCAGCGCACGGCGCACAATGTCGTCGTGGCCAATGGTGAACGGGTCAAAGGACCCAACAAATAGTCCGGTCATTGCCTTTGAACTTTGAACTTTGAACTTTGAACTTTGAACTTTATTCAAAACCCTAGAATAACTCTGGTTGCATGATGTTTCCGCTATACGGGTTGCGGCCTAGGTGGTCGTAGGCGAGCTTCGTGACCATGCGGCCACGGGGCGTGCGCTTGATGAAGCCCTCCATGATGAGGAACGGCTCATAGACTTCTTCTACGGTGCCGGCGTCCTCACCGATGGCCGTGGCGATGGTGGAGATGCCCACAGGGCCGCCACGGAACTTGTCGATGATGGTCAGCAGGATCCTGTTGTCGATCTCGTCGAGGCCATAGGAGTCGATGTTCAGCGCCGAGAGGGCAATCATCGCTATCTCGTGGGTGATGGTGCCGTTGCCCTTCACCTGTGCAAAGTCGCGCACACGGCGCAGCAGGCCGTTGGCGATACGTGGCGTGCCACGACTGCGGCGCGCTATCTCCACAGCGGCATCATCGTCGATGGGCACCTTCAGCAGGCGTGCCGAGCGGCGGATGATGCGCTGGAGCGTCTCGGGGTCGTAGTACTGCAGGTGCATGTTGATGCCGAAGCGTGCCCGCAGCGGCGCTGTGAGCATGCCCGAGCGTGTGGTGGCGCCGATGAGGGTGAAGGGATTCAGGTCGATCTGTATGGAGCGCGCCGAGGGGCCTTTGTCGATCATGATGTCGATGCGGTAGTCCTCCATGGCGGAGTAGAGGTACTCCTCGACGACGGGCTGCAGGCGGTGGATCTCATCGATGAACAGCACGTCGTTGGGCTCCAGCGAGGTGAGGATGCCCGCCAGGTCGCCAGGCTTGTCGAGGACGGGTCCGCTGGTGATCTTGAAGCCTACGCCGAGCTCGTTGGCGATGATGTTGCTCAGCGTCGTCTTGCCCAGTCCCGGCGGGCCATAGAGCAGCGTGTGGTCGAGGGGCTCACCGCGGTATTTCGCCGCCTCAACGAAGACGCGGAGGTTGTCCACGACGCTCGTCTGACCGTTGAAGTCGTCGAAGCGCAGCGGGCGAAGGGCTTTCTCAAACTCCTTCTCGTCGTTGCTGAGGTGTTCCTCTCGGATGTCAAAGTCTTCTGCCATATCTTGTTGGTGGTTGATGTTCCTGTCATTCGGCAAGTAGAACTTGCCGATTTATATAAACGGTAATATGCATTTATTGCTTGAGGCGCTCGCGGCACTCCTCGAGGATGACCGTGAGGTCGGCGACGGTGTCGGCGCGGAGCATCCGGATGCGGGTCTGCCGGAAGTCGGGGATACCCTTGAAGATGGGGCTGGCAGCGAGGTGGCGGCGCGTGTGGAGGATGCCGCGATATTCGTCGATGCGCTCGACGTTGATGCGTAGCTGCTCCTCGAGGACGTCAATCTTCTCGTCGAGGGTGAGCGGCACGGCATCGGTACCATCAAGCTCCCGTCGAATGTCACCGAAGATCCACGGCTGGCCGAAGGTCGCCCGGCCTATCATCACCGCGTCGACGCCATAGTCATCGAAGGCGCGGCGGGCATCCTCTGGCGTGGTGATGTCGCCATTGCCGATGATGGGGATGTGGATGCGGGGGTTGCGCTTCACCTCGCCGATGAGTGTCCAGTCGGCCTGGCCGGTATACATCTGCGACCGCGTGCGGCCGTGGATGGTCAACGCCTGGATGCCGCAGTCCTGCAACTGCTCGGCCAGGTCAGTGATAATGAGGTTCTGCTGGTCCCAGCCCAGACGGGTCTTCACCGTCACGGGCGTCGTCACCGCCTTCACCACCTCCCGCGTGATGTCGAGCAGCAAGGGGATATTCCGCAGCATCCCCGCGCCAGCGCCCTTGCCGGCGACCTTCTTCACGGGGCAGCCAAAGTTGAGGTCGATGACGTCGGGGTGGACAGTCTCGACGATGCGCGCCGCCTCGACCATCGAGTCGACGTCGCGGCCATAGATCTGTATGCCCACAGGACGCTCGTCATCATCGATCTTCATCTTGTCCAGCGTCGACCGGATGCTTCGGATGATGGCGTCGGCAGAGACAAACTCCGTGTAGACCATTGCGGCACCATAGCGCTTGCAAAGCTTGCGGAAGCCGATGTCGGTGACGTCCTCCATCGGGGCGAGGAAGAGGGGCCGTGAGCCAAACTGTATGTTTCCTATCTTCATGTAGCGATATCCCTAAGCGACGATTTCACCGCTTTTAGGTGCAAAGGTAGCAAAAAAACAGCGCTCAAACGTTCGACAATGGGATTTTTTATCTAACTTTGCCAGTATATTCAACCTTTTACCCCTTGCCCGAGCATGGAACAACTGTTGCACTACTGCTGGAAACACAAGCTTCTCCCTCTGGGGAACCTCACGACGACCGACGGGCGGCGGCTGGAGGTCATCGACCCCGGTCTGCACAACCGCAATGCGGGACCCGACTTCTTCAACGCCAAGGTGAAGATCGACGGCACGTTGTGGGTGGGCAACGTGGAGATCCACGACAAGTCGAGCGACTGGTTCCTGCATGGCCACGACCATGACGACCACTACAACAACGTCATCCTCCATGTGGCGGGCGTCGTCGACACGGAGGTGAGGACGAAGAACGGGCTCACGCCGCCACAGCTGCAGCTCGACGTGCCGGAGGAGATCCGCACGAACTACGACGAACTGATCAAGACTGACAGCTATCCACCATGCTACCGCATCATCCCCTCACTGTCGCGCCTCACCGTCCACTCATGGATGAGCGCACTGGAGACGGAGCGGCTGGAACAGAAGACGGAGGCTATCCGCCGACGCGTGGACCGTTGCAACGGCGACTGGGAGGCGGCCTACTTCGTCACCCTCGCCCGCAACTATGGCTTCGGCATCAACGGCGACGCCTTCGAGCAGTGGGCACTGGCCGTGCCGCTTCACAGCGTCGACCACCACCGCGACAACCTCTTCCAGATTGAAGCCATCTTCATGGGGCAGGCAGGTCTGCTCACGCCCGAGGCCATACCTGAGCGGCACCGCGAGGACGCCATGCGCGACGGCTACTTCGCCAAGCTGCGCAACGAGTACCTCTATCTGGCACATAAGTTCGCCCTGAAGCCCATCGACCACACGCTGTGGCGCTTTCTGCGCCTGCGGCCACAGAACTTCCCGCACATCCGCATCGCGCAGCTGGCAAACCTCTATTACCAGCGGCATGCAGGCCTCAGCCAACTGGTGGAATGCAAGGACATCAAGGCGGCGCAGGAGCTGATGCGCACGGAAGTGACACCCTACTGGCAGACGCACTATGCCTTTGGCGAGGAGTCGAAGAAGAGTGCCAAGCACCTCTCGCCGGCATCCATCAACGTGCTGCTCATCAACACGGTCATCCCGATGCTCTTCGCCTATGGTCGCCACAAGCAGAACGACGCGCTCTGCGACCGCGCCTTCGACTTCCTCGAGACACTCCACGCGGAGAGCAACCACATCGTCACGATGTGGCAGCAGTGTGGCCTCGGTGTCGAGACGGCTGGCGACTCACAGGCGCTCATCCAGCTGAAGAAGGAGTATTGTGACAAGAAGGACTGCCTGCGATGCCGCATCGGATACGAATATCTGCGGCCACACCCATCAACGGAACATACAATAACTCAAACATACTGAAACATGATGCATCTATTCACCTTATTATTTACCGCCCTGACACTTACCACGACGACAGCGCGGGCAGAAGAGAATCCGCTGTGGCTGCGCCATAGCGCCATAGCACCCGACGGCAAGACCATTGCCTTCGGCTATAAAGGAGACATCTACACCGTCAGCACAGCTGGCGGACAGGCACGACAGATCACCTCGAACGCGGCCTTCGACGGCTATCCCGTCTGGAGTCCTGACGGCAAGCATATTGCCTTCAGCTCCGACCGTGAGGGTAGCCTCGACGTCTACATCGTCGGACGCTATGGCGGCACACCCGTCCGCCTGACCACGAACAGCGGCGCGGAGACGCCTGTGATGTTCACCGACAACGGCCACGTGGTGTTTGAGGCACAGGGCATGCCCTCCACGGAGAGCATCATCTTCACCAGCAGGTCGTTCCCACAGCTCTACTCCGTCGCCACCAAGCCAGGCATGCGGCCCGTGCTCTTCTCGGAGCTGACGATGAAGGACCCATCGATGAATGCCGCCGGCGACCTGCTCTTCCATGATCAGAAGGGCTACGAGGACCCGTGGCGCAAGCACCACACCTCACCCATCACACGCGACATCTGGCTGCGCCGCAACGGACGGTACACGCGGCTGACGACCTTCGGCGGCGAGGACCGCAACGCGGTGTGGGGCCAGGGCGACACCTATTACTATCTGAGTGAGGAGGACGGCACGTTCAACGTCTACCGCCGTAACATCGATGGCAGTGGGAAGACGCAGCTCACCCATTTCAAAGGTAATCCCGTCCGCTTCCTCTCTCGTAGCCAGAACGGCACGCTGTGCTTTGGCTATAATGGCGAGCTCTACACCATGACGGAGGGGCAGGAGCCACAGCGCATCGCGGTGACGATCACCGCCGATCCGGGCGAGAAGACTCTCGACCGGCAGACCATCACCAGCGGCGCCACGGAGATCAGCGTCTCGCCCAACGGCAAGGAGATCGCCTTCGTGCTGCATGGGGATGTCTATGTGACGGCCATCGACTATTCCACCACAAAGCAGATCACCGACACGCCGGAGCAGGAGCGCTCAATCGACTTCTCACCCGACGGGCGCAGCATCGTCTATGCCAGCGAGCGGGGTGGACGTTGGCAGATCTATCAGTCGACCATCAAGGATAAGAAGGAGGACCTCTTCACCTATTGCACCGACATCACCGAGGAGCAGCTGGTGAAGAGCAACCGTACCAGTTTCCAGCCGCAGTATAGCCCCGACGGAAAGATGGTGGCCTTCCTGGAGGACCGCACCACGCTGAAGGTCATCGACCTCAAGAGCCACGAGACGCGCACACTGATGGAGGGCAAGTACGCCTACTCCTACAGCGATGGCGACCAGTGGTTCGACTGGAGTCCTGACAGCCGGTGGCTCATCTGCAACTACATCGGTACGGGAGGATGGAACAATGCCGACATCGCCCTCGTCAGCGCCGACGGCAAGACACCCATCCGCAACCTCACGAACAGCGGCTACAATGATGGCAACGGACGTTTCGTGCTCGGTGGCAAGGCGATGCTCTTCCAGAGTGACCGCGCGGGATTCCGCAGTCATGGCAGTTGGGGCGCAGAGGATGATGCCTATCTGATGTTCTTCGACCTCGAGGCCTACGAGCGCTTCCGCATGAACAAAGAGGAGTATGCCCGATGGAAGGACACCAGCGACAAAGCAAAGAAGGAAGAGGAGGAGAAGAAGAAAGCCGACGAGAAGGCCGCTAAGGACAAGAAAGATAACAAGCCCATCAAACCCGAGAAGGTGGAGCCCCTGCAGCTGGACGTGGACAACTGCTGCGACCGCGTGCTGCGCCTAACGGTCAACTCCTCGCACATGGGCGACTGCCTGCTGAATCCCGACGGCACGGTGCTCTACTATCAGAGCCGCTTCGAGGGCGGACAGGACCTGTGGAAACATGACATCCGTGAGCAGAAAACGCAGCTCGTCATGAAGGGTGTCGACGGCGGCATGGAGGCGGACAAGGACTTCAAGAACATCTACGTCTGCCGGGGTGGCATCCGCAAGATTGACGTGGCGTCGGCAAAGATCACGCCCGTCACCTTTGAGGCACGGTTCAACTATCGGCCTTATGAGGAGCGTACGTATATGTTCGACCACATCTGGCAGCAGGTGAAGGATAAGTTCTACGACCCGCAGCTTCATGGCGTCGACTGGGCCGCCTATCGTGACAACTATCGACGCTTCCTGCCGTATATCAACAATGGCTACGACTACAGCGAGATGCTCTCAGAGATGCTCGGCGAGCTCAATGGTTCCCATACCGGCGCACGCTTCTATCCCGATGGCGCACGCCTGCAGACCGCCGCGCTGGGCTTGTTCTTCGACGAGCGCTACGACGGCGACGGCTTGAAGATCAAAGAGGTGCTCGACCAAGGACCATTTGCTCAGCGAGATACAAAGGTGAAGGCTGGCGACATCATCACCGCTATCGACGGCGACACCATCCTGGCGGGACGCGACTACAACTACATGCTCGACGGCAAGGCCGACAAGCTCGTCACAATCACACTGCGCAGTGGCAGCAAGAGCCGACTGGTGAACATCCGGCCGATCACCGTCAGCCAACAGGACGACCTGCTCTACCGCCGCTGGGTGCGTCACAACCGACACGTCGTCGACAGCCTCAGCCATGGACAACTGGCCTATGTGCATGTCAGGGCGATGGACAGCGAGAGCTTCCGCACGGTGTTCAGCGAACTGCTCGCCGACAGCAGCCGACAGAAGAAGGCGGCCATCATCGACGAGCGCCATAATGGTGGCGGATGGCTCCACGACGACCTCTGCACGCTGCTCTCAGGCAAACAGTACCAGAGCTTCACGCCACGGGGACAGTATATCGGTTGGGATCCATGGAACAAATGGGTGAAGCCGACCTGTGTGATGGTCTGCGAGGACGACTACAGCAATGGTCATGGCTTCCCGTTTGTCTATAAGACACTGGGCATCGGCAAACTCATCGGCACACCTGTAGCCGGCACGATGACCGCTGTGTGGTGGGAGACGCTGCTTAACCGGCAATTTGTCTTCGGTATCCCGCAGGTGGGATGCATGGACATGACGGGCAAGTACGGTGAGAACAACACCCTCCAGCCTGACATCGAGGTATACAACAGCCCCGAGGACTTCCTCACCGGCAACGACGAGCAACTCAAGCGCGCCGTCGAAGAGATGCTAAAGGAATAAGCGGAGTGAATGTGAAGCATAGCAGAGTGAATGCTGAAGCATAGCGGAGTGAATGCTGAAGCTTTTCTCTCAGCTATTATTGAGGCTGATAAACACTAGCGACAATAAACGATACAAATGAAATATATCTTTGAGACTAGGTTTGATGTCCGCGACTACGAGTGCGACATCGAGGGCATCGTCAACAATGCCAACTACCTGCACTACACCGAGCACACGCGCCACCGTTTCTTGAAGAGCCTCGGCGTGAGCTTCGCTGCGTTGCACGAGAAGGGCATTGACGCCGTCGTGGCCCGCATGCAGCTAAAGTTCAAGACGCCGCTGCGCTGCGACGACGAGTTCGTCTCGCGGATGAACCTCCGCAAGGAAGGCATCCGCTACATCTTTACTCACGATCTCTACCGGCTGCCCGACGAGCGCCTCTGCTTCCATGCTGACGTGGAGTTGGTGACGCTCATCAATGGCCGTCTAGGCGTTAGCGAGGACTACGACCGCGCCTTCGCAAAGGTTCTTGTTGATGACTGATGTAACTTTGCCATCAACGATCAACCATCAACGATCAACCGTTATGAATGAAGAACTCCTCAACACCTTGATCCTCACACGGCTGAGCTATTACCACCTCAACGAGATGGTGCAGCTCTACCGCGAGATGGGGTCGGCAACGGCCATCATCGAACAGCGGAAGGACCTCCGGAAGTTCTATCCCAACATGCCCAGCTACATCTACGAGGCACTGAACGCCATCGATGACGTGCGTAGTCGCTGCGAGGAAGAGCTGGCCTACGACCGTGAACATAACGTCGAGATCCTCACGCTCAACTCCCCCAATTATCCCCAGCGGCTGGCGGAGTGTCCCGACGCGCCGCTGGCACTGTTCTATAAGGGTACCGCCGACCTCAACCAGCCTTACATCATCAACATCGTCGGCACGCGGCAGTGCACCGTCTACGGCCAGGACCTCATCCGGAAGTTTGTCGCTGACCTGCACGAGCTGTGCCCTGCGGTGCTCATCGTCAGCGGACTGGCATACGGTGTCGACGTCCATGCGCACCGCAACGCGCTCAACTGTGGGCTGGAGACCATTGGCGTCCTCGCCCATGGCCTCGACATCCTCTACCCCTCGGCACACCGTAACATCGCCAACGAAATGGTGCTCCACGGCGGTCTCCTCACCGAATACATGACGCGCTCGAAGCCTGACCGCATGAACTTCGTGCGGCGCAACCGCATCACCGCGGGCATCTGCGACGCGTGCATCCTCGTGGAGAGCGCCTACAAAGGTGGCGGCCTCATCACCACGCGTATCTCGAAAGAGTACAACCGTGACGTCTTCGCCTTTCCCGGACCTGTCGGCGCACCCCTATAGCGAAGGCTGCAACAACCTCATCCGCGACAATGGTGCGATGCTCATCACCGGCGCCGAGGACTTTGTCAATGCCATGGGATGGGAGAAGGTGCAGCAACTCAACGAGGCGCGCCGTGCGGGCATTGAGCGGCAAATCTTCCCCGACCTCAATGCCGACGAGCAGAAGATTGTCGACCTCCTCCAGAAGACCAACGACCTGCAGACGAACATCATCTGCGTGAAGACAGCCTTGCCCATCGGTACCGTCACCGCCTCCCTCTTCTCCCTAGAGATGAAGGGCGTCGTCAAGCCCTACGCAGGCGGCACCTACCACCTGCTGTGAACGACGAAGCGACTCTGGCTCTTTAATAGAGCTTTTTCGATGTCTGTTGTCCTTACTTCAGGATGTAGACCTGTCCGTGACGCATCGTAGACACGCGCTGGCCATTGATGTTGTAGATGAAACTGAGGTCATCCACATAGATAGCGTCGCCATCAGAACCCTGGCCCGGGTCGGCGTTGGTAGAGATGGTCACCATCACCGCCTTGCCGGCTGCATCACTGAGTCCGCTTTAAAAAGTCGGACGAAGTTAAATTTATAATGTTTACAATCACTC
>ERZ1032009.317-NODE-317-length-11223-cov-5.523281_pt1 | contig 11223 bp, 10 predicted proteins | sample MGYA00516700_ERZ1032009 | MGnify/ENA primary metagenome ERZ1032009 (study PRJEB33719, sample SAMN04261292) | wastewater metagenome | biome: rural village; feature: human; material: feces | host: Homo sapiens | place: El Salvador | collected 2013-01-14 ...
CCGACCTCGAGCAGGGTGGCTACAGTGTGCTTGGCATCCTCCCGCTGCTATGGAAGGACGGCTGGCCCGTGGCAGGCCGCCAGTTGCATGAGGGCACCTGCGAGATTGCCTCCGTGCGCCGCGGCTACTCGCTGGAGCTCAACGTCGACTTCACGCGTATGGAGGCTGGCTTCCGCTTCTGGCGCAATGTGGATGAGAACAGCATCAAGCCCATCCAGCCGCAAGGCCTCGACGAGGTGGAGGCCTCATGGCCCAAGGGCACCGTCGGCGTGCGCCTGAGCGACTACATGAACCGGCCGCACCAGCACTGGACCATCACCGCTGTCGATGGCGACGGCGTCTTGGGCGCACCTTATTATAAGATACAGATTGCAGGCACCCAGCGCACGCTCACCGCCACCGCCGACCGTGAGGTGACGGCCGCGCCAGCCTTCACGGGTGCACCGGAGCAGCTCTGGCGCATCGACCAGCTCACCGATGGCACCTATCGCATTATGCCGAAGGCCGTGCCGGGCACCACTGAGCGTCTGTGCCTCTACTCGGCCGGCGACAGCACGCCGACGCTGGCAGCCTTCGACATGAAGAGCGACAATGCGAAGTGGGACATATCATTTGAACTATGAAGCATCTTCTCATCCCGTTAGCGCTGCTGCTGGCTACCTCGGCAGCGGCCCAGAACCCGATCATCAGCGGACAGTATACCGCTGACCCGACGGCACGGGTGTTTGGCGACAAGCTCTACCTCTATCCCTCCCACGACATCATCAGTCCGGTGGAGCCCGAGAAGCAATGGTTCTCGATGGCCGACTACCACGTCTTCTCCACAACGAACCTCACCGACTGGACGGACCACGGCGTAATCCTCGACCAGCGGCAGGTGCCATGGGGCAACCCCAAGGGCTACGCGATGTGGGCACCCGACTGTGTGGAGCACCAGGGGAAGTACTACCTTGTATTCCCCAATGGCGTGCGTGAGGGTAGGGGCTTCGGCATCGGCGTCGCCATCGCCGACAGTCCCATCGGGCCTTTCGTGCCACAGGCGACACCCATCCAGGGTGCGATGGGCATCGACCCGTGCGTGCTGCAGTGTCCCGACGGCCGGAACTTCCTCGTCTGGTCGGGCATGGGCATCCGCATGGGACGTCTCAGTGACGACCTCCTCAGCCTTCAGTGCGAGGCGTGGCAGGTGAAAGGACTGCCCGAGGGCTTCAAGGAAGGGCCCTTCGCGTTCTATCGGGACGGCTGGTACTACATGACCTTCCCCTGGGTGCGCCACGAGGGCGGCACGGAGTGCCTGGCCTATGCCATGAGCCGGCAGCCCGAGGGGCCCTACACCTTCAAGGGCATCATCATGGACGAGTGGGCGAACCAGTGCTGGACAAACCATCACTCCATCGTCAACTACCGCGGACAGTGGTATCTGTTCTATCATCACAACGACTATTCGCCGTCCTTCGACAAGAACCGCTCCGTCTGCGTCGACAGCTTGTCGTTTCACCCCGACGGCACCATCCAGAAGGTCGTCCCCACGCGGCGCGGCGTCGGCATTGTGGATGCCCGCCAGCACATCGAGGTGGACCGCTACAGCACCATCGCGCCCACGGCGGCTGCCACGGAATATATCGACACGCTGAACCCCTTCCGCGGCTGGGTGCTACGGCTTCAGAAGGGCGGCTGGGCCACCTTTGCCCGTGTGGACACCAAGGGGCTGTCGGCAACGGAGGGGAACGACCTCCTCATCCGCTACCGGTCACCCCGTCCGGCCACGCTGCAGCTGACGCTCGGCCATGAGCGTGTGGCGGAGCTGCGGCTGCCCGCGCAGGACTCCCTCACTGTGGCGTCGTTCCCTGTAGGGGCTATCCCGCAGGGCGTCCTCGACCTCCGCGTGCAACTCGTGGACGGCGAGGAGGTGAGCATCGACTGGCTCTCCCTCGACAAGGACGGTCTCAAGCCATGGACCACCGGCAGCCGTGCCACAGGGCGCTACCGCAACTACTTTGCCGAGATGGGCTACACCCAGGAGCAGATTGACGCAAAGGTGGCGGCGGCCTTCCGCGACCTCTTCGAGGGCCAGGACCGCGTCTACTTCGAGGTGGGCGATGACATGGCCTACGTCAGCGACCTGAAGAACCACGACGTGCGCACCGAAGGGATGTCGTATGGTATGATGGCCGCCGTGCAGATGAACCGGAAGGACATCTTCGACCGACTGTGGCGGTGGACGCTACGCTTTATGCCCATACAGAGCGGACCCCTGAAGGACTACTTCGCCTGGAGCTGTAAGACCGACGGCACGCACAACGCCGAGGGACCCGCCAGCGATGGCGAGCTCTACTTCGTCACGTCGCTGCTGCTGGCCTCTGAGCGCTGGGGCGACACGGGCGCCATCGACTACAAAGCCGCGGCACGGCAGATCCTCGACAATGCCTTTGCCAAACCGCAGACCGAGCACGGCGACCAGGCGTTCATCGACCGCCGGCACCACATCATCAACTTCGTGCCGGGAGCGCCATTCACCGATCCGAGCTACAGCATCCCCGTGTTCTACGAGATCTGGGCGGACCACGCCGGCGACGGACGTGCCGTCTTCTATCGCGAGTGTGCACGGGCTTCACGGGAGTATCTGCGCCGGAGCATCCATCCGCTGACGGGTCTCAACGCCGACAACAACAACTTCGACGGTTCGATCATGGACATCCAGACGCCACGCGGCCGCTTCCGCAACGTCGACTTCCGTTACGACTCCTGGCGCGTGCCCCTGAACATCGCCATCGACTACAGTTGGAGCGCTGCGCCCGCGACGTGGCAGCAGCAGTATGCCAACACCGTGCAGGACTTCTTCTTCAACGAGGGCATCGACCACTTCGTCGACCAATATCGCTGGGACGGCATGCCTGCGGAGCACCCGTTGCGCGGCGGCGAGAAGTCCGGCCTGCGCCATTCGGTAGGGCTCGTGGGTACCACGGCGGCCATCGGCCTCGCCGCGAGCCATGGCAAGGCCCTCGACTTTGCCCAGCGGCTGTGGGACTCTGCGAACCGTCCTTTCGCCGACGGCTATTTCGATGCCTACTTCGATGGCTTCGAGCGCTTCTTCTCGCTGCTGTTGCTCAGTGGCAAGTATCACGGCGAATTCTAATAACTAAAAACAATGGATATGAAAAAAACGATTATGGTTTCGTTGCTCACCACATTCCTCAGCGCAACGGCACTGGCCGGCAACGTGGTGAAAGTGGAAGGAGGACTGGTGGAAGGCGTCCCCGCCGAGATTGCGGGCGTCACGGTGTATCGCGGCATCCCATACGCTGCACCACCCCTTGGCAACCTGCGCTGGAAGGCGCCGCAGCCCGTCATCCCCTGGCAGGGCGTGAAGAAGGCCGATAAGTTCGGACATCCGGGCTATCAGTCAGTGCACTATCCCGGCGGCTACACAACGGAGTGGGGCTATGGCGACGAGGCACCCTACAGTGAGGACTGCCTCTACCTGAACGTCTGGACGAAGGCACCCGGCGACCCGTCCCGGAAGCTCCCCGTGGCCCTGTGGATCCATGGCGGCGGCTATCAGGAGGGCTGGGGCTCCGAGCCGGAGTTTGACGGTCAGGAGATCCCAACAAGGACGTGGTGCTCGTGTCGATCAACTACCGTCTGGGCATCTTCGGCTTCATGCCCCATCCGGAGCTGTCGGCCGAGAGTCCGCACCACGTCTCCGGAAACTACGGCATCCAGGACCAGATACAGGCCCTGAGATGGATCCGCGCAAACATCGCACAGTTTGGTGGCGACCCCGACAACGTGATGATCTTCGGTCAGAGCGCTGGCGCCGGCAGCGTGCGTACGCTGTGTGCCTCGCCCCTGACCCACGGCCTGTTCAACAAGGCCATCATCATGAGTGGTGGCGGACTGTCCACGGCAAAGGAGAGCTCCACGCCCGCGGTGTTCCGACCCATCACCATGCAGCAGGCAGAACAGAACACGAAGAAGATCATGGACTGGGCCGGCCTCTCCTCCCTGGAGAAGATGCGCAAGGCCTCCACGGAGATGCTCTACTCCCTCGGCCGCATCTACCAGGCGGCTACGGGCGACAAGATCGGCATCACGCAGTTCCCCATCGTCGACGGCTATGTCTCCACGGAGACCTTCGACGATGCCGCGGTGAACGGCGACCTGCCGAACATCCCCATCATGATAGGCTTCACCCTCAACGACATCATGCGCATGGGCGAGGGCATAGGCCTCTTCTGCACGACGATGGAGAAGCAGGGCCGCATAGCGTGGGCCTACCAGTTTGCCCGTCCGCTGCCCACCGATGGCCGGTCGAACGTGCTGGAGGGCGCGTTCCACTCGTCCGACCTATGGTACGTCTTCAAGTCGCTCAAGCACAACACGTGGCGCCCATGGACGGCCGGCGACTGGCAGCTGTCCGAGCGGATGCTCACGGCATGGACCAACTTCTGCAAGTATGGCAACCCCAACGGCAACGCCGACCCGAAGGACAAGAAGGCCGAGTGGAAGCCCTACACAAAGAAGAACCCGCAGATGATGGTGTTCCACCTCGATGCTGCCGACAAGGATGCCTCAGCCATGGGGTTCGTGCAGTAGGGTAGGGCGCCGCCTAGCGTGTCTCACCCTTGTAGTTGAGTGGTGAGACACCATACATATTCTTAAACATCGCTGAGAAGGAGGAGAGCGACGTGAAGCCACAGGCATACGTGATCTCGGAGACGCTCTGCTTCTTCTCGCTCAGCATCTTCGCCGCGAGCTGCAGGCGCAGGTTGCGGATATAGTTGTGAGGCGTCTGGTTCGTCAGCTCTTTCATCTTCCAGGCAAGTAGAGATCGTCATCCTGCGGCACGTGCCACGCGCTTCTGAGGCACGTGCCACGTACTTCTGAGGCACGTGCCACGTACTTCTGAGGCACGTGCCGAAGGATGACCAGAACACTATCGAACGACAACCATAACCATTAAATTGTAATACTATGGCAATTAAGAAGCTGAAGGGCAACAAGGTCGGCGTGCGCACCATAACTGCCCTTGTGTACGCTATAGCATCGCACTTCACAGGCACCCATCCGGATACCAGCGCTATGGCATCAACGGCCACAGCAAAGCCAAAATAACGGCAGGATGATACGTCTCAGCAAGTATTTGAGACACCACGGAGACGGGTTTATAGGAAATTGGCGTAATTTTGCAGCAATCGAGTCAATAACCAATAACCCTATAAACCCTATGAGCAAAAGATTCATTCTGATCATGCTGCTGGCCGTGTGCAACCTGCTGACGCTGCCCGCAGCAGCCGCGCCAGACCCCAACTTCTACATCTTCCTCTGCTTCGGACAGTCGAACATGGAGGGCAACGCACGCATCGAGCAGCAGGACTGCGAGGGCATCGACCCGCGCTTCCAGATGATGGCCGCCGTCGACGACGAGAACCTCGGACGGAAGATGGGCCAGTGGTACACTGCCGTGCCGCCACTCTGCCGTCCGCAGACGGGTCTCACGCCGGTGGACTACTTCGGTCGGACGATGGTGAAGCACCTGCCGAAGAATGTGCGCGTGGGCGTCATCACCGTGGCCATCGGTGGCTGTCACATCGAGACATTCATGGAGGACAGCATCGGCCACTATGTGAAGACGCGTGCCCCGCAGTGGATGAAGGGCATGCTGAAGGCCTACGACAACAACCCATACCGCCGACTGGTGAAGCTCGCTCGCCGCGCGCAGAAAGACGGCGTCATCAAGGGCATCCTGATGCATCAGGGCGAGTCGAACTCGGGCGACAAGACCTGGCCGACGAAGGTGGCCTACGTCTACAACCAGCTCATCGCCGACCTGCACCTGAAGACGGAGGACGTGCCGCTGCTCGCGGGTGAGGTGGTGCGCGCCGATGGCAAGGGCCGCTGCATCGCGATGAACGAGACCATCGACGCCCTGCCGCAGACGGTGCACACCGCACAGGTGATCTCCTCGAAGGGCTGCACCAATGCTCCGGACCTCCTCCACTTCGATGCCGCAGGCTATCGTGAGCTCGGCCGCCGCTATGCCCTGACGATGCTCCGGCTGCTGGGCGTGAAGGTGGCGGAGCCCGTCAAGGTGCCCGCCGATGCGGTGACGTCGCTCTATGCCGAGCCGGGCAACGACTTCCCGAAGGTGGACGCGCAGCGCCGGGCATGGTTCCGCATCACTGCGCCACAGGCGACGATGGTGAAGGCGGACATCTGTGGCAAGCAGTATGAGCTGCAGCGCGACGAGCAAGGCACATGGACGGGCCACAGCGACCCGCTGCCCGTCGGATTCCACTATTACTTCCTCAACATCGACGGCGTGAACGTATGCGACCCTGCCAGCGACACGTTCTTCGGCTGTTGCCGACAGAGCTCGGGCATCGAGATTCCCGAGGGCGACGCGGGCAACTACTACCGGCCGCAGCAGGGCGTAAAGAAGGGACAGGTGCGCTCGTTCCAGTACTTCTCCACGGCGAAGGGCGAGTGGCGACGGGCGATGGTCTACACTCCCGCCGACTATGAGAACCGTCAGCAGTGCTACCCCGTGCTCTACCTGCAGCATGGTATGGGTGAGGACGAGACAGGATGGAGCCATCAGGGCTTCATGCAGAACATCATGGACAACCTCATCGCCGAGGGCAAGGCCATGCCGATGATCGTCGTGATGGAGAGTGGCGACGTGAAGATGCCGTTCGACTTCCGCAACGGCGACCGCGCAAAGTATGGCAGCACGTTCTACGACGTCATGATCCACGACCTCATCCCGGCCATCGACAGCAACTTCCGCACGCTCACGGACCGTGACCACCGTGCCATGGCGGGACTGTCGTGGGGCGGCCACCAGACGTTCGACATCGTACTCATCCACCTCGACCTGTTCTCCTACATGGGTGGCTTCAGTGGCGCCATCTTCGGTCTGGACAGCACGAGCATCCGGACGATGTACAATGGCATCCTCTCTCGCCCCGAGGAGTTCAACCAGAAGATCCACTACCTCTTCCTGGGCTGCGGCACGGAGGAGCAGATGGGCACCACGCAGCTCGTCAAGACGCTGCGCAACGCGGGCCTCAAGGTCGACGCCTTCGTCTCCGAGGGCACCGCCCACTAGTGGCTCACCTGGCGCCGCTGCCTCCGGGAGTTCATCCCGAAGCTCTGGCGATAATAAAAAAGATAGTGTAAAGACTTACTTACTACAATAGACAGTGATGCAAGCCCCTATCGTGGTAACCGATATGAAGAAAAAGGTTCAGGACATTCTGATGTCTGTGTCATGGCGTGATTTTGCCAATACTTATTTTGGTAAATCATCCTCGTGGTTCTATCACAAGATGGACGGAATAGATGGTAATGGTGGAAAAGGCGGCTTCAATGAAGCTGAAACCGAACAGATGCGAGGTGCACTATTCGACCTTAGCAACCGTATCCGCCGTGCCGCAGAAAGAATTTAATAACTCTTCGCATTTGAATCATAAACAAAAACAAGTTAAAGAACACCAAGGTGTTCTTTAACTTGTTTTTGTATTACCTGCGAAAGTTGAGGCGGTTACTTCTCAATCTTGTTGTACGCGCCACGGATCTGCTGCACCTTCAGCAGGAGGTCGCGGTAGTGAGCGGCGTTGAGGCTGCCGGCCGGGGCGGCCTTCACCTGCTGCTGGAGGCAGGCCTCGGTCTTGTCGAGCTGTGCCAGGAGGTAGAGCGCCGTGTCGCTGTAGCGTGTGGCCGGCTGGATGCTGGCGTTCTTGTCCGTCGTGGCCTTCGGCATGAGGGCGATGTTCAGACTGTTGACATACGCCCGCTCCTCGGCACGGCGCCACTTCGCCTGGAACGGCGTCATGCCGGTGGTGGGCTTCCAGACGATGTTGAAGACGTCACTGAGGTATTCGTCGACAGGGTACTTTGCCTGCATGCCGATAACCGTGATGAGGTCCGCGCTCATGAGATAGGTGATGAGCGACGTCACACGGTTGTTGATGTCGTCGTTGGGGTCAAGGCCAATCTTCGTCGTGATGGCCTCGGGGTACATCCACTCCGGCACGGTGAGGACGTTGCGGTCAATCCACGAGAGCACCTCCTGCTGCGTGGCCTTCGGCACATAGTCAAGGTTCTTCTCTGCAGGCCAGTTGTTATTATAAGTGCCTGCGAGGTTGCGCTGCACATGACCACAGTAGCGACGATACTGTGAGAGCACAGCCTTGTACATCTCCTCGAGGTCCTCGGTCTGCCCGTCGGTCTGCGCGGTCCACTTCGGCAGTCCTGCGATGACACGCTTGAGGTTCTTCATACCGTAGTCGCTGGCCTTCATCGAGTTGTTGCCGAGGTCCTCCGTCTGCGAGCGCGGATCCATGCCGCGACCCTCGTCGCCGACATAGCGCAGGCTCGGGTTCTTCTTCAGCTTCGCGGTGACCTCCTTGCGCAGGGCGTCGCGCTCTGCCAGCGGCTTGCCCTTGAACTCCGGCCGCCACTGGTAGCCCCACTTGATGGCCCAGCAGTCGTAGTCGTTGATGCGGGGGAACAGTCCCTTGTGGGAGACGTGGTCCTCGGGCTGTGCGACATAGTTGAAGCGGGCATAGTCCATGATGCTCACGGTGTGGCCGTGCTTCTCCACCCATGCCTTGTTGCGGAGGTTCTCCACAGGCGTGGAGCTCGAGGCGACCATGTTGTGGCGCAGGCCGAGCGTGTGGCCCACCTCATGCGACGAGACGAAGCGGATGAGCTGTCCCATGAGCTCGTCGTCGAAGTGCATCGTGCGGGCACGCGGATCGGAGGGTCCGCACTGCACCATGTACCAGTCGTGCACGAGCTGCATCACGTTGTGGTACCAGCAGATGTGGCTCTCGAGGATCTCACCGCTGCGCGGGTCGGAGACGTGCGGGCCATAGGCATTCTCAATCTCCGACGGCAGATAGCGCAGCACACAGTAGCGTGCATCGTCGACGCTCATGCCCTTCTCCGCAGCATCCTTTGGCCATCGCTTGGCGACGATGGCGTTCTTGAAGCCCGCTGCCTCAAAGGCTTTGTTCCAGTCGTTGATGCCCGCCATGAGGTAGGGCACCCATTTCTCGGGTGTCGCGGGGTCGATATAGTAGACGATCTGCTTCTTCGGTTCGGTGAGGCGACCCTGGCGGTAGGCCTTCTCATCCTTCGGCTCGAGACGGTAGCGGGCGATGATCGCCTTGTGCTTCACGTCCTTGTCCGTATACTCCGTGCGGCGCACATTGAAGTAGCCCACGCGCTCGTCGTCATAGCGCGGCTGCATCGGCTCCTCGGGGAGCGCCACGAGACTCGTATTCAAGCTCAACGTCACGAAGCCCGTCTGTGTGGCACCCGTTAGGCCGGGCTCACAGCTATAGGTGCGCAGCGTCTTGATCTCCATGTTGATGGGGTAGGTCTGGATGGTGTCGATGGCGGAGAGGTCATGCAGCAGTCCGCCGACCTTCAGGTATTTCCGGTCGCTGTTGTCGAAGGACGTCACCTGGTTGTCCATCATCAGGAACGGCGTGACGTCGATGAGCAGGCCGTCGGCCTTGTCGCTGTCCGCCTGCTGGATGATGTTGAACGAGGCGATGACGGGGTCGATGGACGCCTTGTCGACGGCGGGCGTGATGTCGTCCTCCTCGCCGCCAAAGACGTTCTTCACATAGTTGCGCAGCCAGAGGTGCTTCGCGTCGTGCTTCTCAAAGTAGACAACGTTCTCGTTGACCTCCTCGCCGATGTTCTTCGGGAAGCCGGCGGGGACGCTGGTGAAGCGCGTCACGGCGATGAACATCTTGCCGAGCTGCTTCTCCGGCACCTCAAAGTACCACTTGTCCTCGATATGGCGGACGGTGAAGAGGCCCTGCTGGCGGCTGCCGCCCTTCTTGATGAGCTTGGCATAGTCCGACAGTTTCTTCTCTTCCTTCTTGTCCTTGGGGGCACCCTCATGGTCCTTCATGGCCTTGGTGCTGTCCTGCGGCGCGACCTTGGCAACGTCGCCCTTCTCAGCCTTCGGCGATTTAACAACGGGTTTCTCTTTCTTCGTCGTGTCGGCAGCAAGCGTCGACGACGGCGCGGCCACAAGGGTCGTCCCCTGCAGCAGCAGTGCGGTGATGGCGATAAATAGCTTGTTCATAGACCACAAAGTTACGAAATCTTTCATCCCCAGCCAACGATTATACTATATTTAACTAATAATGTCGCGGAGTAACGCCCGCGTCATCGTGTGGCTAGTTGTTTGTCAGGTTCGGGTTCTTCTCCCGCACGTCCTCGGGGAAGGGAATCTGGTAGAGAGGACTATTGGGCTGGAGCGTGTAGGTCTTGTGCTCCGTGTCCGTGCTCACCAGGGGGAAGGTGCAGTTTTTATATAAATTCTATCCTATTTGCTTGCAACTTTCGCATGAAACACTTATCTTTGCCACTGGAAATCATAAAAGTCGGAAACTATGGTTAGTCAAACGATGCAGGCCATGTTGCCCAAGATACAAGGATACTTCAAGGGACAACCCGTGGAGAAGGCTTGGCTTTTTGGATCCTCGTCACGTGGCGAGGAGCGACCGGACAGCGATGTGGACATCATTGTCAGATATGAGAAAGGTGCACGCATCACCTTGTTCAAGATTGCCAAAATCATGATTGACATGGAACATCTACTCGGCAAGGAGGTTGACCTTGTTGAGGAAGGCGCCTTGCTCCCCTTTGCCAAGGAAACAGCAGACAAAGACAAAATACTTATCTATGAGAGAGAAAATTAAGGATAAAGGGCGCCTGCTGCATATCCTTATGGCTATCAATGTGCTTCTTGAACATAAGGATAAGTATAACTTCGATGAGATCAAGGATGATCCCATCATCTTCTTTGGGTTTGTCAAGCAGATGGAGATCATTGGAGAAGCAGTCTATATGCTCACCAAGGAGTATAAAGAACTGCATTCTGAGGTCGATTGGTTGCAGATTGAGAAGATGCGACATGTGTTAGTGCATGGCTATTACACCATAACACCGGAGGTTGTTTGGGCGACGATAGAGGATGACCTCCCTGTCCTTAAACCGCAAATCGAGAGATTAATAGCCATCGAAGGGACAGAATGAGTCCTCAATAGCTTTATATACAATTCCCCCGACATCTCCAACGGTAGAGGGGAAATAAATGAAAAGGTGGCGAGCCACAATGTGTGGGTCGCCACCTTTCTATATTTGCGATACCAATGGATTACTCTGCCTCCGGCAGGAAGCCGTGGTTGTAGT
>ERZ1032009.318-NODE-318-length-11206-cov-35.123935_pt1 | contig 11206 bp, 12 predicted proteins | sample MGYA00516700_ERZ1032009 | MGnify/ENA primary metagenome ERZ1032009 (study PRJEB33719, sample SAMN04261292) | wastewater metagenome | biome: rural village; feature: human; material: feces | host: Homo sapiens | place: El Salvador | collected 2013-01-14 ...
ATGTGCAACTTTTTACTCATATTTATCAACTTAAATTAATTCCGCCAACGGGTTTTTTCTTGCAATTCTATTATCTTCTGACAAGAGGTATTAAGATTAACAGGGATACCACCCCCAACTATATCTGGGAATGGTATCACATACATAGTGTTGAACGATAACATCATATATTCAATCCCTTTCTATAGCCTGAATCCAATGTAAGTATGCATTTGCCATTGATTCACCATAAGAAAAGAATTTCTGTTTCTCTTCTTCTGTGAAACCTAACAAATCACTCAACTTCCCAATGAAAGTACGTTCATTGTCTGAAAACTCTCCATCTATAGAAACAACTCTTATGGCCGTATCAATCAATATCCTTTTTTGGGAAATGTCCTTTATGCCATCACATATATCAGACAACGATATTTCTGTTGAGATAGTTCTGCTTTCCAACTCAACATTAAGCAATTGCCTTGACAAATCTTGTAACAGTATGTATTCCCTGTCATCAACACCATCATCAACGAGTACGGCATGTTTGGCTAATTCAAACTGTTTCCGATTGAATTTCTTTTTGTCTGTAAATGCCTGAATTTCATCTAATGGAATTGCTTGATTTGCCGTGTCTTCAGAAAAAGAATTACGGACATCGTCAAAACCGACCTTGAATTTCTCAATAGACCAAACAAAATTGCCCGGTCCTACGCTTGCAACTTCGTCTGAAACTTCTGCTAATGTTAACAAGATGCTTTTACGCAAATCTCGTCCGGAGAAGCCCTCCAATTGTTCAGAAAACTTCTCTAAATCTTGACCAGTCTTAAAAACATTATTTAGTATAGATGGAAGGCACATCTTTTTTAACATCTTAATGCGACCTTCTTTGTCTGGCAATGGAAAGTAAATAGAGTCAACAATTCTGGATTTAAACGCTTTGTCAATGTCTGTCAAAAGATTGGTTGCAAATATTATACATCCAGAGTGATTTTCTAATAATTGAAACAGCTCATTAGACATTCTGTTGTAATGCTTATCAGAACCGCTATCGGTACTTTCTATACGTTTACTTAGGAACGAATCACATTCGTCCATAAAAAGTACGGCATCTTGTTCTTCTGCATCTTTGAAAATCTTTCGTAGATTTTTTGCTCCGTCACCGACATATTTAGATTCTATTTGTGCATAGCTGGAAATGACGATTTTCTTTTTAAGATATTTTGCAATAGCCTGTGCAGTAATGGTTTTCCCTGTTCCGGAGGGACCATAAAAGCATATAATACTTTTAATGGTTTTGTCAACACGAGAATAACCTAATGTATCAAAAATCAAATCTTTGTTCTTGATAATTTTAGTAGCGCGTTCAAGTTTCTTTCTGACATCGTCAGAAAGAATAATCTCATTCAAGTCCCATTGCGGTTCTACTGCCACATATTTTGTGCCAGTTGATATTTCGTATTCTTCAGATTGCTCGCTCTTCTTTTCTTTATACTCCTGTGTTCCAATGATTATGAGAGATTTGTCTATACCTTCAGGATTACCCAAGCGACTTAAACCTAATTGTAAAGAATAAATATCTTTATCACCCTCTAATTCTGGCAACACTTTAACATAAACACTACCATTTTGCTGATATGAATCAGAAAGACTTGTTTCATCAGGATTCACAATTAAAGTCAAATATAGTTGAATTGGAGAATTTACGATATTTGCATATCTTTTCTCTTTCAATTCCTTTTCTATCTGTTCTTTAAAAATTTGTCCTTTGAGGGAAGTGTCTATAATGGAGCCACTTCCTTTGCAAACGAATTGTATGATTGGTTTCATTTATACATAAATTTTTTCACCATCGTAGAAATACTCACTTTTCTCATATTCGAAATCAATATTTCGAATTTTGTCCCCATATCTGTTATAGGCTTTTGCTTTATATACGGGCAATGTCGTTTTACTTCCACTGTTAAGTATCTTTTCTATTTTAACATATTCTGCTTCCGGTATTTCTTCTTTTACCCTCTTCTTAATAATATAAGTAGTAAGTTCGTATACAGAAATAACCAAAGCCGCAGCAATTAAGCCTAAACCGACACCTATGAGGAAACTTGTTATAAACATATTTATTCTATTGGAATTACTATAATATTACCATTATTTAAGGATGACAAATCGACATCAACAGAGTTTGCATAATAAACTTTTGTTTTAAGTACTTTTTTCTCCCCGTTAATGTCCTTTTGCAAAATTGCGACATAAACGCGCTTATCTTTCAATTTAGTCAAAACCTGAGAGCTAGCATTAGGAAGAATGTTAATTTCCATCTTCTCTCCAGATCCTTTAGAAATTGATGGCAAGATTTCATCAACCCAATCGAAAATGTGCTTTAATTTGAGAACATCTTTGACATCGATGTCACCTGATTTACTTTTTCGATGGACGAAATAGCCTACACATACTGCTGCACAAACAATCAATATTGTGCCAAAAATAACTTTTGTCATATCTGTTTTCATTTTTAGAATTATCAAGCCTCAACAGGCTGTTCTACCAAATGACCTTTTTTGAAGGCTTCATTAATTGTACTATCAAATCCCTTCTCGGTACTTGCTACTTGTGCAGCAACCACTTTTCCATTACTATCATGAGCAACTAACAATGAACGTTTTACGCCAGGTTTATATGGGGGAAGAGTCGTTTTCCCTTTGTCTCTTAACCCTTTAATAAACTCTTCGGTTTCAGTTGGAGGAACCATTGTAGTTCCTTTAAGTTTACTTCCAACCTTATCAACCATTTTGTCAATCCAGTCATAAAGATGTTCAAAGATTGAAAAAATGGCGTAGCCAATTGCATAAATTGTCAAAATAAGGACTGCCGTTATTCCAACGAAAACGTCAACGACTCCCTTGCCTATTGTTTTTGCCGCATCCCATGCGTCTGACCAAAATCCCATAGTTACTTTATTTTAAAGGTATTACGCAAATATTGTTTTCTTTAAATGTCTGTTTCATTTCTTCATTATATTGTGATGTAATGAAACAAATGCGAGGTGATCCGTCTTGGAGCAAGACCTTTTCTCCTGCACCGAAAAACACACAAAACACGTGTTTTTTGTATTCCGTATTTACTCCTTTAATAAGATAAACTTTATCTGCAAAAGGGGTAACATTATTGTCCACCCAATTTAGAACATTTTGCATGCTCATATTTTCAACTCGCTCTGCAGGTATTGTTTTACCAGCATTTGCGATGAAGTATGAGAGTATTTGATCTATACTATCCGTTTCCTGCGTTGTAGCATTGCCCCATATTTGATCCGCAGCGGAATTTTTATCAGGACTTGTCATTCCATCGAAAATTTTTCCAAGTCCTTTGCCAATTCGTTCAAAACTCTGTCCGAATTGTTCTTCAAAACTTTTTTCTTTCATTTTTAATAATTTTTTATTATTTAAGTTTATAGCATAATATAATCTGTTCCATTGGTCCTCTATACCTTTAGAACCTGTAGAATAAGATTGAAGCTGTCTTCGGTTATCACTATCTACATATTTTATACACCTAACAATAAGATACCTTGCTGTATGTCCTTTTGAGAATACGCATGGCTTATATTCTTCTGTACAGAACGTACCAATTATAATATTGGGATTCCATGTAATGAAGATAAAATAATCTGAACTAATAGCTTCTTTTGAACGATTCTTTGCCAAATGATACACTTGATTCATGTCAAAAGAATCGACATCAATTATTTCAAATTGCTCCCGATTAATCCTTGACATTGAGTGATATAAATTCTCAATACGCTGTGACTTGGTGTTTATTCTAATGCCAAGTCTACGTATTTGGCATAAATCCTTCAAAGCAATATAATCATAGAAATCTAAACTTTTAAGATTATCAGAACTCGTTACAGAACATAAATCATCCCATGAGCATATTTCCTTGCCCAAACTACTTGAGCACATAGATAAAAATGTGTTTTCAAGCATTGTTCTCTTGACATCTTCTTTATCCCATAGTTTCACACTTCCCTCTATAAGACTAAGTAAATTCTCTTGCGAGAAAACATTCTCTCCTTTGGAACTTGCTTTAAGCAATTTGTCATAATACTCACGGCTGTCATCAACGAGATACTTCATTCCGTCGGTATTGATGGTGCCATTGGTGACGAGCAGAGGAAGATGCGGAGCCAAACCTGCTGATGACCAGAAATAGGTGTCGGCCATGTAGCCTATCATACACTGTAGATAGGGAACAAGGTCTTCCACGATTTCGTCAAGCAATCCCATTTCGTTCTCATAGTCTTGATTGTTGGTGTAGGTGCGCTGGAAGTGGAAATCGTCGTTCTTCGGCTCTATTTCAGCAATGTTGAACTGGTCAGAGCTGTTTGGACCGACTCCCCACATGTGGACTTGGAATACCAGCTTTCCGTCATCGGGGCGGAAGAATGGGGCTATCAGTAATGTCGGCAGGTTCTTCAGCTCCTCACGTATAGCCGACACCTGAACATCCGTCGGACTGCTCATGGGTTTCCATGCTCCGCTATAGAAGAGGACAGGGTGGTTAGATGCTGTGCTCCAATGCTTGTCACAATACTGCTCCAACTGCTTCTCCACGACTGGATAGACCAGTTTGTTGAACTTGTCATAGTTGGAACGAGTGAAGATGACGTGCATAGCCACGTTCTCCTCCTGATTAGCAAGGAGATTACCAAAAGCCTGATTCTTCATCACGATGGGAAGCACCTTTAAGGGCCAGTTGTTGATGGTAGCCTCATAGGTGAGACGTTCCAAAAGGTGGTCAACCTCTTCCTTCAACTCCTTCAGTCTGTCATCGTATTTCTCTTTCTCTAACTGCATGGTCAGCTCCTGCCCTTCGTGCAAGAGTTTCCACATGTGTTCGGTGTTACGGTCACGCGCGGCACGCTCAAACTCCTCACGCTTCTTCTGAAGTTCGGAGTTTTGGCGACTGCCACACCAATTGTTGTAGATTTGTAACCCAACATTGGCGAGTATCATGGTTATAGCACCTATTGCCATATTCTATATCATTTTATAATGTATTTGACCTTACTTGTTCTTTCATTGCCTCGATGTCTTTCTTATCGAACACTTCCAACAACCGTAGTGTGTTCTGCTCATCAAGTGCAGCAAGCATGTTGTCGTTCTCTCCTTTTATGAATGCTTTTAATTCGGCATTGCCCTTTACGAGTCGTTTCATGTCAGCATGCTCTTTGTCGTTCAACAAGTTGAGCAATGTGGGCTTTGCACCCTGCGTCAGCACCATATAGGAGTCACGAACAGCAGCTGTAATAACAGATACGCTGGTATGCAGCAATTCTATCACCTCATTGCGATATTCTATGCTTTTTTCTGCTTCGACAGGATTAAAGTCAAAGTTGAGAAGTGGACGAATGAGGGGGCGTGAAGCCTGCGGTTCCCATACTGCTCCACTCAGATACATCTTGCCATCACGATATTGAGGCGAAATGACCAAAGTGGGCATTTGGCTCATCAAGAAGTGAATGTTCATAATGCTGGCATTGCCTCCAGAAAGGTCAGGCTTCAAACAAGCGTCCTTACGAAAATCTACGTTTCCGATAAGTGGCACATCATTCTTTTTTATCGTATATTCTAGCTCCTTGTATATTTGTGCATCTGCGGCATTGGCATCAGTTCCGTAAGCTCGCAATGGCAATAACGGTGCGTGCATCAAAATGACATTCAATCGTGGTGCAGCGTTGGTGGCATCGTTGCGTATCTCATGCAAGATAGTTTGCGGCAACAAGGGATCGAGCGGCCAACAATATTGCAAGTAGTATTTCAGTTCAATGGCTTGCATCTGCGCATTGAAGGATTGCCGTGAAGTTTCTTGCCTTTGTTCACGAGCAAGAGCAACGAGTCTGCGTTTGAAGGCAATGTCTTCTTGCATACGCTCGTCATCAGTAATATGGCGTGCACGTTCCATCTCTAACTGAAACGCTTGATTCCGTTCGTGCGCCTTGTCTTGCAATCGGCGGTTATTCCATCCCAACAGCGTAGAGCTAATGGAGTTTGCCACCCAAAACATGCCGTAGCCAGGGAATCTTATATTCTGTGATGCTATAGGTATATCCATAAGTTATGTCTAATATATATTGTCGGAGAACGAGTCTGACAAATCATCATTATTGTCAAAGCCATCGTTATCAGGCATTGTCTGTGACGAATCATCAAGTATGTCTTCTCCTATAGTTATATGTTCATCTTGGTTTATATCTGAAAAAGCAGAAACGTCATCATCTGCACATGCAGCAACAAGCATATCGTCCATAGGCTCGGGCGAAAGTGAGACAAGTGTAGATGCATCGTCAAAAGAAGGTATTTCGGGCAATTCAAAGTCCGTGTTCACTAAGTCCACTGGCAACTGCAAATCTGCATCCTTAAATCCATCGAGCGTATCATCAACAACGGAATTTGCATGCAACAACTGGTGTAAAGCATCGTCATGTGCAGCCAACTGCGTAAATTGCTGCATATCATTTGCTGATAGGTTGCCGTCGAGGAATGCAGCAAACTCTTCTATACTCGGTAGTGATGTATGTTTAAGCATGTCTTGCCTCCTTTCTGCAAACTTGTTTGAATTGTTTCTCTGCCAAAATCCTTTTGTTATAATAATTATCCATTGACATACCGAGTGCCTCGGCAGTCTCCTTGTGCGACTTTTGCTCCAGATAGAGCAAGCGAATGATGTTGCGGTATCTTACGTTGGACATCAAACCGAGCAATGTTTCAACATCTGCACTGTTCATGCCACTAAAGTCTATGGGGTTAGATAACGATTCGGCACCATTTCTATCACTGATTACATCTTCTGTTTCTTCTTTTTCGGTCGAATGAGGTAACGGCTCACAAACAGGCATACGCTGTTTCAACTCATATTTCTTATAGCAATAGAACAAACAAGCAGTCTTTATCCAACTGGTCAAAGTACTTTCGCCTCTGAAATTCTCCATTTGGCATCGTCCTGTAGCCTTGCTTGGAGTTAACACTACGATATAGATTTCATCAATAAACTCCTTGAAGTCTGTGCAATCCGTATAGTAGTTGTCGTATATGGACTTGAAAAGAGGGAAGCAATGTTGGTAAAAGTACTTGCGCGTAACCGTATTATCCCTTTGTATAAGAGCTTGGGCTATTTGCAAATCTTCCGTATATATCTTTTTGATTTCCATAAGTCTAATCGATTTTTTTCAAGAATGCGCTCGGCACATATGCCGTTGCAAATGTTGCCATGTCACCGATTATAACGCCCACTCTCTGTTGTCCTTGGCATCTTGCAACTCTGCCTACCACTCCTTTGAATGCTCCGTCTATTACTCTCACCATCTGTCCTTGCTTGAACTTTGGCACTTCGGCTAATGACACGATTGTGTTATCCGCATCGGCAGCACAGATAATTTTGAGACTTTCCATCTGATAGTCGGGAACTATCATAGGAATCTTCTCTATTCTGCGACCAACGTGGACGTGACGATAGTAAAAACGAAGGAATGGGAGGTTTACGTTGTCGTAAACGAAAGATTTGAGTTGTTCTTCTGTACCGTAGGCGAAGAAGATATTTGGTAAACGAGACTCGGTAACAACTTTGCGCTTACCTTTTATAAGTTTTACAGTGTCTGTAGTAGGATAGAAAGCCGTGATGCCTTTGTCTGTCATATAGTCGTATGCCTTTTTCTCTCTACCATAGGTAGTGCGTAAAGCATACCAATGAGGAATTTCTTCCTCTTTTTGTACTTTAGACTTACTTAATATATGGACACTTCTGGTGGACACCCCTGTTTGTGAACTCTCAGCGGAAACAGTGCTTTGAGCTTCGGGGAGGGCGTTGGAGGTAAGTCCAGCGCAAGGAGGGAATTCACCACCTCCTGAGGTGTGTACATCTTCTGATGTCCATTCATCGACTTTCATATCGGTGCTAACTTTTTTCTAGACAGAAATCCGTTAAATTGCGACAGAAAAAAAGCGTGGAATCGTCCTGTTGTCCATTCCACACACTGAGGCTCTTCCAACTGCCTATCAAAGTCGAACAGACAACGTCAGAGCCCACGCCGATATGAAAATCGCTACCGCAAAGAGACCTATATAAAACATTTAACTGCACCCAAAAGGGTACAATTCATGCTTACAAGGTCTCCACGGGATTGATATAATCACACCCGGGACATCTACCGTTGACCATATTCGAGACTTTGATACTGATAGTTTTGGAAGATTTCAGTGTGTCTCAAACACAGCGTCGATAAACGCCTTCCATTATGTCTGGATTGTCTTCCCACCCAAAGCCCGCTTTCGTATAGATATGTCATGGTTGACTTCACTACACTCAGCACGGCGTAGGCTGCCGACTCGATTATCTTGTAAGAACACGTCTAACTGTGACAAAAAACGGTCGAGCATATACAGTCCGAGTACAAAAGTACGGAAATTAATCGAGAAAACAGCAATAATGATTGAGAAAATCTATTATTTGGCGTGAATTTAATACTATTTAAGCCAATTCGCTTGAATATCTCGATTATTTTGTGTAAGAAAGCGCACCGTAATAGATGACAAACATTCTAAAATATGCAAACTGCGCTACAAATAGAAAGCAAAAAGCGCACAGAGTGATACAACCACTTTGGTATTTCTTCTCTGTACGCTATTATATAATTAAGGTGTAATGCTTAACTGATACCTCTCGGCATCGTTCCATTCATCACGATAATCGTCGTTCGCCCCTGCTTTCCTGAAGTAGCTTGACATTCATTGCGATTTCCTATCTTTTCAACAAGCCATCTTCTAAAAAGCAATGCTTGGTATGTATCCATTTGAAGTGCTATGTCGATAATCACTTCCATATCATAGACATGCGCAGAATATCCATTTTCAAGTTTGACGTATTGAGAATGCTGGAAATCTTTCAGCACACTTTGTTTCCAAATGCGCTTGATGGTATTCTTCACTGCTGTCCCTGTTACATTCAACAGTTCGGCAATCTCCCAAACTGTCATCCACACCTCACCATGATGTGGGGCGTAGATGACCATATCTTCTTGTATTGTTATCACTTGTCGTTTCATACTCTGCCATTTATAGTGTTAGTATTATCGTTGCAAACATTTCCAAACGTGAATTCCTCAATGTTATTAATTTGCTGAGACAACTTTTCCACGTCTTTGCTCAATTTCTCCTTGGTAATCTTGGCATACACCTGGGTTGTCTTTATGTTCTTGTGACCAAGCATTGAACTCACGGTTTCTATTGGAACTCCGTTGGAGAGGCAAACCGAGGTTGCGAACGAATGACGGCTCATGTGCCAGGACAGCGGCTTGGTGATGCCGCATTTCTTGCCCAGTCTTTTGAGCGAATCCATACAACTTTGGTAGTTGGGTACTGGAAACACCCTGCCGTCTTCACACAATCCACGGTATTTTTCCATAATTTGCTTGGGATAATCAAGCAACTTGATGTTGGCTTCCGTTCCAGTCTTCTGTCGATGGATAACAATCCATTCACCTTCATCGAAAAATTCCTTGATGTTCTCTTCCTTCAAGTTGTACAGATCAATGAAAGCGAGACCTGTAAAACAACAGAACAGGAACAAGTCACGCACCATGCTCATCTTCTTTCTTGTGATAGGTGTCTCCATCAACAGATGAATCTCTTCTTTGCTCAGAAATTCTCTTGTGGTCTCTTCTTCCTTGTACTCATATCGTCTGAATGGGTCTTTTACGAGCCATTCATTATCTATGGCACGGAATACCATTGCACGGAGATTGCGGACAAACACCATCGCAGAGTTTATCTTCAAGTGCTTGTCGGTTCTGAGAAAAGTCTCGTAGTCTGTGATAAAAGGCAGCGATAACTCTTTCAGAGCAATATCCTTCACATGGTAATGCGTCTGCAAGAACTCGCCCACATAGGCACACCCGATTCTATACTTCGTGTATGTACTCAAAGATTTCATGCCAGCCTTATATTGCTTTTCCATTTCATCACGGCTTTGAGAATAGACTTTCATCAGTGTATGGCAACGATACTCCAAGCCAAGAAAGGCGTTCTTCACCTTGTCGGCAGTGACGAAGTTGTCCCTGTCCATAATCTCCTGATAATGCTTGCTGATACTCACACGCATTTTGTCCAGTTTGCGGTTCACCTCCAAGGCTTGCATACTTTTTCCAGTCATGCGTCCGCCCTTGGTGTCCCACAAATTGGGATTCGCAGTCATCTTGCAACTGAACTGTGCCTGTGTTCCGTCCACAGTGATACGTCCCATAACAGGAACTGTACCATCTTTCTTTACTACCTGTCTTTTGAGGTAGAAGATAATTGAAAATGTACTCTTCATAACGTCATTCTTTTTTGCGTTCAAAATTAATACATGAAGAGTCTTTTCTTGCTACGCATTTCACGGCAGAACACGGCAAATTTGGTTCGTAACCAAAAAACTTACGTTGCTCATCAGTAACTCACTATAAATCAGAGCGTTCAAATTCAATCCGTAACCTTCCTTATTCTTCCGAACCTCAACATTCTCCATTTGGGGTATAGGTTACGAATAGGTAACGTTCCTCTGTCTCATCTTGTCGTATTCCCGTCTTCGTCTGTCCTCACCACTTTTAGCCAAAATGAGGAAAGTAACTGATAACCAGTAAACTTTCCTCATTCTTCTCTTAAACACTTTTTTATATGTACTTTCAGGGTAAAAAAAGGGTAGCCTTTCGCCCTTCGACAACACCGTCGGCCGGTTTTCGGCCAAAAATTTTTGCCGTTTCAGTGAAATCGCGTTGCCGTTACACTGTAATGGCGACGCGATTTCACTGAAACGGCAACGCGATTACACCGTAACGGCGATGCGATTACACTGTAACGGCAACGCAAAATCAGCGTATCGGCAACGTCTGTAAACCACAAAATTCACTACTGCTTAATAATCAAGGTTTTACGAAAACGTCCCATAATTGCGTCATTTGCAGACAAGAGACAGCTCGGTTGAAAAAAATCGATTCTCAGACGACCATTCGTAAAATATTTTCACATTATATAGGCCAGTACTTCCTTCGGTTCCCACATTATCGAGGGACTGAAATGTTACGGCCCACAAAAGATGTTCGGCTATTATATAACCATATTATATAACAATGTGTAATAAAACCTGTTGGCGGAATTAATTTAGTGCATACTTAATTCTGCCAATGGGCTTGTCG
>ERZ1032009.319-NODE-319-length-11169-cov-5.241947_pt1 | contig 11169 bp, 13 predicted proteins | sample MGYA00516700_ERZ1032009 | MGnify/ENA primary metagenome ERZ1032009 (study PRJEB33719, sample SAMN04261292) | wastewater metagenome | biome: rural village; feature: human; material: feces | host: Homo sapiens | place: El Salvador | collected 2013-01-14 ...
GATGACCCCAAGGGCGTGAGCACCTGCATCGGGATGGCCGATGCTGCGGTCTCCAACCGTGCCAGCGCGTCCCATCTCTGGCTAACGCCGTATTTCTACAGCTCGTCTGGGATTTCCATAGCAAGCTCAAGGATAAGAGAGCGTGTTTCACGATCTTCTGTGAGGTTGTACAGACGCAACAAGATCATAGCCAATAGATTCCATTCAATTTTATCGTTGGCTGTATCAATATTGCCTACGTTCTGGATGTAATTATGGATTACAGCAGCATCAGGCTCACCATTAAGAAGTGATGGCGTAAACTGAGCCAGTTCATCGGAAAGCTGATAAGCAGAAATGCAGCCACTAGCGATCTCTGGTGTAGACGCAGTGATCAGTTGGCAAAACAGTGAAGTTGCTTCAATGTTGAAGCGAATTAAAGGTAGATCAAGAACATGAGCAGGGGTGAAATACATTTTTAAATCCTCTATGGCATGTTAATCAGGTTGCCTTACCTGGGTGGCTTAGTGCCGTTTGTATATACAGAAGTATATCGGTAAAACATGGCATAAGTCAATGTAAAAATGGTTTAAAAAAATGCTCGATTTTTTCCTAGTGAAAAATCTAACGCCTACTTACGTTTCATTGGGGCAAAAAAAAGACCGGCATCTAGCCGATCTGTTTTTTATCTACCATTACTTGTTAGTTGTGGTAGTGGTTTTCTTAACTGGTTGAGCCTGTGCTTTGGTAGTCTGTGCCTTAGCAGGGGCTTTTTTAGCAGCTTTAGGCTCTTTGTAGTAATGCAAGTAGCCTGGCTCGTAGCTGTAGCTTGGAACAGCAGCATCACAGTCCATTTCGTCCAATTCTTCTATATCGTAGATTTCAGACATACCGTGATGTTTCTGCATATATGCAGCAGCTTGTTTATCTGTTAGTTTCTTTTTAGAAACCAATAATTCTTCTTTCCATTCCCCAAGCAAGCCTTGAGAGTTAAAGGCATAGCAAATCTCACCAGGAGCTTTTTCTTTTGGAGTTTGAGCATTTGTTGTTGTAAGACCGATTAAACCTAATCCCAGAATCACCGCAACACTTTTCATTAACTTCTTCATTTTTAAATTCCGACTAACGAGTGATTATTAAATTGTATAGGTTATTATATGCTCAAAACATGGCATAAGTCAATGATAACTATAGCTTTTAGTCGTATGGTTTACACAACAAATACAAGCAAATGTGACTTAATCCACGCATTACTTATAAATCACAGAGGAAACAGCATTTTTTAAGTGAAGAATTTACTAATTATGAATGGATTATGAATAAAATATTTATGTGATATATTGCTGTCGTCCTAGTGCGAGAAGTTATCCGCATAATTTAGAACGAGAAAAACATGCTTACTTCTAATGAATCTACTACCGTTAATCTGGTTGTTAGAGGTCTATTAGCACCTCTGCCAGTATTTGCAATTCTCTACACGCTATTCAATCTTTACTTCTACGGCTCTTATTTCGGTTATATGACGCTGCTGAATGCGATCTATGAATATCTACCTATCACCATCATTACGACCTGTTTCATATCGGGGCTGTTGTTCATTCTGGTATGCCGATTTATGAATATGGAAAATTCACAAGCTGATGAAGTAAAAACAGATCGACTGGTCGTGTCTTTGGTTATTTCTTTCTGCGCCACATTCTATTTTTCAGCCTTTTGGTTGATGCTCCGCTTTTTTATCCTGTAAAAAAAGGCATCCAATGATGCCTTAAAGTGCTCTGTCATTCTTATGCAGCCAGACTGGTGTTCTGATGCTTCTCATAAGCTGTCTTAACGAAGCTGCGAGCAATTTCAAGCAGATATAAGCTGTTGCTTGTAGTATCTACCAGAATTGAATCTGTAGCGTTATATTCAAAATACAAGCGCAATGAAACGCCATTGCAATCTAGGACAACAATTGTTGCCTTGTGACCTGATCTAAGGTGAAGCAAGGCATTTCCCCATTCATTTTCAACATAGGCATGGGTGTATTCGCCATTGTTGGTTAATTCAAGTTTAAAACCATTTTCCTGTAGCTGTTCTAGGATATGAGCAACCACATTAGCTTCTAAAACAGTCGTATTACTTGGCTCAACTGATACTACTACGCCAAGTGCTTTTTCAATGCTGAATAACATATCCATAACCACATCCTCCAAGCCGTAAAACAGGGGCTTTACCTGTTAGGAATTTCCTTCCTATATTGTTCATTTTATATTCAAAACATGGCATAAGTCAATGTATTTATGATGTTATATATCTGATATTTATAGAAATAATGAAGTATTTTTTATATTAAAAACGTAACGCCTACTGTTTTGCTAGGCTCTTAAAAAAAAGAAGCCCCACATTTGCAGGGCTTCTCGGTTCTGGAAGGTTTAGCCTTCCAGGAGTGGGATAAATCCATTCTGATCAGCAAACACTTTTAGTTTCCCTGCTGCTTCTGCTTGGACCTCTTTTGCTCGGTCCATGAACAACTCATAGGTGAATGCTTTATTGTTCAGAGCATCAATTAGCTTCTGATCTGAAAGCTGAATCCAGTCTGTTAATTTAAGACCGGCGTTAGCAGCATTTTCATCCCCGGTTTCATACACGTAGCTGTCGTATTTCTCAGCCCACTGGTTGATGCCATTTTCCCAGGCTTTTTCCAGATCAAAACGTACCGTGATGTAATATTGCAAACCCTGGTAAACACGGCGAATTTGAGGAGTAACGAAATCATTGCGTAGAAATTCGCAAGGCAGAACATTCGCTTGATTACCATTTGCCATAATAAATGCGATTTGACCCACTGTTTCGCTTAATGGGGTGCAGTTTAGGTTAATATCTTGATTCATTCTTAATACCCTTTTTCTATGTCATAAATACGGTGACATTTCCGTTATAACGCTATGTTATGTAAGGCTTTATTCTATCATTTTAATGCTATAAAGTACACTAATTTAAGTCTTTTTTAAAATCATTCAACAAAATATGAATTATAAATATATTCATTTATAGCAAAAAACTATCCCTCTGTCTTGCCTAGCCCAATATACAAATATTGTCGATTATTTCATTTTTTCTTTATTAAATTTTAATCAACTAAAACCTGGCATAAGGAAATAAAAAGCCCTGCATTTGCAGGGCTTTTTCATGTTTGGACTAATTAAACAGCAATCGGAACCTTGATTGCAGGGTGAGGGTCATAACCAATCAACTCAAGATCATCATAGGTGTAGTCAAAAATACTTTTAACACCTTCGCGGATTTTAAGTGTAGGGAATGGACGCGGTTCACGAGTGATCTGCAACTTCGCCTGTTCAATGTGATTTTCATATAAATGCACATCGGTTCCGGTGTAACACAGCTCACCAGGTTCATAACCTGTCTGTGCGCAGAGTAGAAAAACCATTAAAGAATAAGAACTTACGTTAAATGGCAACCCTGCGACGCAATCTGAACTGCGCATCTTGAAGTGCAAATTTAGTTTTCTGCCGATGATTACAACCTGAAAACCTAGATGACAAGGGGGTAATTTTGCTTCATTTTTCTCTAAATGTTCTTTCGGGTTCCACGCATGAACAATCAGACGGCGAGAGTTAGGATTCTGCTTGATTTCATTAATCAGCCAAGTGATCTGATCGAAGCCCGGCTCCACAAAGTATCCAATTGGTACTTTAACTTCACTTTTACCATTAGTAATCGTCTGGACCACTTCATCTTCACAACGCCCATAATCACGCCACTGGCTACCGTAAACACGACCTAAATCCCCCCAACGCATTTCAAAGGGCTGGTTCAAACTGTCGCATGGTCAGGTATTTTTCACCAGATTCGATCATTGCCTGTTTATAAGGCTCATAACACCACTCAGTCCAGATATGAACGCCTTTTTCGAGTAATGGGCGTATGCGTGTGGAACCAGACAGGAACCAGAATAATTCCTCTGCCACACCCCGGAAAAAAACCTTTTTAGTGGTGAAAAGGGGAAAACCTTTACTCAGGTCAAAACGGAGATTGTGCACGAACTTGGTTCTCGTGCCGGTATTTGTTCTATCATCCTTAAACGGCGCGTCTAACAGATCGCGCAACAGGTCTAAGTATTGTTGTTCAGCATGTACCATAACTGATTCCAATTTGGGAAAAATTAAGCCTGGGATTCTTTGGCTTCTTCAAGACGTTTTCCATGCTTCAAGATATTGGCTTTAGCAATTTCAATTGCCTGATCTACAGCATGGTCCATATCTCGTGCAAAACGCCAAACCCAAGACGTTGAACTCCAAGAATAACTGAATCCTTTGACTTCACCATTCACAAATTCAACCGAATTTATAGATTGAGCCGTTTCAATTTTTACCAGGTACGCAAATGGATTATGCAGACATAGATCAATTGCAAATTCCTCGGCAAACTGCTTGATATTGCGTTTCTTGCAGCTCTTATAGAGGTCTGCAAAACCATTCCACTGATCATTTAATGCCTGAACTTCTTTTTTGGTTAAACCCTCAAGGAAATCTTCAATGAAGGTTTCAGTCTGGTGGTAGGCTTGAAGCGGGATAAACAGAACATCAGGAATACGCGCAGCTTTGGTAGCCATTACGTCAATCTTATCGGTCAGTTGCGGTAATTCGTTAGCAATACCCATATCTATTTTCCTATAGTTAAATTAAAGCCCCTCTGTGTTTCTACAGAAGGGCTAAGGGTGGTTTTAAAGTTGTGCAGTTGCCTTAATCTTTTCAAGGTACTGAGGATTAGTTTTCTTACGAATGCTGTTGTAATGCGATTTGCTGACCACAACTTCAAATTCAAGTAGCCGTTGCTCCCAGATACTTTCGATCTGATCTACAGGGTCTAATTTGCAATGACGGTCGAAACTATCATAACGGTATTCTTTTAATGGGTCAGGCAGCTTGTTCACTGGCACATTCAACAGGAAAGCTAACTGTTCTGCTGAACCTACTCGGAACATGATGGTCTGGAATCGTTTGGAACCTGTTTCGTAGCAACGTAATACAGACGAGCCAGGGTCACGCTCGCTGACATAAGTACGGAGCCATTGCGATTGTGGGTAGCTCTTAACCTTAGCGTCATATTGTTCTGACACCATCAAGGACCACGGTGTTTCTCTACCTAGATGATTTGGAACCTGAATGGACTGGTAGCCCATGATCGTTTCGAGGTTTTCTAGGTTGTCATAGAACTTCTTTTCCAGGTATTTGCGGATTTCTGGCAGCTTCTCACTCATGTACGATTTGGTGTGCATGCCTAGCATAGCTGCATAGTTCTTTCGTGCCACCCGGTAACGCAGTTCTTCCAACTGTTCCGGCGTACCAACCATCGTCAAATCAAACGCAAGGAGCTTTAATTCATCCGTACTATTAAACTCACCGTACTTATATTTAATCTTTTCGGTAAATGGCACGTATCGACCTGATTCATCAGGGCAGAACACCTGACCATTATGTTTAACCAGATTCAGCAAGCGTTGGTCTACCAGGTGGGAGAATCGTTCTTCTAAGCCTGTATTGTAGGCACTGTAACTCTGTTCAGGGAATCGTGCATGAAACACTCCATGACGCAATTCATCCACCGTAATCAGCTTTTGGCTTGATTTGTATTCGATGGCTTTATCAAAGATATGGTTTGTACCATGCGTGGTGATCGGCTCTGCATCCAGAAGATCAGTAGCGAAGCCATATTTCTTCACCAATAGCTCAAACATGAGCACTACATAGACCAGTGATTCTACCGGTAGCTCAGATATATCGCACAAGACGCTTGGAGTGGTCTGGTTGTCAAATGCTTCGGCTGTTTCAAAGTTATAAAGCTGAACGTCCATCTTGCCATATTCGGTCTTTAGTAACCGATAGGGTAAGTAATATCCGGCATCCGTATTATTCTTATTGGAAGGGATAAAACGATCACTGATATGACGGCGCAGATAGTTATATTCCATCGTGTCCGATACCACCACGAAGTTTTCACCGTTCTTATAGACGAACCCAAATACGCGATCTACGAAGCAGAAATAAACACCATCTTCAAATTTGTGCTGATGGGCTTGAAGTGAGTTGAAGTCACGCCATACATACACCGGGGAGAATAATTCGAGTTTACTGCCTTCGACTGCATTTTTCCCTTTACTGAATACCAGAACATCAAAGTCCTTAGAGCTTTTCAGGGTCTTTGTATATACATCAATGACCTTGCCGTGGTCATCCAAGAAATTACGCATATCCGGGGAAATACCCTGATCAGCCTTCTTAAAGTAATTCTCAATCGAACCAGATATATGCTGCATCTGTTCAACAATCTGGGATTGCTGAATCAACTCTTTGACTTCTAGTAAATCCTGGCGAAATTTAAGGACTTTATCGAATTTATTATCAATGACGTTAATGCGAATATGCGCTGCACTGCCAAACTGACCATACAGGTCTTTGACCATCACCATAGCTGTAATGCCTGAATCGTCGAATTGAAGCGTTTTTAACACATTTTCCAGACGATACTTAAAGCTCATTTCATACGTGTAAATGTAAGCGTTATGCTCTTCAAGCAAGGCTTGAAACTTGGCTACCGACTGGACGGCATATTCGGACATATTCATAATTTCTGAATCCTGTATTAACCCATAATCAGGGGGCTTCCTGGTGAGCTTAACTGCTCGATATAGTTGATATTATAGTTGTAAAACATGGCATAAGTCAATTTAATAAAATACCACGGTACTGCCAAAAAAATACCTCCTATATCGGAGGTATCTATTGGTTTCAATGAATTAGAAAGCTAAGTCAATCTTTAAGGATTCAGTATGAACAGTCGGCAGTCGTGCATGTTCTCTAATGCCACTCGACATAACTAAACCTGTATCAATGTTGTTCTCCATCAGGAACACACTTGCAGTTGTAATGACTGATTCAGAGAGATAAGACAGGGTAGAAAAGCTATGGTTGAAGGCATGATTACCGACAATGCCTGGCACATGGAACAAAGGATTATCTTCATTGATACCTTCATCTTCCCGATGTGAAAGCACTTCTTCATATTCAACATTTGGGATGCCTTCTGGAAGGTTATCAGCCAAGTGGTTAATGATCTGACCCTGTAGTTTCCAAAGCATTGCCAGTAATGCCTTACGGAAAGAACGCGAGCTGTAAAAGCATGTTTCTGGAATTACAAAATCGAAATCAATACCTGATGTACCACGATCATTCGCAAAGCTCATAGAAGCTTGAACATATAGACCTAATACTTGCTCTGACTTAGGTTCGTACACCATATAAATTGCATGTTGAACCTCGGTCATCCCAAAGTTCACAGGGTCATGCTTTTGAGCCAACAGAAGAGGAATAGATTGAGCAAAATCTGCTTGTAAGCCTTCTGGAACTCCATGTAATTCATGGAGGTTTAAAAATATAGAATTTGGTTGAGCAAGCTTCATAATTTTATAATCCTATAACCCATAATCAGGGGGCTTCCTGGTGAGCGTGATGCTCTTTATGTATAGGGTAATTATAACCTTAAAATATGGCATAAGGCAATGTGAAGCAATAAGCTAAAATTTTCAACACATTTTTTATATTAAAAATCTAACGCCTACCAAGTTATCCGGCAAAGAAAAAAATACCCCCTTTACGGAGGTATCTCGTGTGAGCTGCTGTTAGGAATTAATGACCGCCAAATCTTCCATTCTCGGTAAGAACGTGTCGTCAAAGTAATCCATTAAGGATACAAAGCAATCCAGACGTTCAAGTTCACCAGATAAAGAAGGAAGTCGAATATTCTTCAAAGGCTCAAACCACTTTTGGTCCTTGTTCAGATACTTCATATAGCTTTTAGGCAAATACAGGTACACATCATCAATCTTCTGATCAGCAACGACTTGATTGATCTGCTCAGTGAGCATTTTGGACCATTGCTGAAATTCAAGTACGTTCATGTACGAGAGCAGGGATTTATCGACATTACCTAAACAAGTGCTCGTCGCAGACAGGGAATAAGACTTGATGTGCTCATAGCGATCTACCAGTCCATACGCCGATGTTGCATACATCAGTACCGTATTAGGGAAATAATCGGCAATGAACTTCGCCAGACCAATAGGTGATTTAGCTTCATCCTCAAACATTTCTTCTGCTGTCGCCACTCGATTCCAGAATAAACGCCAAGTTTCTACAAAGCGTTCAGGAGCCACGATTAGGCGTTTCTTTTGACCAAAGGCTTTGATAATGGCTTTAATCATGTCCTGTACTTCTGGTGACTGTACAATCTCTTCAAAGCGTTCAGCTTGCTTATAGTGAGTGGTATAAGCGTGTGCAGCCTGTTCCTCGGTTTTAGTGGTAGACAAAAGCAACTGATATGGGCGTTGGTTTTTTACCGCATCACGTAAAAAGATAATGATGTGATCGGTTTCCAGAGATAGATCACCGTTCAGGTGGTGAGTATTCAGCATAAATCGAATACCTTTGTAGTCGATGTAATGCGTGTAAATCCGGTGTCGGTGAGGTTGGTCGTTTTCCTTCAACTCAAGACCATTCTCTTCCATAAAGGTTTTGCTAAATACGATGCGATCTACGTCTCTAAACAAGTCGTCCAGAACGTACTCACGTACCGTCTTGTTCATACCTAATGGCAATTCCAACGCATAAAACTCTGCGAAAGTAGTGTAGGAATACTTATTAAAATCCGTCGAAAATAGAAAATATGGGATTTTACCTTCCAGACATTCAGGAACCTTAATGCCTAGCTCAATTGCCTTATGTCTAAGGCGTTGCAAGGCAATATGGCTATATAATTCACCACTAATATCAAACTTGGCAGCAGGGCTGTGAGGTTTTGATTCAAAGTATTCGCAGATAGATTTCATTTTGAGTTTCCTAGCCTTTAATACGGTGGCTATCCGTGTGGGCTAAATACCCTTTGTATATACAGAATTATAGCCGTAAAACATGGCATAAGTCAATTAAGCGAAATTAAAAACCCCGCCGAAGCAGGGTGTTTTTATGGTTTAAGATAAGTCAGATAAGACCAGATTTGGATGATATTCAATTCTTTCAAGCAGCTCTTCAAAACCTTCTATGTCCACTCGTGCATAGACTTTTGATTCATTAAGAAGGTTTACAGCCAATTCATAATGTTGCGGTTTTAAGTAAGCTTCCAACTGACTTACAGCCATATCATGCAAAGCAATTGCAGCCTGATTAATCACATTTGAAAGTGAATTATCATGCTCGTTGCTTTCAGTGATCGAGTTTATCAACAGTCGTGACTTTGGAGTGGCTTTACGCAAGTTCTGGTAGTTCTTGAACATGCTTTGTTCCTGGCTGCCTAATAATTCAGGTGACAGACTAAGTAAATCGTCGATCATTTTGTCTTGGTACTGCATAACCAGACCTGAAACTAAGTCGGCAAAGTAATTTGCGACCTGGTGCGGTTCCCACATCAACACGGTAAGTAGGGCGTTGTGGCGCGGTAATTCGATATGTCCTGAGAAATCCAACATATAAATGTCGTGTGGGCGTGGTTTATTGACCGATGAATAACCCATAGCATCCACATCAAATACCAGACCATGAATGGCATCAAACAAGCGGTGATACATTGCTTTCGCTTGCACCATTACAATAGGGTGCTCACCTGTAGGTGTTTTGCTGACACCCAGGAAAGGAAAGGTGTATTCAGACTTGATGTATCCAGATGGCAAGTAAGTTTCTGGAACCTGATCTGCAATCATTTTAACTAGAAGTGAAGATGACATAATTTTTAACCCTTATATTCTGTTCTTAATCAGGGAACAGTCCTGTTTAGCAAAGTGCTTAATTGATGATCTATTTTAACCTTAAAACATGGCATAAGTCAATATAAGTATTCTTGGGGAAATCTCGACATTTTTTTACTTAAAAAATCTAACGCCTACCTCTTTGTATAGGCATTTAAAAGGTTTTAGGGCATAATGCGCATCGTTACTACTGGTTAAGAGTACGCGAAAAAATGACAAGCGAATTATCGCAAGCAGCTCCTATTGAGCTACTTAACAATAAGCTCAGTCTTGAGCAGACCCACGAGAAAATCCTGGTTCATCAAAACTCAATTTCTATGGGTCGAAAAATTATTATCGTCTGTCTTGCTTTGATGATTATTTCTGTGACATTCACATTATGCGCCGTAGTTGAAAAACGTAATAAGACCAAGAAAAAGCAAGCCCTGGAAAATCAGCCAGTTTATGTAGAGCATGCAATAAACCTCGCTGCCACTGGCAATGAGGATGCGCTGATCTGGTTAGCAATGTCAGGCAATGCAAGTAAAACGGAATTTCAGAAAATTGAAGCCCTGGCATACAACACAGATAACCCCCAAGTAATTGAAGCTCTACTTAAAACGGATGAAACCCTAAAAAAAGAGAATCCAGAATTTAAAGGATTAGATCATTCTGAAATCAAAGCTCTTAAAACTAAAGGCATGGAGCTTGGAAGTGTGAAACTGATCGAAGAAAAATATATTGAGGTCGCAAAATGATTAAGTTCCTCGAAACACCAATGCAGACCTATGAACACGAAGATGATGTACCTCAAGAACTGCAAGATCAGTTAAAAAAAGCAGAATACAAATCGCGTGAGATCAAGTTTGCCTACAAACTACTTCTGGTGGTGGCTATTCCCTGGATTTGGCTTTGTATCATGTCGTATTACATGATCGCCTTTATTGATCAATACGACTATGCGAAAGCAGAAGAAAAACGTCAGGCTGTTGCTGAGAAGGTTCGTAAAGATATGGTCAAGCTTGATCAGCAGGGGAATCAGCATGCAACTCTGTATCTGGCAGAAAATGGAAGTTTTGAACAACGCAGCACTGCCTTTAACGCCCTGAAAGGCAAAAAGGATAAAGATGCGCAATACTTCAATCTCGTGTACAGCAGCAAGTATTCTGATGTGCCTGGCTACAATATTCTGGAAGATCACGAATACATCCGTAATCTTATGCAGTATGTGTCAGGTGGATATTTAAAAGCAGTTGATGAACTTGTTGATCTGGAAACTAAACTCCGGGATAAGAAGAAGCCTACTGCAAAGGAAATAGAATCTTTGAAACTGATTGAACAGTTCAAACAATCATTGAATTGACATCCTCTCCCCCTTAAAAGAGGGAGATTCCTACTGCTAGACGCTTATG
>ERZ1032009.323-NODE-323-length-11061-cov-10.547792_pt1:0-7500 | contig 11061 bp, 4 predicted proteins | sample MGYA00516700_ERZ1032009 | MGnify/ENA primary metagenome ERZ1032009 (study PRJEB33719, sample SAMN04261292) | wastewater metagenome | biome: rural village; feature: human; material: feces | host: Homo sapiens | place: El Salvador | collected 2013-01-14 ...
GTTCCGATGGAACCTTCTATTCTACTGAAGATTGGCTATTAATACATGATCAGGCCATTTTTTTCTATTTATTATTTTTTTTTTTATCTTTCTTTTACTACCCCCAAAATGACCGCATTTAAGGGGATGAATCCCCTTTTAGGAATCATTAAACCCTATATTGTTCTGATGTATCACATAAATTCTTTGAAATAAAAAAAGAATTCTCTGTGGTGGAACAAAATATCTCTCATTTCGTCCCCGAATAAATTATTCTTTTTTGTTTTCAAGATAATCTTGTTATGTTGCCTTGGCTTTGAACGGTGCATTATTCTTTTGAATCCGGTACCAACAGGTATAATTCCTCCTAAAATAACATTTTCCTTCAGACCTTTCAACCAATCTATACGACCCCAAAGAGCGGCTTTTGCTAAAACTCTACCAGTTTCTTGAAAACTGGCTTCAGATATGAAACTTTGAGTATTCAGAGATGTTTTTGTTATTCCCAATAATAGAGCTCGGTAACAAATCGCTTCGTCCAGGGCACGGCCTGCTCGTTCGGCTCGCAACAATCCAATTAGTTCGCCGGGTGAAAAAACATTAGACATTCCATCTTCTGAAACCAAGACTTTTGATGTTATTTGACGTACAATAATTTCTATATGTCTATTATGAATGTGAACTCCCTGGGATCGATAAACTTTTTGAATTTTATTAACCAAAGAAATACGACTTTGCGCTATAGTTAGTTCAGCACCAATCAAGAATCTCCAAGGAATGCCAAGAATTCTTGTTATATGCCCGTTCCAAGTGTCAACTCTCTTTTCTAAGTTCATCGATATTGAATCAATCGAACGCACTTCTAATACCTGTTCCACTTTTGGAAGACCTTGTGTTATATCACCAGATCTCGATTTTTCATATATAAATGTAACTAATATATCTCCTTCATAAAGTATTTCTCCATAATGCCCATGAACAGTTGCTCCTGGAGTCGCCAAGTAAGGGTTAGCCGATCTTATTCCTACAGAATCCATTTGAACAGTTATAATTTGACCCGATTTAAAGTGTGGTTCATTTTTCGTTTGCACTATACCCATATTTTCACAAATAAATTGTCCAAGACTAATTATTGTAAACGTTTTTTCACAATAATTATGATGGATAAAATGCCAATTCAAATAAAATGGATTTAAAATGCTAGTACTGCATATATAAGGGTTATAAATTATCTCGTTTTCGTCCATTAAATAACATTTTAATACTTGAAAAGTTTCCTTTAATTTGTCAAGTATTAAAATATTATTTATCGATATCGGATTATGAGTTATTAAATGGTAAAACGAATAAAAATTTGCAACTTGAAGGGCTATTCCTAAAGGACCTAACGAATTTTTAATTGGAATTATAGAATCTTTTTGGATTTTATTCATTTTTTCTTTTATCCCATTGAAATATTTTCTATCGTTGAATGGTCCTATTTGAAAACAATTAGATGATGACAAAATTATCAAAGATTGGCATGTCTCATTGAACATACGAATAGTTCCGTTATTTTGACCAAGTGATTGTTGAATTTTTGCCTTCGAATAAATAGAAAAAAATGGATTGATATAGGTCCGATCCGACTCATTATCCGAGATAAATCCTGAACTAGACGGATTTTTTCTTTTTCTGATATATGAAATATGAGATTTCATTAAGTCAATTTTTAGGAAATCTCTAATCAAACCATTTGTACTTACTTCAACAAGAGAAGCACAGGCATTTTCTATAGAAGAACTTTTTTTGTTTTGATCCCAATTTAAGACTAAACAAGTCCGAACTAATTGAATCCTTGTATTCAAAATTCCCTGAATTGATTTTCCATTTCCAGAAAGAATATAATTAACAACTTTAAGTTCCAGATCATTTTTTTCTTGGAACATATCTTGGGGAAAAAGTTTTATTAAATTGATACCATCCGCTATTTTATATAGAATTACAGGTCGAACTAAAACAAAATTCTTTTTTTTTTTAATTGTAATCCATTGGGCATAGATCCAATTTTTCATTTTTTTGGATTCCTTAGAATTTTTTTTTTTTACCGTTTCGGGTGGAATCAAGATGGCACTATGTCGGGATATCTTATCCATCTCTCCAGGAAAATAGATATCCCCGGAAAATATTTTTAATTCAATCTTTTTTTTTTTCTTTTCCACTCGTACTAATCCTCCTACTCGACTTCTTATATTTAAAGTGATTGGTGTATCTACTCCAATGATACTATTGTTCCGTATCATTATGGAAGAAGATTCAGGTAAAATATGAACTTCCTCGGGAATGAAAAAAAATCGATCCACTTTGATTTGGTATTTTGGCTTAAATTCTTTAATTCCTTGATACTCAAATAAAAAATCCTCTTTATAAAAAATGGAATTTATTCCTATAGTTCTATATTTAGTAATTCCCGAACTCTGTGTTCGGTATTGAGGATCATCGAAATAAGCAAGAATACTATTTCTACGAAAAATGGCATTGATTGATACTTCAATCGAGATACCGGAAGGGAAGATTAGTTCTTTGTCTCGTTCTTGAATCGATTGAAATGGAATGATGAATCTATTTCTTCGCCTCTTTGCTAATAAATTTGAAGTATCGTGAAAAAGAGCAGGATGTTTAAAATGACAATGATTCATACATATAATTTCATTAAATATTGAATAATCGGGAATCATTCTTTCTTTTTTACCAGAAGGGTTAAAACTAAAGAATTTATGTCTTACTTGAGAATTATTTATTAAAAGATTACAAATATTTCTCTCTTCTGTAGAAGGAGAATGAATATGAATTTGATCTTGATCCTGACGGAATAAAAAAGAGACTGAACCGGTTCTGTACGACCTTCCTGATAATATCCATAAATGACTTGTTTTTGGTAAGATATGGACATTACTATATCTAAATTCTGATGCATGGTACACATCGGTACTCCAATGCATTTCTCCTTCTGAGTCAGAATAAACATGTTTTCGAACCTTTTCTTTCAAATTCAAAGTGTATGTTCCCGCGCGAATCTCAGCAATCACTTGTTCTGATTTTACATATTGATCATTTTGAACTAATATAAAACTTTTTGGTGGAATAGTCACATTATGTATAATATCATCACTTTCAATAATTACATACAAATTTATATAACATAGAAAAGCAGGATGCCCATGACGTGTACGTGTAGTATGAAGCAAATCCTCATTGAATTTTATTTTTCCATTAGAAGGCGCTCGCACATGTTCTGCAGTACCCCCTGTGAATACTCCGCCGGTATGAAAAGTTCTTAATGTTAGTTGAGTACCCGGTTCTCCAATTGATTGGCCTGCAATAATACCTACAGCTTCTCCTAATTCCACTAAGTGGCCATGAGTAGAACTTTGGCCATAACACAATCGGCAGATCCAAGATGTATTCCTACAGGTAAAGGGGGTTCTAATAGATATTGGTTGTGTTTGAAAAGTTTTGAATCGATTGATAAGTCCAATTCCAATATCTTGATTTCTAACGGCAATGCATCGTGAACCTATGTATATATCGTCTGCTAATACACGACCAATTAATGTTTGTATCAAAATTCTTTCTGACATCATTTCATTCTGGATATTTACCGAAATCCCTTGAATGGTACCGCAATCTGTTCGACGTACAACAATGTGTTGAACCACTTCAACAAGTCTGCGTGTAAGATATCCAGCATCTGATGTTCGTACAGCAGTATCTACAACCCCTTTACGGGCTCCATAACAAGAAATAATATATTCTGTTAAAGACAGTCCTTCGCGTAAATTGCTTTGAATAGGTAAATCAATCATTTGTCCCTGTGGATCCGACATTAATCCTCTCATACCTACTAATTGGTGTACTTGAGATGCATTTCCCCTAGCTCCCGAAAAAGACATTATATGGACTGGATTAAAGGGATCGGTTATCCTAAAATTAGGATTCATTTCTTGTCTCAAATATTCACTTGTAGCATACCATATCTCAATAGATTGGCGTAATTTTTCTACCGCATGTACATTCCCATAATGATGATGTTTTTCTAAAATCAAACTTTGTTGTTCAGCATCTTGGACTAACCATCCTTTGGAAGGTATTGTTAAAAGATCATCAATTCCTAATGAAATGGATGTATCCGTAGCTTGATGGAATCCCAGAGTCTTTACTTGATCCAGGATGTGTGATGTATATGCCATTCCGAAGTGGTTTATTAATCTGCTAATAAGTCGTTTGATGGCAGTTCCACCTATTACTTTATTGTAAAAGACTAGATTGGCACGTTCTGCCATAAAAACCTCCTTATTCCACTCTGGTTCGACAATGGGTTTGAGTCAATGATTGGAGAACTTCCTTTTCTTTATCTTGATTCGCGTAGAAATTTAAAAACTATGATCCTAGTTGAACCGTAGAAAACTGAATTCCACACTGGTATCATAAATTTGCTTATCTTAGATATCAACCATCTATATGATTAGATACCAATCTATATCATTAGATATCATATGAATAGGCCCGGCAAAAACCTTGTATAGCTTCTTCGATTTCTCGATAAAAAGAAATATGACCAACAGTGGTTCGAATGTATATACAACGAATTTCTTTTTTTGTACTTCTTACTACTAGATAATTCCCATAAATTTCATGATAGGTACCCAAAGATTCGTAGTGAACTTCGATAGGAATTTCTCTTGACGAAATAATGCGTTGATCTAGTCGCCACCGGAACCACAAAGAACTATCGAAATCTATTCTTTTCTGTTGATAAGCTCCAATTGCATCATAGGAATTACAAAAAAAAGGTTCTTTTTTTTTCGTATACTTATAGTTATTATCTTGAATTCTTTCATTTTTAGAATTTATGCACTTACACAGATTATACCGATTTGAACAAATACCTCTACGATTCCCGCTCGTTAATACGTAAAGCCCAATAAGCATATCTTGAGTTGGTACGGAAATGGGATCCCCAATAGCTGGAGCCAAGAGGTTCATATGAGAAAACATAAGTAAACGAGCTTCTGCTTGAGCCTCCAAAGATAAAGGCACATGAATAGCCATTTGATCCCCATCAAAGTCTGCATTGAATCCCTTACAAACTAATGGATGTAAAGAAATAGCACGCCCTTCTACTAAAATGGGTTGGAATGCCTGTATGCCTAATCTATGCAGAGTAGGCGCTCTATTCAGCAATATGGGATGCCCCCGGATAACTTCTTGAAGTATTTCCCATACAATCGGTTCTTTTTCCCGAATTTTACTCTTAGCAATTCCTATGTTCGAAGCAAAATGTTTTCGAATTAGACCACGAATTAGAAATGTCTGGAAAAGTTCTATTGCTATTTCGCTCGGTAATCCACATCGATGTAATGAAAGTGATGGACCTACGACAATGACAGAACGCCCCGAATAATCAACCCGTTTGCCAAGCAGAGTCTCGCGAAATCTTCCCTCTTTGCCCTCAATTATATCAGAAAACGATTTGTAAACCTTATTATGACCGTCCTTCATTGGTTGTCCGCGGATTCCATTATCAAGAAGTGTATCCACGGCTTCTTGTACCAATTTTTCCTGACACATTACTAATTCTCCTGGCGTAGATCTACTTGTTGTTAATAGATCGATAAGAGTATTATTCCGATAAATAACTCTTCTATAGAGTTCATTAATATCCGAGCTCATTAGCTTACCCCCATCTATTTGAATAATCGGTCTCAATTCGGGAGGAAGAACTGGTAAGAGACATAAAACCATCCATTCTGGTTCTATATTTGTTCGAATAAAATGTTTAGCTAATTCTATGCGTCGAACCAAAAAATTTTTTCTTCTTCCAACTTTTCGATCTTCCCATTCATTTTCATTGTCCGTGGATCCCTCTTCTCCTAATTCTTTCCATTCTATCAACGAAGAATCAATAAGAATTCTCAAATCGAGATCAGCTAATTGTTCTCGGATAGCACCCGCTCCACTTGAAATTTCTCGATTTCGAAATATATCGAAACCTTGGGTAGTAAAAAAAAGTGGTATGCTGTGTTTCCAAGATTGGATTTCATATTCGAATGAACCTCGTAATCGTAAGAAAGTGGGTTTTTTAACTACGGGTCTAGCAAACGAAAAATTTGGATAGGATCCAATAGGATCTCCCCCTTTCAAAATCGGACGTGAAGGTTTCCTCTCATCCGGCTTAAGTAGTTACATCAAATAAAGATAAAGCAAAGGGTTTCAACTTTCAAACTTATAAAACCTTTAATTTAAAATAAAAGGTTTACTCTTTACTCAAGTTCTCAATAAAGACTAATCAACATTTCATTGATGCATTCTTTTTTTTTTTCATTTTCTGAATTTGAATTATTTATCCAATTCTCAATTACAACAGAAAAGAAATTAAATCAAAAATTATTGAGTAATCTGCCCCTCTTCGAATAGAGAATCTCCTAAAATTTGAATCATTAATTATAAAAAAGGAATATCCTGGAATTCATAAGAGATTTCCTTGTCTATGTATCATTCCATTTGATCTTTTAGGTCTAGACGTCGCCTCGACGGTTATGCTATGATATCCTTAAGCCTATATGCGATAGATAGGCTTCTGTAACCATGATATATTTTCTTATTTGAACAAAATTTCAATTCGTTCTAGAAAAGATGGAATAGTCAATTCCACAAAAGAAAAAAGCATTTTTTTTTTTCACGAGGTACATACAGCTAGAGATTCCTATTTATTTAGAAATTCATATTTAGTTGTTATTGAATCAACCATAGACCAATTCCCCCTTTTATTTATTTGGGAGTATTCAATACATCCGTAATTCTGAGCTTCATCTTACTCATACCAAAAGAGAGACATGTCAGATTCAGGGCATCCCAATTCAATTAAACGGAATGACAGTTTCTCATTCGGAATCTGTACAATAAAAATTTGGATCAAATCACACATCGCAATATACTAGACCCTCTAATTCTTTAAGAGGTTTATCTAAAAGATTCGCGATATAACTAGGAAGACGTTTCAAATACCAAACATGAGTTACTAGGCATGCCAATTTTATATAACCCATTTGATATCTACGTATCCGAGAATCAATAAATTCTACTCCGCATTGTTCACAAAATTTTGGATCATCCATTTTATCTCTGATTACTCGATAATTTCCACAAGCACAAATCCCACTTTTTATAGGCCCAAAAATTCTTTCACAAAATAATCCATCTTTTTCAGGCTTATTGGTTTTGTAATGAAAAGTATAGGGTTTTGTTATCTCCCCAACTATCTCTCCATTAGGTAGGATTTTTGTTGCCCAAGCACTTATTTGTTGAGGAGAAACTGATCCAATTCTGAGTTGTTGATGTTTATACTGATCAATCATAGAATAAAAATTTTGATTCAATCCAATTAAGCTTCCTTCCTATGAATCCGAAAATTTTTCTCAGATACACGGAAATGATTCAGTTCCATAACCAAAGATCGTAGTTCTCGAACGAGCAATCGAA
>ERZ1032009.323-NODE-323-length-11061-cov-10.547792_pt1:10000-11061 | contig 11061 bp, 4 predicted proteins | sample MGYA00516700_ERZ1032009 | MGnify/ENA primary metagenome ERZ1032009 (study PRJEB33719, sample SAMN04261292) | wastewater metagenome | biome: rural village; feature: human; material: feces | host: Homo sapiens | place: El Salvador | collected 2013-01-14 ...
ACTCAGGAAAGACACAAAAATTTCAGGATAACAAACATTCTCTAGAATTTCACTTAAATTCGAACCCATAGCTGATGATAGAACTAGAATAGATATTTTCTGTTTCCTACTCACACGAGCCCATATCCTTGCTTTTCTATCAATTTCTAATTGTAATCTCCCCCCCCAATCTGATATTATCGTGCCGGTATAAACCGAAATTCCGTTATGGTCCAATTCTGACCGGTAATATATACCAGGACTTTGCAATATTTGATTGATTACAATTCTGTATATTCCATTTACTATAGAAGTTCCCAAGGAATTCATTAGAGGAATATTTCCAATAAAAATGGTTTGTTCTTGTATTTCCCTACTGCTTTTCAAAATGAGTCCCGCGGATACATATAATTCAGAGGAATATGTAAGTGATTCATATACGGCATCTTTTTCGTTTATTAAGGGTTCTAACAATTGATATGTTTCCACAAATAATTGAAATTCCATCTCTTGATCTGTATCCTCAATTTTTGGAAACTTTAAAAGTCCTTCTGTTAAGCCGCGATCAATGAACCTACAAAACCCTTCAAATTGTATCTGATTCAACTCCGGTAATGTAGATATTCCCTCATTTCTACTCCCAAGCATTTTCAATTTCCTCATGAATTTGATATAAAAATATCCCACGATTTGCTGTCATTATTCATCAATTAACAAGAATAAGAATAGATTTAGCAATAATGGAATTTCTGTTTTTTTTTACTGAATTACATGAAATTTGACCTAATCCTGTGTATGAAATACCTATTATAAAAAGAAAAAGAAATAAAATAGAATTTTATACTCAACTAGAAATTTGCAACAAAACAAATAGATAGAATCGAAATTCTAATATAAAAAAATGGAAACGAATTGAATAATTCTACCTTGATTTCAGGGTTTTTTAAGTAATATCAAAACAAAAAAGAAATTCCAGTTCTACCATTATTATGATATTACATATTCGAATTAAATTGGATACCAGGAAAAAATGAATTCGGGATTTGTTCTGCTCGCTGAGATAAAGATCTAATCTAAAAATC
>ERZ1032009.325-NODE-325-length-11040-cov-6.188075_pt1 | contig 11040 bp, 6 predicted proteins | sample MGYA00516700_ERZ1032009 | MGnify/ENA primary metagenome ERZ1032009 (study PRJEB33719, sample SAMN04261292) | wastewater metagenome | biome: rural village; feature: human; material: feces | host: Homo sapiens | place: El Salvador | collected 2013-01-14 ...
GGGCTCATCCCATTTCCAGATCTCCAGATGCAGGGAGTCCTCGGCCTGCTGTACTGGTCGGGAATAGTCCTCCTTGGGGAACAACCTGACCAGACGGCCGTGGTTGTAATACCGGAACGTCTCGTCAGAGAATGTCACACCCGCCGGCGCTCCTTTCACGTTGCTCAGGCTGAAGGCTGCCAGACCCTGTGCCCCACCCGCTTGCGCGCCATTCCCGCCTCCGGTCCCAGCAGGGTAAGACGTCTGTTGCAGCCGCTTGAAATAGTCCGACTTGTCATATTCCTCGCTCTTCATCGTGGACAGGTCGAGCAGATAGTATACCGAAGGTTTGTCCTTCTGCTTCTGTTCATAGCGGATATACTTGCCGTCCTCAAGGAACGCCGCCATGCCCACGCCCGGTTTCTTGATGGTGCGGCGTGTGGCGGTGTTGTAGAGGAACATCGTGTCCGGACACTCATCGTAGAGCTGCCGGTAGTTGTAGAGTATCCACTTGCCGTTACCCGACAGCGCCATCAGACTCGTCATGCGCCAGCGCCGACAGTCGTCGATGGTCATCGGGCGACGGGCAGCCGTGCCACTGTGGTTATCCTTGGTGTTCACCGTCTTTGCTCCGCGAGCATTGGCACCGGCGAAGGCCAGCCCGCAGAGCATTGTCAACAATATCAATCTTTTCATAGCACAAGAGAAAGGACAGAGATAAGAAGAGATGCTTTATTGGTTGTTTATTAGTCATAAATATAAAATAAGTAGAGGCACGACGCCCCTACCTAATTATAAAACCGAACCATGTTATTCGAACTGATAGTTGGCAATGGCGCGGATGTCGATGCCATACTTGTTCTTATAGTAGTTCTCCAGACACTCGAACTTCTGCTTCACTGTGGGGTATTGGTCACAGTAGTTCTGCAGCTGCTCGTCGGTGCCATTGAACAGCCAGCCCATGTAGCACTTCAGGTCGTAGCTCTTCGCATTGGCCCAGTTGTGGTTGGTTGCCGAATACTTGTAGAACCACTCGCTGAAGTATCCCCACTGGCTCCAGTTGGGCAGAAAGCCGCGGTTGCGGTATTTCTCCAGCTGCTCCGCTGAGAAGCTATAGCTGGTGTGTCCCCAGCTGGTGGTAGCGGTCATCTCCGGCTCCGTCTCGTAGTCGCTATAGGAATAGAACTCGTCGGGCACGTCGATGATGCCCTGCGCGATGTAGTAGTCCCATAGGCCCGTATAGCCACTGGATCCGGAGATCAAGGAGATGCAGTTGGTCTTCTTCGTGGCAGCGTCCATCGTTGCCAACTGGTCCATCGGTCCGATGGCAATGGAGTTGCCGGTGATGAGGAAGTTGCCGGGGTAGACAAACTTCTGGATGTTGCCATCGCCCCAGTCGCGCTTCATATACACCGAGTCCGTCAGGAACACACGGTAAGGGATACCGCCCTTCTTCAGGATCTCATCCGGGAAGAACTGGAACCATATCTCGTTGAGGTAATCGAGCATCGCGCCCACATTCTGCGCATTGCCCATGTTGGCCACTGCCACACGGTTGCCATTGCTGGCCAAGCCGGTCACCTGCGTCCAGAACACATCCTTCTGCGTGTAGTCGTAGAGGAAGTAAGCCCCGTACTTGTCGTAGAGCGCCTTGATGCGCGCATTGTCGGCATCGGACGCTCCTTTCTGCGGCAGGACGTAGTCGTCCTCGATGGTGATCTCACTGCCACCGATGGGGTCGTCACTGCTGCATGAGCCAAAGGCCAGAAGCAGGCCAGCGAGCAACCCGCAATATATCAAATTCTTGAATTTCATAATCTTCATGTTTATAGTTCATCATTATTCGCTAACAGTGGCAGTGCGCTCTGCTGAGCTGCGGCTATCGTTCTGCGTGAGCTGAGTGTTGCTGTCAAAGAGCACGTTGGGCAGCGGCAGGGTGTACATCGGGTCGTTGTGCTTAAGCACATAATATTCCACAGGTCCGCCAACAGTCGAACGATAGCGGTGACGAATCTCGGGCATGCCCTGCCGACGCAGGTCGAACCAGCGGAAGCCCTCGTAGCAGAACTCACGGCGGCGCTCCAGGCGGATGGTCTTCAGGAGCTCATCACCCGAAAGGCTGACGTCGGTATAGTTGCGATAGCGCGACTTGCAGAACGTGTTCAGGTCGTTGTTGGCAGCGCCCTCCTGCCCCAGCAGTGCCTCAGCCTCCATGCGGTTCAGATAGGCCTCAGCCATGCGGATGTTCTGGCACAGACCCGAGTTGCCGTAAGCCTTGTGAAACACATCGTAGGAGCTGGTAATTCCCGCGCCGAAGATGGCATAGCGGGCATCGTTCTCCGAGTCCCAGATGGCCTGGAAGTCGGCGCCATGGCCATGGAGATAGTTGGTAGCCGATACTGAGCGTGTGCCGGGACCGAAGATCCACAGCACCTCCGGGTCGTCATAGTTGAGGCAGTTGCTGCGATTGGTCGTTGCGGGGTCGACGGCGGGCATGTTCCAGAGGCGCACGCCATAGCCCATCGCCTTCGTGGCCTCATCGACACAATCCTGATAGCGGCCCATGTGGAGGAACACGCGTGAGAGGATGATGTGGATGGACGGCTGGTTGATGCGATAGTCCTTCTTCTTGAACTCCAGAGGATCCATGAGCTCGGCAGCCTTCTGCAGGTCAGGGACGATGACATTGTCGTAGGCCTCACCCACCGTGGCACGGGGGATACCCTCTGTGCCCAGGTCGGCCGTCAGCTTGAGGGGCACGCCGGGAGCGTCCTTGTTCACCGTGTAGGGCTCGCCATAGAGGTTCACCAGGTGCCAGTACATGAACGCACGCAACGCCAGGGCCTCGGCCTTCGTGCGGTCACGTGTAGCAGCGTCGCCCACGGCCTCGTCGATGTTGTCGAGCACGGCGTTGCAGCCCATGATCTTCGCATAGAACTGTCCGTAGGTCGTCTGCGAGGCCGTAGCACCATTGGGTGAGCCATAGCCATCGAGGTCAAACATATAGGGCTGCCAGGAATAGTAGGGCAATGGATAGATGGACTGTGAGTTGCCCGCGAAGCCATCGATGGGGTTCCAGTTCTCATCATATCCGGTAGCCTCCAGATAGGCGTCGCAGTCGTCATCGAGGTAGGATATCCACGAGAAGTCCGGACCATAGTTGTCAGGATAGCCGTTACCCATCAGGAGCTCGGCAAAGTCGGAAGCCGACTTCGGTATCACCTCACTCTGCGACTCCTCATCCAAGAAGCTGCCACATCCCGAAAGCACCATGGCCGCCAGGGCGAGCAATAATATATTTTTCGAAATCTTCATAGTCATGAGTGATAATTATTTTTAGAATGTAACATTAAGTGAGAATGAGAGTGAGCGGCGTGCCGGCCAGCTGGCGGTCTCCGGGTCGCGACCCTCCCACTTATCGTCGAAGGCGATGAAGAAGGGATTTGTGAGGCTCAGCGACGCATAGGCGTTGCGGATGCCCAGAGGCATGATCCACGTCTTGGGGAGATCATACTGCAGCGACAGGCTACGGCAGCGGATGAAGTCCATCTTGGCAATGCGTGCCGTGGAGTGGTTGTACATCTCATACATCGTCGGCGAGTACTGCGTGTTGTTGATGCCATAGTGCATGACGACATACAGGTCATTGGGGTTGCCGGCCGGGATCGAGGGGATGTCAGTGTAGGCCTCATCGCCAGCCTTGCGCCAGCGGCGACCCATGTACTGCGGCACGTTGTCGTCAGGACGGGAGAGTCCCGAGGTGGCGTAGTAAGCCGGCAGGAACGCCTTCGCGCCAAAGCTCATGGCAAACTGCGCACGGAGGTGCACGCTCTTGTAGCGCAGCGACGTGCTCAGACCGCCCTGGATGTCGGGAATGGTCTTGCCTGCCTTGACGAGATATTCCTTGAAGTCGGTAGGTGTGGTGGCATGCTCGCCGAGGTCAAACTGCGGCGTGCCATCCTTCGGCGACAGACCGGCAAACTGGAAGGCGTAGAGCATACCGTAGCTCTCGCCCTCGACGATGGCCGTGCCGTTGAGGTAGTCGGTGGGAGAGTTGACGATTTGGTTGTTCTTGACGTCGTTGTAGTCCTTGCTGGTGTTGAACGACACGGACCAGGTCCAGTCCTTGAGGCGGAGCGGTGTGGCGCTGATGATGAACTCATAGCCATGGTTGCGCATCCGGGTGCCCTTGATGTAGGCAGTGCTGACGCCATACTCTGCTGCGACGCTTCGTGACGAGAGGACGTCACTACGCTTGTCGTAGTAGTTGAAGCCGGCGCTCAGACGACCATCGAAGAAGGAGAAGTCCACGCCGAGGTTGAAGGTCTTCGTCTTCTCCCAGCCGAGGTCGGGATAGGGCAGCGACACAATGCCGAGGGTGTACTGGTGGTTGTAGATGCCCAGACCGTTATCCTTTGCGATGAGGTAAGGCGACACCTCGGTGACGGCATTACCCTGCCAGCCATAGTCCACGCTGATGTCGAACAGGTCGTACCACGAGCGGGCCCACTCCATGAAGTGCTCCTCGCCGATGCGCCACTTTCCACCGATGGCGAATGTCGGGTTGAACTTATGGTTCTCGTCCTGGCCGAAGCGGTTGCTGGCATCCAGACGGGCGTTCATGTTCACCACGTAGCGGTTGTCGTAGCTATAGACAGCGGTGGCATACTCACTCACGGTGTTGTTACGGGTGTTCACCACGGTCGATCCGGCACGCATGAGGTCGCTGATGTTCGTCGACGTGCGGGTGCCCGTTGCCGACTTCAGGCTCTCATGATCAGGCGGTGTGGTAAAGGTCTCACCACGGTATTTCAGATAGCCATAGCGCAGGTTGGTGTTGCCGTCCACCTTGTTGGAGATGGCCTGCACACCGACGTTGAACGTCACCGAGTGCTTCTTGGCAAAGAGGTTCGTATAGACCAGTGCGGCACGGGCCGACCAGTTCACCGTGTTCTGATCCTGCTGGTTGAGCACACCGCCGTATGGCAGCGGACTCGACAGCTCGGCATCGGAGTTGGGCGACACCTCGCCAATCTCGTAACCACGGATGTTGGTGATGTAGTTGGAGAACTCCGTTGCCCACGTCTTCACCTTCGAGTTGGCGTAGCCACCATTCAGGTCGCCCTGGAACTGCAGGTGGTCAACGATGTTCCAATGGAGGCTCACCGCAGCCTGCATGCTCGTGCCCCAGTTCTTGGTGCCGGTGTTGGCAATCTCGTTCAGGATGTTATAGTTGTAGAAGTTCTTGTTCATCAGGGCATAGCTCTGCTGTCCCCAGTGCTGGGTATAGAAGAGCGTGCCGTCGTCATTGTAACAAGGGATGATGCGTGCCGTGTTCATGGCATACTCGTAAGGCGTCACGCCGAAGGCGAAGTTTGTCGTCTTGCGGTGGCTCATGTTGGCCGAGAAGTCGATATACAGCTTGTCGTTGAAGCGATAGGTGTTGTTGGAGTTGAACGTGTAGGACGCCATATCGTTGCCCTTGGCCTCGCCCTGCGTGGACGAATAGCCCACCGAGGCACGGCTGGAGAGCTTCTCCGAGCTGCTGGAGATGCTCACGTTGTGGTTAGAGCTCACCGGCGTGCGGAAGAGGATGTCGAACCAGTCAGTGTTCTGGTTCTCCATCTGGCGGAACTCTGTCTCATACTCTGCACGGGTGATCTGCTTGGAGAGGTAGCGCTTCAGCAGTCCGGCATAGCCAATGTTGAGGATGTCGCGGGTATAGCCGTTGCGGTCCTGCCACGTCTCCTGCTGAAACTGCATGAACTCGCGAGAATCCATCATGTCGTACATGCCATAGCCGGGCTTCTGTGTCACGGTGACCGAACCGGAGTAGGTCACGCTGATGGGCTGGCCGGGACGGGCCTTCTTCGTCGTGATCACGATGACGCCATTGGCAGCCTTCGAACCGTAGATGGCGGTGGCGGAGGCGTCCTTGAGGACGGTGATGGTCTCGATGTCGGCAGGGTTCAGCCAGGAGATGGCGTTGCCGGCAGTCTCGAGCATCTGGTCGAAGTCACTGCTCAGCGGGCTGGCATCGTTGGGTATCGGCGTGGGGCTCTGCTGGATCACATCGTCGACGACCCACAGCGGCTCCTGGTTACCCAGGATGGTGGACGTACCACGGATGCGGATCTTCGGCGTGGCACCGACCTTTCCGGAGGTGTTGATGACGGTCATACCGGGGATGACGCCCTGGAGCATCTGGTCGATGCTGTTCTCGCCGGCCACGAGCACATCCTTACCTTTCACCTGACTGATGGCGCCGACATACTGTCCGCGGCTATAGGTACCATAACCAGTCACGACGACGTCATCCAGCACCTTGCTGTCCGACTCGAGGTAGACCTTCACACCGGGATGCGCAGCGACCTCCACGGCTTTCATGCCGAGGTAGGAGATGCGGATCTTGTAGGTGCCCGTCTTCGGCAACGGCAGGCTGTAGTGGCCGCCGGCATCCGTCACCGTGCCGGACTTCGTGCCGACGAGGTGCACCTGCGCGCCCACGACGGGCGTCTTGTCTTCAGCAAAGTAGACGGTACCCTCGGCATGGTTGCCAGCGGGCTGGGACTTGCTCTGCGTGATGGTGGTCGTCCGGGCCTTCTTCACCGTCACCACATTGCCATCCTTGGTGTAGGTGAGCGGCTTGTCGCGAAGGACGTATTGCATCACGTCGTCAAGGCTCATATCCTTCACCTCACCGCTGACGGTGTAGCCGCCAGTGTCCTCGTAGGAGAAGACGAACTTGTAGGGTGTGGACGATTGAATCGTGGTGAGCGCCTGCTGCAGCGTCCCGCCATTGAACTTAAAAGAATAAAGATTGCCGCCACTTTGGGCAAACAGCTGCGTGCATACTGTCAAGAGCAGTAGGACGAGCATCATCTTGTGTTGTCGCATGTTCATCGGCTTAATATTATATTATGATTCTTCAGTATTTTTATCTCTCTTTTAACTCATTTTACGTTTCAAGGGCGAAACACATTACACCTTTGCAGTTTTTTTGGGGCTTTCACTAAATAATTGTTCTTTTCCGCCCGCCCTTTCGTTACTTTTCATTACTTTTGCAGCATCCGAGAGAGACAACGACGATGATAGACCAGCGTGATTTCGACAAGGCGTTCCGCACGCGCTACGAGCAGCTCTATGTGTTCGCACTGAGATATGTCAGGGCGGAGCAGACGTGCCGTGACATCGTCTCGGAGTGCTTCGAGCAACTATGGGCACGCCGAGACCAGGTCGATGCCGCACGGGTCGAACAGTTTCTCTACGTGATGGTGCGCAACCGATGCATCGACCATCTCAGGCGCGAGGTGCACCGGCAGGAGTATGTGCAGATGGCGATGAAGACCACGGAGTATGTCGTGAACATCGACGAGCGACTGGAGCGGCAGGAGCGCGACCGCATCATCGAGCACCGACTGGCGCGGCTCGACGACAAGGCGCGGCACGTGCTGGAGGAGTGCTACGTCAACGGAAAGAAATACCGCGAGGTGGCCGAGGAGATGGGTATCAGCGAGGCCACGGTAAATAAATATATGGTGAGAGCACTAAAATGGTTAAGACAACAAAAATAGTATATTCCTTTTTGTGGATGAAACGTAGTAACTATAAAGAAAGGTAATAAACAACCCACCATATTATATAGGAACATCAAGACATGAACAACGATAACAACAACCCGTCAGCCATCGTGGCCGACGATAAGGAGCAGCAAGCGCTCAGCCTCACCCTGGAGGCCGACGAGGGCAACGACGCCCTCGACATGGCTGACGAGGAGCTCATCGACGCCTGCCGCGACGCCGGCACCGTGGCGGGACTGCTGCGGGCCAAGGCGCACCCCGTCGACGTGGAGGCGATGCTCAAGGACTTCCATGCCGCTCACGACATGGACGCTGCTGCCGCAACAGCCGACAAGCCACGCCGCAACAAGGCTGCCGTGTGGATAGCCGCCATCGTCGCCACAGCAGCGGCCGTAGCGGCATTGGCGCTGATCCACCCCGTGGCAACGACAACCACGCCGGAGGGCACGAAGATCGCCTATCAGACTAAGACGACTGGCGACACGGCAACGAAGCTCGCGACGGCCGAGGCTCCGGCGGGCAGCAAGACTACTGCCGGCACCTGCAAGGTCGTCACGGCCACCACGGCTCTGCCGACTACATCATCCGCCACTGAGGCTGCCGACGAGGCGACGGCCACTGCAGCAGAGCCTGTCCGGCTGATAACATGCGACGTGGCATGGGGCGAGAGCCAGGAGCTGACGCTCAGCGACGGCACACGCGTAGTGATGCACCCAGGCAGCCGACTGATGTACCCCGAGCAGTTCACCGGAAGGACACGCGACGTGAGCCTCGAGGGCGAGGCCTACTTCGTCGTGACAAAGGACGCGCAGCATCCGTTCACCGTGCATACGGGCAACGTGCAGACCACGGTGCTCGGCACCGAGTTTGACGTCACCGCACGCAAGGGACAGCCGGTCGCCGTGACGCTGGTGACGGGGCATGTGCACGTGCTGGCCCATGGCATCACGGGCGACCTGCGGCCGGGCATGCAGGCGGTGGTGGCCGGCAACGACCCCATAGCCATCCATCATGGCGTCGACACCACACCGCTGACGATGTGGCGCGACGGTTACTACTACTTCGACCGCAAGAGCGCGGAGGACATCCTCAAAGAGATTGGACGCGCATGGGGCATGCCCGTGGCCATCTATACCTCGGACACCAACCGCCACACGCCCTTGCGCTTCATCGCGGGACGGACGGAGAAGCTGACCTCGATTCTGCGCAAGCTGTCTGGCCTCATCGGCACGCCCATCACCCTCAAGGACGGCATCATCGTCATGGGACAACAATAATTTACTAAGATAAAAGAATGAAACGAATCATCTTTTCGCTGCTGATGCTCATGGGCATCACAGCTGCCCTGCCGGTGAGCGCGCAGGACAACCCATCGTCGACTTCTGACAATGGTGAGGCTCCATTCATCCTCTCACCGGAGAAACTCACCGTAGGAAGCACGGCAACACTCACCTATAACCCCGAGGTGACCTGCCTCAAGGGGCACAAGGACATCAAGGGCGTCTACTACATCTGGCACAACTACACCTGGGAGGCATTCGACATGCAGCTCACGGAGAAGGACGGACATCTCACGGCACAGATACCTCTGCCTAAGGATGCCGCGCTGCTCGCATGGAAGTTCGTCGCCGACACCCTCACCGACTTGGGCGGCAAGAACTTCCAGTATGCCTGGATGACGTGCAACTTCCAGGGCGCACAGCTGCCGTCGGCCTACACCGGATGGGCCATCCTCCGCGGGGAGCACACGCAGCAGTGGGGCATACCCTCGCTGGCAGCACTCCCTTTCAACCGCATACCGATGGAGGTGGAACGGATGTGGTTCACCAATGAGCTGATGCGGCACCCCGACGCCATGCCGGACATGTTCTGGTATTTCTCGCATCTCGTGGCACAGGACTCCACGATGCAGCAGGGTGCAAGGGATAAGCAGGCCAAGAACCTCCGGATCGTCCTCGACGGGGCAAAGAAGAGCCCGCTCACCGAGGAGCAGCTGATGAAGGCGCTCGACGTGGCGGAGCATCTGGCCATGAACGACACACTCGTCAACGATGTCGTGGCATTGCTCAAGAAACACTATCCCAACGGCGAATACGAACGGGAGCAGCAGGTGAAGGAGTTCTTCAAGGGTCTGACACGGCAGAATGCTGACGGCGTGTCGAAGGAGTTTGTGAAGTATCTCAAGAAGTTCCCCTACATGAAGTACCGCGACAACTATGTGGAGGACGACATGTTCTATCATTTCTATGGCAACCTCATGCGCAACCTGTGCTATGAGTCCGTGATCAAGCGCGACGACTACAGTACGCTGCTGGCGAACCTCGACAACGCGACGATGATGGACCTGCAGACGTTCTTCTGGCACAACGTGCAGATACCCTTCGGCAACGGACAGGTGACAGCAGAAAAGATCTATCCCGTGGCACGTCAGCTGCGACAGGCCATCATGAGCCGTGAACGCACGCGCCAGGATCTCGTCTGGTCGCCACGTGAGTGGGCGGAGAAGAAATACAGCGACAACCGCAACGCATGGCTCGACTATGCAAAGGTGCTCGTCGGCGTGGGCAAGGACAGCGAGGCATTGGCGCTCTGCGACACCCTGGCCATATATTATGGTACGAAGACGGCCGACTTCAACGACTTCTACATGAAGCAGCTCGTGAAGGCGAGACGTGCCAACGAGGCACTCACCAACGTGAAGGCTGCCGTGCACGACAATGCGGCCTCACCCGAGATGCTCGACTTCCTCAAGGCGGACTACACCAAGACGAAGGGCTCCGCCGACGGCTTCGACGCGTATGTGCAGGGCCTCAAGGATGCCGACAAGCTCACCGCACAGAAGGACAAACTGCTGAAGTCGCTCTTCAAGACACCCGTGAAGCGCTATGCTCTCAACAAGCTCGAAGGCGGCAAGGTGGACATGAACACGCTGAAGGGGAAGATCATCGTCCTCGACTTCTGGGCCACCTGGTGCGGACCGTGCAAGGCGTCGATGCCGGGCATGCAGCTCGCCGTGACGAAGTATCAGGGCGACCCGCAGGTGAAGTTCTTCTTCGTGTCCACGATGGAGAACGACAAGAACTACGTACAGAAGATCAAAAACTTCCTCAAGGAGAAGGGCTTCACCTTCCAGGTGCTGCTCGACAACAACAACCCCGACCTGAAGGGCAAGGGACAGCCTGCCGTCTACGAGGCCTATGGCAAGCAGTTCACCATCTCGGGCATCCCATTGAAGATCATCATCGACGGCGACGGCAACGCACGCTGGCTGAGCACGGGCTATTATGGCAGCCCAACGGCGCTCTGCGACGAGCTCTCGGTGATCATCGACCATCTGAAGGCAGAGAAGTAAATGAAACGACTGTTTCTTCTTTTACTAGTGTTGCATATATGCCAATAAATCACTAACTTTGTTGTCATGAATTCCTTATTTAAGACATTTTGCATTATGGTCATATTCACGATGTTCGTGGATATGACC